>Ga0116231_10007199_pt1 | contig 20588 bp, 14 predicted proteins | sample S1TSphgellanicum_2_FD_89695 | JGI IMG/M metagenome (GOLD analysis project Ga0116231, IMG submission 89695) | Host-associated microbial communities from peat moss isolated from Minnesota, USA - S1T2_Fd - Sphagnum magellanicum MG | ecosystem: Host-associated > Plants > Peat moss > Unclassified...
AGGCTTAATTGAGCTCATTTGTCAGCTATTTGTCAGATTTGTTAGCTTTCTAACTTATCAGAGCGGTCTTTTGAGCCGTACTTGCATGGCATCAGAGGCCAGTAAGCTCAATGATCAGAATGCAGAAGCTCGAAGCACTTATGGAAGCAGTCGAAGGAGCTTATTTCGTGCAATCGGACCAGGTGGCTTTGGGCCGGGCCGGCTGAGCTGAGCAGCGCGGCGACTGTCCGGTGCGGCACGAATTTATTGACATTTCAGCGGCCAGGGTCCGTATTTTTTGACCATTTCTGCATATGGGTCAAATAATATCCTGAAATTTTTTGCCGGCAGAATATTTTTTTTTTTTTGCCGAAAGCAAATGTCGGTACGGTAATAGGTAGTGAAAACCCCCAATTTTTTTCCCCTTCGTTACAAAGAGAGGAGATTTTGGTAAATTAGTGTTTTTGAGAGAGGGAAAATCGATGAATTGGCATGGCAATCAATTCATTAATGGTGAAACCAATGAGTTTGCATCTACTTAGATATTATTTCATTGACTAATTGTAATGAACTACAAAACAAATCCAATTTTATTTTGAGATTAACCCAAAAGGTGGTCACATAACTTCTTTATTTTATCTTTCTTTGGTGATACATTATAAACCCCACACCACACACACAATTTATCCTCTAAAGTTTGCCTAAAGTTGAATTGTTTCAACCCCAAAAAACAAAGTTGGGTGTTGCATTTTAAATTTAAGGCCTTTTTTGCAATTGGGGTATCCAAAAAGAATGTCATATCACAAAGGACTCCAATTCACAAAATTCAACTATGAACCATGTTCTTCCTTTGTAAGTGAACGCATTGTCAATAGACCAACAAAATAGTCTTGAAGTTGTAAATTATGAGTCATGTGAGAAAATGGTAGAAAAATGCAATATAAAATGTTTTTATATTACTTTTATTTTATTTTATTTTGTAGAGACGCATGAAAAACTTATATAACCAAAATCTAAAACTTCGAATGGATGGAAAAAAAAGAAAAAGAACCTATTTTCAAATGAACAAAATAGACCCATTGAAATTGAAATGTCAACTTTTGATAAGTAAACACAAAGTAGGGGTTATTTTCATGAAAGTAGATAAACTATTACATGTTTCATTATACATTCATATGATGCATATTGTGGAATATAGAAATAAATGTGAAAATATAATTGATTTTGAAAAAAAGTTCATAAAGAATGTGATTTCGTTTTTATATTTGCAATCTACTTTTAGCCCACTCTTATATGTCCACATGTGATGAAATCAAATGTTTTACAATATTTAGAAGGTGAGGAAATACATGGATTCTTAAAAATCCTATTATTCAGAAAATCATTTTTAAGGTTGAACTATGGATGGAACAATATAAAAAAAGGGTCAAGTGACTTGATGTGTAAACAAGGAGTTAAGTAATGATGCAATCTCGGATTTGAATTATGTTTTTCATCCAAACATTTGGACCATTTGATAGCCTAAATGTGTAACATTAAGAAATGATGAATAATTTGTAATGCCCACACAAAAACAATGGGTGTGGACATCTTTTGTCCACGATTGTTGTGAAACCTTGCCAAGTTGTGCATGTAAGTGAAATGCCATTTCTATGGATTTGTTTTGAAAAAATGAAATGTAAGGTTGCAAATGAACAAAAAGCCATATTACTTGTAGTGCACATCAAAGTTTGTTAAAATAACTTAACCTTCTTGTTGGTGGGTTTAAACTTGTTGATTTCTAATCTTCCTAAGCCACATCGGGGAAAACATTAAAATTTTACAACAAATTATTTAAAAGAGGACATCAAATATGGCTTTAGATGATAATATGAGACCTTTTGGAGTAAGGTCAAGAATTAAGCCTACATTAACTCACTTGAAAGTCTTTTGTTACAAAGTTTATGCCTTAATCCCAAAAGAAAATGAACAAAAGTTGGATTTTCATTTTACAAAATTCATTTTCTTAGGTTATAAAGAGGAGTGTAAAGTCTATACAAATTGATGAATAATATGTTTGATAAGTATTCCTATGCCAAGTTTAAAAGTTTTCTAAATTCAAGTTGCAACACAACAAACCAATTCAAATTCAAATTTTCATACATGGTCAATGCAAGTCTTGATATATATAGATATAAACTCAAAATTTAGTGTTCATAAAAATGATGATTTGGATGAAGTCATTTCAAGAAGTGAGGATTTAATGAATCTACACATGAATGTAGCTATGTGCAACAAGACATGCTCTTTTAGAAGTCATTTCCAATGAGAAATTAGGAAACTTATGTGATTAGTTGAAATATAACACTTGGAGGTTGTCAACAAGGAAAAAGCTTCACAAAGTTGTAATTCATCAATTTTTTATCATAAAACCTGTCATAATCCAACGAGCATTAACATTCTCGATGTATTACATTGGTAGCAAGTCATTCAATTGGAATTGGATTCTTTGAAGCACAATCAAACATGGATATTAATTACATTACCAAATGATAAGAAATTTGTCAAAAGCTTATGAATTTTCATAGAATTAATGGTCTTCTAATGAAAATTAATTCAATTTGAATTTTTTTAGCGTATCAATTTGATGTCCAAATAACATTTTTAAATGATGTTTTACATGAATGTATCTTTATGGAGCTAATTAGAAGTGTTAACAACCCTATATGAACCCAATTCAATATGAAAATTAATTCAATTACTGAATTGGGCTCATATAAGGTTGTTAAAATTTAAAGCTGAATTCCCAACTAGGAGCCCAACTCATTGCACATCTTTCATATTTCTAATAGTTACACCACCATATAGCCATGATAAATTGATCATTCATTGATTTTGGCTTCACATTTCTAGTTGTTGCTTTAAAAGTTGGCACCATTACACCTTTCATCAAGGAGTTGATGAGATTAACATGTGATGATAAATATGGTCACACAATTATTTGTTGCCACACTAAATTACCTTTGTATATTCACACCATTTGTGGGGTCACATAATTATTTGTTGCCATGCCAAATTATGAAGTTTTATACTCACACCATTTGGGGGTTTTAGTTTTTTTTACGTCACTCACAACTTTTTATACTGGTCAACTTTGACATTTTTTGGCACTCCTAAAATTTTTGGTTTTTAAAATGGTCCAAGTTGATTGATGGGGTTTTTTTTACTAATGGACATGTCCATTTTGATTAAAGGCCTGATGCATACTTTTTAACCAATCAACTTAACTAAAATGAACTATTTGACCAATACATCTAATCAAGTTAGACAACCCTAATCAAAATGGCCTTGATGGATTTTAGTTAAATGAGACATTTAGTCAAATTCAACATAAAAAATTGACATCATTAATGAAGATGACCAATGTTCTCTAGTCAAATGGGACATCTTATGCTTATTACATACCTACCGTTTACCTTTTACCACCAACCTACAATTTTACAACCTACCTACCTACCAACCCACCCACCTACTTAAATATAATACCTACATACCTACCCACCCACCTACCTACCTACCTACTTACCCACCCACCCATGCATGTACTACCTACTTACATAGATGTACTATCTACTTACTTATTTACCTACCCACCCACCTACCTACATACTACCTACCTACCTACCTACCTACATATTAACTACTTGCCCACCCACCTATCCACCCACATAAAACCTACTTACATATTAACTACTTACCCACCCACATATAACCTACCTACATATTAACTACCTACCCACCCACCTAGATGCACCACCTACCTACTTTTCACCCACCTATAACCTACTTACATATTAACTACCTACCCACCTACCCACCTATCCACCCATCTATAACCTACCTACATATTAACTACCTACCTACCTACCCATTTGCCTACTTGAATGTACGACCTATTTACTCACATGTTCACCTACCCACTCACTCACCTACTTACCTACTTACTACTTACTTCCCTAGCTATTTACCCACCCACCTATTTACCTACCTACTTACCCACCCACCCAACCAATAATCTTGTACAACCTACTTGCCTATGTATGTCATAATCTTGTAATGATGTATTGAAATAAAAATATGAAAGCAAAAACTTGGCAAAAGTTGAACAATTTTTGATGGTGTGGTCCATTGGTTAAGGATTTGATTTATTATTGGGGAAGTCAAGGTTTCAAGTTTTAATACTTATAACTTGTGTACATTCTTAAAGGGGCTAAAATAGGTAGGTTAGGCTAAGTAAATCAATTAGGTTATATTAGGTTAGGTTAAGGTGAGTCAAATAGGATAGGCTAGGCTAAGCTACCACCAACCTACCTACCTACCTACCACAAAATATTTTTTATAATAATTTAAAAAATTGTTTAAATATTGGCAAAATTTTGACCAATCAAATAGTCAATTTTTAGTAATCAAAATGACCAATAAAATGGTCCATATTGTTAATAAAAAAAACCACCCAAATCACAATGGACATGTCCAAATCAACTTATCCAAAATGATTAAATGGTCTTTTTGATGCTTGTCCAAATTGGGTATTTTTTAATAGATTTACCAATTAAAAAAACCAAGAATTTTATTAGTGCGAATTCCTTATTTTGACACAAAAAAGAATAGGAATTAATGTATGTGGAGGGTATTTTGTTTTCAAGAGAGGATGACACCTTACGTGCAATGTAGGAACGTGACATGGGCAAAGGCCTATCATCTGTTTTTCATAATGAGAAGCAAGTTTTGAAATTACAATGGCAACTTTGATTAATTATTTTTCATTTGACAAGCAATTTTGAAAACTACTTTTCACGTAATAGGTTACATAAAAAATTCCTTTCACATGAAAATTGTACAAATGGACTTATGGGTATAATCACGATTGGGGTACACAAAAGGATTGTCTTGTTGTCACAGGCATGAAAACAACCAAAATTATAAGATTTCTAACCAAGATGAACATAAGGGTAGACCTAATCCCAAATTTAAATTTTGAAACAAGAAAAACAAGACCAAAAACACGACAAGTACAAGAAAATATTCAAAAAGATTTCATTATAAGAACAAACCAAAATAGAATAAAGTTTTAATAAGAAAATGTTCCCAAAGCTAATGTTGAACAAATTAAAGGTAATAGAAAATTCTACTTCTATTTATATTCATTGGGCACATCTAATTGAAAAACATTTCTCAAGAAACTTTCAATTTACATGTGGCCCATGTGCGCCCATGCATGAATTATGAATGTACTAAAACTCAATTGAAAGTGAATTAAAACTCAACTAAAAGTGAACTTAAATTTAATTAAGAGTGAACTAAGAGTTAATTAGAAGTGAATTAGGACTTAATTAAAAATCAACTAAGAATTAATTAAAAATGAACTATAAATGAACTAAAACTTAACTAGAAACTAATTAAGAGGGAATTGAAACTAAACTAAAGGTTAGGTACAAGTTTATTACAAGTCACGGATGAACATTTGAATGAATGAATTCCATGGCATTGACATTCATGACATCACCTCCCCTTTTAATGACAAGTTCCATAAGGAGCGGACTTAGGCTTGTTTCATGGATATAGTTGATGAAATTCATGAATTTTTTCCATGACATTTGATAGGTTTTTGATTGGTTCCCATAGGCCTTTACTCACATCATACCCATGCCAATGAACAAGATATTGAAGTTGATGATTAGAGATCCTTGAATCCAAAATGTCTTTCATTTCATATTCATGCTCGCCATTGATTTCAATAGGCAGAGGGGGATCATGGATTCTTCCTGGGATGGTAGATGCTTGTTAAGGTTCCAACAAGGAAACATGAAACACAAGATGGATTCTCATAGAACTTGGAAGCTTGAGTTAAAAAGCCATGACATTGGATGGTTTCACAATGAGGAATGGACTTAACTTTTGATGATCCAACTTTTCTAGCGGCCTTGTTGTTTTAATATGTTGTTGTCAAAACCAAACTTAGTTTTGACTTTGAAATTGGGTTGTTCCTTTTAATGTTCATCAACATTTTCCTTGTATCACCTTTGTGCTTTTAAAAAGTTAGATATAAGTTGAGTTTAGACATCTATTAACCACATGACTCGATTTTTAATTGTTGGATTCATGATTTTGAGCACCCCTTGAATATCAAACTTGGGGTGTAAACCATGACTTGGAAAGAAATGTGTTTGCTAGGTTGATGAATGCACTGTGTTGTTGTAAACAAGCCATGGTCAAAAGTTCTAACCATGGTTGTGCATTGTAAATGTTATTTAAAGACATGATTGACTTGTTCTATTTACCCATCTGTATGGGGATGGAAAACTAATGACAATTTCACACCTAAAAGCTCAAAAAGTTGTTTCCAAAACTTGGATGCAAATTGAAGCTTATGATCAGAAATGATATATTTAAGAAGACCATGATACCAAAAAATATGATCAAAGAATAACTTGGCTGTACCTTTGCTAGTTGTTATTTTGGTACATGGAATGAAATTAACCATTTTCATTGAATGGTCCACCACCACCACCAAGATGGAGTCATAGGAATTAAAAGGTGGAAGGTCTATGATGAAGTCCATGGGAATTGAAGACCATAGGGATGAAGGGATTGACAATGGTTGAAGGAGACCATGACGGTGATGATGAGGATTTTTTGTTCAAACATAAACACCTTAAGATTTGACAAACTCTTTCGCATACTTCCAAAGTTGTGTTGACCAATAATATTGAAACATTAATTCCATGGTCTTGTTGAATCCAAAATGGCTTGTAGCCAAAACATCGTGCCTAACTTAGAGTATTTGAAGTCATGCATGGCCCTTAAAAACATACAAAATTCCATCACAATATAGCACACCATTTTGAAACTCGAATTTACATGATCACCAAATTTTCCTTAGACTTGATGATGACTCATTAATTAGCCTTGGATGTTAATAACAAGAGGGTCATTTTAAAAAAATTCACGAATTTGATGAAAAAGGTTCGTGTCATTAGGAATTACCGATAACACTTAAAGTTGAAGATGTTGAGGCTTGAGAATGAATGAGCTGACATGACAAGAAGATTGTTTTCTTCAAGTTATGAGAGTACAATGCCTATTGCAAAATCAAAAACATTCATTTCCAAGACAAAGGGTTTGGAAAGGTTTACATGAATAAAAAGTGGGGCAATTGTGAAAGAAACTTTCAAAAATTGAAAGACATTATTATGTCATGTACACCATCATCACCCATGCTTGTATCATCGCTTGCACTAACATAGTCACTTGAATCATCACCTGCATTATCATTTGCACTAACATAGTTGCTTGCTTCATCACTTGCACGAACATAATTGCTTGCATCATCACTTGCATCATCGCTTGCACCAAAATAATCCCTTGCGTCATCACTTGCATCATTGTTAATTTTTAGTAACTTTTAATTCACTATTAGTTTAAAAGCTTTTCAAAAAGCTACCTTGGTTGGTGCACACATGAAGCCTCCATAGAGGTATCCCTGATTTAGGTCCATAATGGGGTATAATTTGAGTTAACCCTTAATTAAGTTTTAATTAAGTTTTAATTCACTATTAATAGGAAAGTTTCTTCAAAAGCTTCTTTGGTTAGTGCGGACATGGAAGTTTCTATGGAAGCTTCCTTGATCCAAGTCCCCAATGGGGTATAAATAGGGGTAGGACCTTTCATTACCTTCAGTTTGTTCAACACCAATTTTGGGTACACTTTCTTGTCATAACCATTATTTTCATACATTATCAAAATAAAATTTTGATTGAATCATCTTTTAACATATATTGTGTTTTTGCCTTGCGTCTTTATGTTTCTAGTCTTAGATTATATTCAAGTTTGCATTTCTTATGATTTGTTTTCCATGCTGTGTCTTTAGTTTAGTTCTTGTTCTTGTACTTTTTCATAGCCATGACATATTAGTTTCAATTCCCCAATAAAAAGGTGTGATCCTTCTCAATTAACTAAGTAAGAAAGGTCACTATTGAAAAATAATGGGCAATGAAACATTGATAAAAGTTGGTAGATCCAAAAAAACATTGACATTTCAAATAAAAATTATAATAACTTAATCAACAATGGTATGAACCTTATGAAGATCCATGCAAATGCCATTTCTAGAGATGATGTAACCCAAGAATTCCACTTCAGATTAATGAAATTCACACTTCAATTTGGCTTAAAATCCAATTTCTCGAAGCTTATACATGGTGTTCACGGTTCTCCATATTCTTTGAGAAAATGAAGATGTCATCAATGTAATAGACCATGAAATCATCCAAGTACTCATGAAAGACATCATGCATCATATGTTAGAAAATAACAAGTGCATTAATAAGATCAAATGACATCACAACATATTCAAAATGGTCGTAACAAGTTTTAAATGTCATCTTCCATTCATCACCTTCTCGAATGTGCACCAAGTTGTATTCTCCACGTAAATTAATCTTTGTGTACATTTTGGCATGACCAAGTTGGTCCAACAACCTTGAGATTAGGGGCAAAGGTAGTGATTCTTGATGGTGAATTGATTTAGTTCATGATAATCGACACACATTCATAAATAATCATCTTTATTTTTTATATAAAAAATAAAGACATTGATTAAAGGTTTGGAATGTCGAATGAACCCTTTCTTGAGGTATTCATGAAATGTTGCAAGTTCATTTTGTGACAAATTGTAAATGGGTCCAAATGGAGGTTATGCTCCTTCCACAAGATCAATGGTGCTGTCGTATGGTCGATGCTTGGGCAACGTGTTCACATTTTTTTCTCAAACACATCCTTGAATTCTTGGTATTGGGGAAGAATCTCATGTGGATGTGGTTAACATCTAGTGAGGGAAGAGTGTAAATAAAAAATGCATCTCCTTTTGTGGCAACCTTCATGAATTTTTTTGCTCCAATGAACATAGACTTGGGGTACCTAAGTACATTTATACCACCAAGGTCTTTTTTTTGTTTCAAATTTTTGCATGCTTTTGACAAGGGATTCACACTCTAGGGCCTTATGCTATGTTGTTTTAAAGTGAAGACTCCTTGTATGCTAATCCACTCCTAGATTATGTAGAACAAGCTAAGACAATCCAATGATGATAGGATAATTTGAAGATGAAATGACATTAAAGACAACCTTGTTAGTGTGGGAACCAATGGTAACATCTAATGGCTTGGTTTCATGTCTGACTAGTCTAGATGAAAAGCTTCGACCATCAATGAATTCAATTGGCATTGGTGTGTTATTTTCCACTAAAGCTAACTTATATTACTGCATCAGCTCCTTATTCATAAAAACAAGTTGATGTGCTATAATCAAAAAATGCTCAAGCTTCCATCGTCACAAGTTTAATACATTTGATAATGATTGATACTAAAAAATATGGTGCTAGGTTTGAAGATAGGCTAAGACCATTCTCATTACATGATGCATCAAGGTCTAGCTTCGAAGTCCCTATTGAAACTGTACATGTTCGTTTTCCAACTCCTTTGGTTGTGGATTAATAATAGAGATGGTGCATGCCGCATGTGGTTGACGTTTCTTTGGACTTTCATGAGCAACATAACTTGGTTATTGACAATACAAACAAAGATTATTTGTACATTAACACTGTTTTTTTTAGCTCTGTGAGCGGTTTGAATCTTGTCCTATCAATTTACATGGGGTTGCCCTTTGGCGAGGTTGTTGAAGGTTAAGCTAACATTGTAAGTGGAAAATTCCTTTGTGTTGCTAATGGTGCAAAGCTCTTTCATGATGTCGATGGTGGTTCATGATGCCTTTCTTATCGATGTTCAAAGAGCCTATTGTCACACCAAATAGCTTGTGCAATGGCTTGACTTAATGTTGAAGCATTTGGCAAGGTGAATAACGAGTCCTTCACATCACCTTATAACCCAAATTGGAACTAACTTATGAGTGTTGCTTCACCCCATAAAATATCACAATCCAACTACTGTATTTATGACTAACGTTCGGCATTCTTGTGCCAAAATAATTATTTTTTGAAAAAAAATAGGTTTGGAATTGAAATTTATAAATTTTCCTTTTTTTTCAAAAAATATTTTAAAAATATTTTGACAGGTTGGATGAGTTGTTGTAATTACATGACAATTCAAAACACATCCATTCTTGACATTTTCATTTATTTTATTTCTTTAAAACATAAAAATGTGTCTTGGTTTTTAGCAATGGGTATCTAAGTGTTTTCTTTTGTGCATCTTGTAAAAAACACAATGGAAATTATTTATGTTTTGTTATCATTTAGTTTAAATTGTTAATTTCAATGTTAGAGGTCATTTCATCTCCATGTGTTGCAATTTCAAACCCATGTAGCATGTAAAGGTTTAAGCATTTGTTTTTCAAGTCTTTGCATGATTTTGGATCATAGGCATGTTTGAGTCTTTCAGATTAGCAAATTTTGAACACCCAACATGGCAACAACAAAAATTAGAATATGATAGACTCCATTTTCAATCAAGTGAACAAGGAAGAGAGGTTGTTTGTTGTAGTTCAAGATTTGCAAGCATTTTAGAAGAGATTGAATTGTAGGTTGAAAAAAAGGCTCAAGAAATGGAGACTACTCCTAAGCCATGGAGGTGACTTGTTGGAAGGCCATGGAAACAATTGTAAGCAACCTTGATTTTTAAAAAGGAAATAAAAAAGGAGAACAGTAATGATGCAAAAAACTCCAAATCAATAAAAAAAGGACATGAGGTACTTACACAAACTAGTTTGCCTTGCATCTTTAGCTTTTGATATTTGCAATAGAGAAGAAACATCACAATTTCATTAATGTGCTTCACTATTTGAAGACCTTTCACAAAAAACTTGGTGAAGTTAATGGTCCATATGATAAATTGAGTAGAGGTTTTCTCTATGAATGGTTCACCCCAAGAGGGGAAATAAAACCACATCTAAAAAATGCCATGGAGAAAGGGACGACTTCTGTGGCATCAAAGATACATTTTTAAATTTTGGAAACAAAACCAAAATTGAAAAATGAACTCATTAGCATGTCGAAAAACATGCGAGCAATTGGACAAGGACTTTTTGCACCCATAGTACAACCAATCATTTGAGGTGTATTTGAAAGCAAAACACCTAAACTCCTAAAAGACTCAACAAAAAGAGGAGGATTTAAAGTGACTTTAGAGTGGACACAATATTTCATGAAGACTCACCTTAATTGGTCTTATAAGGCAATAATTATAATAGCAAGAAAGTTGTTTCAGACATGGGAGCAAGAAGGCATGGCAATGGCACATAAGGTTGCTTACCTTGTGAAGGTGTATAACATACCAATGTGTCTAATTGTCAACACATATCAAATTGGGGTACACCTTGTACCCACCAAAGGAGATTAGACATGGGAGACAAGAAGGGCTAAACATGTTTAGGTTTTGGGAATTGAAAACAAAAGAAAAATTATTACAATTGTTTCATCTTTAGCAAAAAAGTCATTGTTACCTTTGCAAGTTGTGTTTCAAGGGGCAACAAATTGTACATTCCCACCTATGAATCATGAAAAAAAACAATGTTCTTCAATTAGTTTGCATCTTATTTATAGTTCCAATCATTGGTCCAATTCGGAAACCACTCAAGCATTTGTTGAACACATCCTCATACCTTACAAGAAGGATTAAATGGAGAAGACTAGAAGATGCTCTGGTCGATTGATTGTTGGTTAGTCCATAAAAGTAAAGAATTTTTGGATTGGATGAAATTGAAATTCCCAAGTGTGCGTGTCAATTTCATCCCAACAAATTACATGAGTGTACTTTAACCTATTGATGTTATCCTCCGATGCCCATTCAAGCATGCATTAAAAAAGGAGTTTCATTCATGGACCTGTTCAATAATCAAAAGCCAATTTGAAAGAGGCGAAAATGTTCAAGTTGATTTTCGGATGTCAGTTTTGAAACCAAACATTTGTGCACGGCCTTTTTAGGCATGGATTCATGTTAAAAGCATGAGCAAAATGATTTTTGAAAGTTGGGAGAAAATGGGGCTACTAAGGAGCTTCAACATGGAGTTCCAACTCCAAGCTATGGAAGTAAACACTACTACACCTCTATTTTCAATCACCTTCAATTCAGAACCTAAACATCAAGAAGAGGAAGATGATCATGACCTTGATCCATAAGATTCTAGTCTTGAAATCATGTAGAATTGTTTACATGTTTAGATTTTTGGACCTACTTGTGAGTGAATGCTCCAATGGTATGTTCTATGTTTCCTGCACATAGGAAAAACAAATGCTGGTGTGAGTTGGTCATCATGTTCCCATTAAGAAACAATTGGACCTTTGACCCATTGGAAAGTCTCACATTGTTTCCTCTTAATGATTAAAAGCTTGCTATTGTCTTCAATTCATCTCTTTCTTGTGGGCACAAATCATCAAATAGCCATCAACAAGTTATGAAAAAAACTAACAAATTGAGTGATATGCTACATATTCATCTCTTCCTATCATCATGAGCTTTGGCTACCCATGTTTCTTGACAAGAGGTAGAAGGTGTTGAATCAACACCCACTATTCAAGTTGAGACCATAGTGCTATTGTTTGTGTGCATGCATATAATGGTGAGTTCAAAGACCAATTGAGTGATTTGAAAGTAAGGAAGAAAAGGCCACACAGATATGATTATACTTGAATAGAAAGTCCATGTTGCTGATAGGTTTGGTCCTCTCCATCTTCCTAAATTCAACATGAGATTGCAAAGAAAATAGAAACCAAGCCTTGCACTTGAAAAAAAAAAAAACAACAACAACCAAGTAGAGAATGTGTAACTCTAGAAATTAAACCTTGCTGTGTTGTTTTTGCTCTTGTTGGGGCACCCATGTTTGTGATGTTGTAGACATTCCCTTTGTTGTTGTAGCAGGACATGAAGAAAATTTATCCTTATGAAAAATATTTTGTAGAAAAAATTCTCATAAGAAAATAGAAACCCCATTGCTGCTATCAAGAATTGGAGTAAAACACACACAACCACACCATATGTATCATTTCTTGTGACAAGTGTTAAATCTCCACAGAACTTACATTTGACCTAACAATGTTCCCACTAGAGGCTGTTTATTCACATGATACTAACTTTTAAAAAACAATTGGGAGCTTTGAAACATTATTATCACAACAAGGGAGTTTCTTGTGTTAAGTTTTTCAAGTCCACATATCACCCTTGGATAAACTAAGACAAGTGGCACCCCTTTTGTAATAGCTTTTTAAGCAACCTTGTTTATTAAGAATTTTGATTCTTCATATGAAAATCAAAACTTTCCTAAATGGACTTGCACTCAACTTTCCACCTCAATTAAGCTTCGTTACAAAAGAAAAGATCTTAACTTCTAAGCATTAAAACTCGCAAACTTGGTTGGAGTTTGTGCAACATTGAACTGATTGTGTTCAACTGCTTTGAATTACATTTAGTTTCATAACAACAAACAAAAATAATGAGATGGTCAATGGGAGAAGTTCTCTCTCACTTTACAAAGGAAACCAAGAGATGGAGATACTGATAAAGAGATGGTCAATGGGAGAAGCTTTCTCTCTTTTTGTGGCACAATCGTAATTGTTGTAATAGGCTACCTTCTTGCTTTTCGACATTACATGGATATTAAACTTTGATGCATGGTTATCTTCCCACTTGTTGGCATTAAATGAATTTAAATTTATTAAATTTTGACACAAAAGTAAAAATTAATTTCAAAATTTTTGACTATTTTAATATATTTAATGCTAAACGTTAGTTGTAGGTATAATATCTAAATTCTAATGCATATTATAGTTGAACATGATCCTTGCCAAAAATATCGTATATTGATGTTAAATGTGCATTCTTTATCTGAATTTCCAATGGTGATATTGAACTTTTAAATAAATGCTTTGAAGTCATTCAACAAAAGTGATTGATGTTCCAATAAATGTGTGAACCAAACAAAGATTGTGCTTGACAATAAAATGTCAATGAGTCCAACTTGGGCTGGGCCAATTGGATATCGATGAAAATGAAATCAGATGACCAAACACACTTGGTTGACAAAACCTCAAAACCTTAAACATGTGCCATCAAACTTGTCGAATAGGTTGATTTGTGGCTCCTTTGGTTGGAATTATGTTGAAAAAACACATCCCAAAAAGGTTGAAGTTTAATTGGTTTACAAATGAGTAACAAATTCTCGAAATTTGTTTAATTTTCCTATTCAAGATTCCTAAGGATAGCAATGGCTTCTTCCATTGATGTAAACATGATTTTGAAACAAAAGGATAACAAAAACAAAACAACAAAAATGGGCTTGATGGGAATCTATTCAAATTGTCACAAGCACAAAAATAACCAAGATTACAAGATTTCTTAACCAAGATGAACACAATGGTAAGCCTAATCCCAAATCCAAATTGTGAAACAAGAAAAACAAGAAATAAAAATGATAAATGTAAAATAATAATTCAATAGGATTTTATTGCAAAGATGAAACCATAACAAAACAAGGTCGTGACAAAAAAATGTACCCAAAACTTGTGTTGAACAAATTAAAGGTAAAGGGGAATTTTACTTCTATTATACCCATTGAGCACCTAGTTCAAGGTCGAAGTTTTTCAATTTCCAATCTACATGTGAGTCATGTTCACCCATCTGCACCCATGTGTAAACTAATGAGTGAACTAAAACTCAATAGATAGTGAATTAAAATTCAATTAAAAGTGAATTTAAACTTAATTAAAAGTGAACTAAAAGTTAATTGGAGTGAAATAAAAGTGAATTACAAGTTAATCAATAATGAATTTATTTAATTATAAGTGAACTAGGATTTAATTAGGAGTCAACTAAAAGTCAATTGCAAGTGAATTAGAAATGAATTAAAACTTAATTGGAAATTAATTAAGAATGAATTGGAACTAAATTAAAAATTAGGTACGTCTATTACAAGTCATGGATGAACATTCAAATTAATGAATTCTATGGCATTGGCATTTGTGACACTTGTCGTAAAATCATTATCAAAACACTATTGTCACAACCCCAACTTTAGGTTTGCGACCAAGGTAAAAGCTTGCGAAGGTACAGGCCAAGAGTGAGTTCGGGAGTCACATTTCATGCTCCTGGGAGTGCAAGAGAGTGCAAGGGAATGAACCCCCACAGTCCCAAATGAGCTCTCACTTTGGGAGTTGGAGTCCCAAATGACTTTTGAATATTCAAAGGGCGATTGTAGGGCCAAAATCATTGGATTGAGAAGTTGCTTATATCATTGGAAAGCTCTTGGAACATAAATGTCTAAAATAGGCTTGCATGACCCATTTGGATATTAAAACATAAGTTATGGCCAAAAGAAGGGTCGGGAGTCAAATTGCCAATTTGACTCCTGACCACTAAAAGTCAGGAATCACTCTGAATTCCTTGCGCGCAGGTGGCGTGCCACATATCGTTGGAAAGATCTTGACAAAAGCTACGACTTTGCTTCAAAACTCATCTCAATCGGAGGTCTGAACACAAAGTTATGGGCCTCCAAAGTTACAAGAGTCCCAATTTTAGGAATTTTGGGATTCCCACTTGGGAGTCCCAGGACAAAATGCCATTTGGGTGCTAGCCCTATGGCTAGGCACAGAGTATACTATAAGGGAGAAGGTGGTGGCTTCCCTCAAGTATGGGCCGTGATGAATCTTGTGAGTTCGTGTTTGTTTGTGGTTCGTTCGTGCACCAAAAGTGCTCGAGCTATGCATTAACCAACTTATTGTTTGGTTTGTGTAGGTCTGTGTGAGTAATTGGGTTGTTTGTCAATCTTCTTAGTCCCCATCTTGGAGCCCCAGCACGCCCCTTTACCCCCAAAGTGTCACGAGCCAAGGAGCATGCCCCGACTCTGTACTCCTCCGTTGTTTTCATTTTAAACTTACATTTGAGTCTATCAAGGAGCTTGGGAGTGCGTCAACTATTTTGAATGACCATTACATTTATGAAATAATTTTTTTGATAGATTTTTTTCATTAAATATTCACATACATATTGATTGAAATGGCGGTGATTTTTTGTGATTTGGACGATTAAAACATGTTTTTAAATGTTTTGAAAAATGATTTAGGATCGTGTTTCATTGCACAATTTAATCGAAAAATGTTCAATAGGACTAACAATATTTGTTCAAATTGCTTCACATTTTAATCACAAATAGAATAAAGTGATGACACAAATTTTTTGTCACAACCTTAGCCTTGGGCTCGTGATTAAGGTAAAGGGCTTGCAAGGGTGTAGGCCAAGATTAAGTCCGGGAGTTGCATTCTCATGCCCCTGGGAGTGCAAAAGAGTGTGAGTGAAAGAACCTTCACACTCCCTAGTGAACTCCCATGTGAGGAGTTAGAGTCTCAGTGGACTCCCGAATGTTCAAAAAGTGATTGCAAGGGTCCAAACCCAATGGCTTGAGGAGTTCTTCATACCATTGGAAAGCTATTGAAACATATATGTCTAAAATGGGCTTGCATCACCCATTTAGACATCTGAAACACAAGTTAGGGCCAGAATTCAAATTGGCAGTTTCATTTCCAACCATTAAAAGTCAGAAATCACCCCAATTTCTTTGCGTGTAGGTGGCATGCAATGTACCATTGGAAAGCTCTTGACAAGGGCTACAACTTTATTTAAGACCTCATCTCAATCGGAGGTCTGCACACAAAATTATGGGGCCCCAAAGTCGCAGGAGTCCCAACTTTGGTAATTTCGAGACTCCCACTTGGGAGTCTTGGAACAAAAAGCCATTTGGATGTGGGCCTCGTGGAAAGGCATAGGGTGAACCCCTTGCGGGGAGGGAGGCAACAGCCCCTTCAATCATTAGAGAAATTAAGAAAGTACAAGGGGGGGAGCAGGCGCCACGAAATGGCGGCCTCGCCCTCCCCAAAGATGTGGCCATGAAGCCATTCAGCCTTAAAGGCTTGCTCAATGCTATCCTGATTATCCTGCTTCCTATTCTGATGAGAGGATCTGATGGCCCTCCAGGTGGCCATGCCGACCTCGGTCGTAGCTTCCCACGATTGAAGAAGAACTCTCTTGAGGGAGTATTGGCCGTCGAAGTGTTTGCGACATCTCTCGGACCAGAGGTAGTAGAGGAGGAAACTCCTGAGGATGTCGAGGGGTTGACGGCGGTAGGTGAAACCGCCCGTGTGATAGTTGTGAAGGTTCGGGGGGTTGTCATCTTCTTCGAAGACGGCTTCCCCAAGGAGGATGAAGGGCCAGGTGATGTGGAGGCGGTTGGGCGCCTCCCATTCGTTCCAAACACTATGGAAGGCCTTCCAAGCCTGGCAAGCATGGGTGCAATCCATGAGGCAGTGTTGGGCAGATTCCGAGAGTCCTTGGTCACAGCCCTTGCAAGTGGCTGGGATTCCCATGATTTGGAGCCAAGTACCAACCGGCAACTCGTTGTTAAGGATCAGCTAGGTGAGCGCCCCCACCTTGCGTGGATGGGCGTTGTGCCACATCCTGGCAATGATCTGGGCGACCGTCGAGTTTCGGAGGTTGAGGAGTTTAACGAAGGTGATGATGCTGGGGGTGTGTTGCTTCCTCCTTGCATTTTGGTATCCCCTTTTGGCCGAATAGCCAAAGAAAGGGGCGTCGCCTATGTTGCCCGTTTGCTACTAGTGCCAGTCTCCGAGATCCCACTGAAGCTCGAAGATGAAGCCGGACTCAAAGATCCAGTAGATTGGGGGTTTTTTTCATGGGGGGGGAAAGTCCTTGGCCAGTTTGAGCGTTGGCCCATGGCCCTCTTGCATAAGCACTCTGACCGGCTTGTACCCTTCAAGAGGGATGATGACGTCATGTGAGCTGGTGGCTTGGATTCGGCCAGCGCTTGAGAATTTTTTAAATTCCTTGGCACTGGCGGTGATGTGGTTTGTGTCGGTAATTTGATAGACCCAATCCGGTGGGGCGGTCCGATCAAATTCCTTTTTACTGACCCATTCCCCTACCACCGGCTTTTTACTGTCGGTAGCTGGGTCCCAAGGAATACTATTAATGATGAGATTCCTATTTAATATGTTTGTGGGGTGGAAACTCACTCCGAGGGCTAAGAGGCCTTTCCAATTCTCCTCTTCCGAGTCCTAGAAGTCGTCGATTTTGGAGCATCCTGCGTTCGTGAGGGCGTTTCCCTCACTCTTGCCACTAAGTCCCAGCGGTCTGCCGTCCTGGTTAGTTATGAGGGGGTTTTCAAAAACCGGTTGTCTGAGTGTTTCTGCTGAGTTGGTCGGCTCCGATTTGCGAAGGCCAGATCTCACGCTCAGCCAAGAATGGAGGATGCTCTTCCACAGGGAGGTTGGGGGCCTTTTGAGTTTGGTTGCCGCGAACATCCAGTTGATATCTTGAGTGGTTGGGCCCATCCCATGTACCGAAAGCTTAATCTGATTGGCTTTGTGCCTCAGGAATTCCTTCTAGGGTTCTCCTCCCGGGGCGAGGCCCCTAACGAGAAGCTTAGCCAACAGTGCCTCCGACTGAGTTTTCGGGTCAATGATCCCGAGGCCTCCTTGTGAAATCTGAAGGACCAGGGTCTCCCATTTTACTTTTGCTCTAGCATTGTTGGCTTTATCGCTCCATATAAAGTTCCTCACTACTTCGCGTATCTGGCTACACATCTTGGGGTTCGAGTTCCAGGCTGCTGCCAAGTACCACATGGAGGCAAGGAGTACTTGGTTCGCTACCAGGATTCTCCCCGCTAACGAAAGACGGCAGGTACTCCAATTTATTAGCTTCCCTTTAAGAGCTGAAAGCATTTTGTCAAAATTTGCTTCAGGGGGGAGGTGGAATCCAACCTGGATTCCCAAGTATCTTACCCCTTTGCCTTTGGGGATCCACTGGGGTCCCACCTCCCGGCCCCACTCCCATTCTTTGTCCCTTTTGCTGGCCCATATTGCACATGATTTGTTCTAATTGATTTTCGACCCGGACGCCTTGCAAAAGATGTCCAGGACCTTTTGGGCCCTTTCCATGTTTTCGCGCGTACCTTGGATGTAGAGCGCAATGTCGTCCGCAAAGGTCTGGTCTATAATTTTCCTGCCTCCCGGGAGGGCTAGACCTTCTACTCTGAACCGGTGATCGTCTAGCATATGGCCTAGAACATCCGTTGCCAGAATGAAGAGGTATGGTGAGAGGGGGCATCCCTGCTTCACCGACCTAGCTAGGGGGAAGGTGCTCCCTTCCACCCCGTTGAGCTTGATGGCTGACGAGGCCGATCCGTATAAGGAGCTTACCCACCTGATCCACTGTGGGCAGAAGCCGAGCTTTGCTAGGGCTTCGAATAAGAAGCTCCATTCGATCCTATCGAAGGCTTTCTCGAAATCTAGGAGCAGGAGGACCAGATCTTGGTTACTCTCCTCGGCCCAGTCTTGGGCTTCTTGCACCAAGAAGGTGTTGTCGAGGATGCTCCTCCTTTCGACGAAGCCGGTCTGGGCGGGCCTTATTACGTTCGGGAGGAAGACTTGGAGCCTTCTGGCCAACGTTTTGGCCAGGATTTTGTACAGACTTCCGAGCAAAGTGATTGGGCGCCAATTTCCGAGCTTGGCATGGTCCCCGGACTTGGGGATCAGGGTTATGAGCCCTTTGTTAATCATCTCTGAGGTTTCCCCGTTTTTGAGCATCGCTGAGAAAGCTTGGAGGAGGGTTGGGGAGATTTCATTGACGAATTCCTGGAAGAATTCGGTCGGGATGCCGTCACATTTCGGTGCTTTGCCCTTCGGCATCACGGAGATGGCATTTTGGATTTCTTTCAGGGTGAGTTCTTTGGTCAACTCTTGATTCGTTTCGATCGAGACCCGGGTTGGGGTGCTAGCCCAACACGCTTCCCGGGCTTCCGAGGTGTCGGGAGCGCTCGCTTTCGAGGTGTAAAGATGCGTGTAGAAAGATTGGACATAGTGAACCAGGTCCTCCTGACCTTTGATCTCTCCCTCTTCGGTTGTCAGTTCTTTGAGGAGCGTTCGTTTCCTCCCGATGCAATGGAAGTCAAAGAAACTTTTCGAGCACGTGTCTCCGTACCTGAACCATGTGGATGCACTGAGCTGGTGGTTTTGCGCTACTTGTTCTTGGAGGGAGTCCACCATGTGTCCTTGCACCGTTGAAAGGATGCTCCTGACCGATTCATTTTCGGGGTCTTCTTGTAACCGAATTTCCGCCAATCAGGTTTTTTGTTGGAGGCCTTTGGTTCGGGCCCCCTTTTCCCGTTTCCTCTCCTTCGCTAGCTTGCCATTGCATTTGAGCACCCTTTCGGTGGCTGCTTCGAGCCATCCCGGCCAGTCCGCGTCTTGGCTCGGTGGGGGCTGGGTGCCTTCCCAGGCCCCTAGGAGAACACCTCTGCTCACATCTTCCTTTAGTAAGGTGATGTCGAAGTATGTGGCGGTTTTGGGTGGGGCAGATGTGCGCCCCCAAACCGTTATCACTAGCGAGGAGTGATCGGAGATTTTTCTAATATATGGGGCAGCTTCGATTTTTCCTCCCTTGGAGTCTAGCTCCTGAGATACAAGGAACTTGTCTATACAGGAGACGGCGGACCCCTGGCCTTTCCTTCCATTGTCGAAGGTGTACTCTTTCTTTGACATTTTTCTGAAGCTG
>Ga0116231_10007200_pt1 | contig 20587 bp, 11 predicted proteins | sample S1TSphgellanicum_2_FD_89695 | JGI IMG/M metagenome (GOLD analysis project Ga0116231, IMG submission 89695) | Host-associated microbial communities from peat moss isolated from Minnesota, USA - S1T2_Fd - Sphagnum magellanicum MG | ecosystem: Host-associated > Plants > Peat moss > Unclassified...
CCATTTGATTTTTTTTTTTTTTTTTTTTTTTTTTTTTTTTTTTTTTTTTGCCTTTGCAATTTTTTTATTACTTTGCTTAATTTGGCTAAGTCCTCTTGTGGATGATCACCAATCCACCAACCTCACAAAATTGATGAAACAAGGTGAAACAAACAGGGAAACACACCTACTAAAAGGTTAATTAAAAACCATGTTCAATTGGTTTGCTCCATTTGTTTTGTGCCTTTTTGTATTTGGCTTCACTTTTTTCATGTAAGTATGGTGTAATGGTTTTTTAAAAAAAACAAAAGCAAAAAATGAGGTTTATTTATGAATAAGTTTTGAGATTATACTAAAATAGCAGGTCATCTTTTGTAGTAGGAATCAACTCCCTAAAAAGGAAGCCTGATAGGGTTTTAGGATCCTATAGGATCCATTATTCAAAAAAAATCTTTCACTTAACAAATATTAATTTTATTAAAAAAAATTGCTTGGAGAAGGCCAATTTGCTTTTACTCCTTCCCCTCCCCCCCCCCACCCCCTCATCAAGTTCCTCGGGCAGGGGATAAAAAGAACTACCTTACCTACCACCATCCTTGTCAATTTTGTTTGCTGCCCTTCGAACCGACCAAGGGCCTGGCCCCTCAAACCGACTCAGTAAGGGCCTCCCACTCGACTAATTTAGGGCCTCTGTGGGACCCGCTAAGGGCCTCCGTCTTCCTTCTCTCGACTCTCGCACGCCCGTACTCTCTGTCTCTCCTCCGCGAGCCTCGTCCCGAATCGCGCCCGTGATTCCGTTGCTGGAATTATTATTCGTTCCTTTCTGTTTCTGAATTGTCAAACATTCTGGTATTGCTGGGGTTTTTTTTTTGGTGTTCTCTTGTGGTGCACATGTTTTGTTTGTTTGAGAAATTTTGAAAAGTAGAGGAGCAAAACAGCTTGGTGTGAGCGGAAGAAGGAGAGACCTGCTGTGGAGCGCTGCTGCCGGGGTTGCTCGTTTGTGGTTTGAAGGTTTTCTTTGCGCGAGACTTCCGTTCTTGCAATTTTCCTGTCGCAGTGATCTTCGATTTCATTAAGGTACGTTTCCATCATGCCTACAAGCACGTTTTGGCGGTCTGTTATTCTGAAGGTGGTGGAGGAAAGACAGAGAAATCTACAGTTGCCCCTGCAAATCTAGATGCTGTTTTCTTCGTTGCAGTGAACAACGGCGCTCTCCGATGACGCCAATCTTCTTGTTTTCTTTTCATTTTTTTTTGTTTCTTGCGCGAAGTCGAAGAGTTGCTTGCGTGTTGCGTATTATTTCCGGGGGCGTGTGAGAAGTTAGTTAAGAATTGAGTGTAAATGCGGCACCTGATGCTGTTACATGAGTTGTTTCATGGACATTATTCTGCGCCAGTCGAGCTTCCTTTGCAGCCGTACGTTGTGCATGCATGGCGAGATCTTGAGAGAATTCCTGAATCGTACATGTATTGTGTTTGTGTCACCTTCTTGTTGTGGTTATGTAGCTGCTGCCGCCATCGCTGCTTTTCTGAATCGAAAAAAAGGTTTTCATTTGTACAGGGGATCAAGGGAGAAAACTTCGTCTAAAGAGTTGAGGATCTAAGGAGTCAAAATGAGAAGTTTCAGATGGTTCTTTTGATGAAAAAGGACTGAGGACTGAGGTGTTGAATCCTTAGAACCTGCTTCAAATGGTTTTCATTGGAGTGAATTATTGTCATGTGGCCATGATGAACATGAAGCTCAGTTGCCAAGGGCAGAAGAAAGATCCGACAGTGACATGACATGGGTACAATGTGGAAGGATCATTGGCCACAGTGCCAGCTCCAGCAATTTGTTACTCTTGCTTCTTGGATTCTCTTCCTAGTTCTCTTGCACACATCATATCTACATTCAACAAGTCCCTCATCCGGTTCTATGAGATCAGAAACATCTGCATTTGAGCTGCAAGAGAAAGGACACTCTCGAAAAATCATCACAGCAGCAGCCAGACATATTCTGTCAACAGAGCATCAAGCTAATATCTCATTAGAAGTTGAGACTGGAGAAGTTTTGTCTCCTGCTACGGCTGCTACTGGTTTGAAGCAAAATGTATTGACAAGAATAGTGATATCAAAGCCTTGTGAGAATGTGAGAGATCATACTGGTTTTGCTAGCGCATGTGCATATGTGCAAGCAAATACAGACTGTCATTCAGGTGCTTTGATGGATTACACAGTCATTTTTTACTGCAAATTTGCAAAGATGCAACTTGTCGGTTATCTGCTACTCTTCATCTGGCTCGGGATGTTATTCTACATGCTTGGCAACACAGCAGCTGATTACTTTTGTTGCTCCTTGGAGAAGCTCACAAACTTGCTACGGCTTCCTCCTACTGTGGCTGGGGTATCCCTCCTTCCTTTGGGAAATGGAGCTCCAGATGTTTTTGCAAGCATTGCTGCCTTTCTACGATCTGGACATAGCCAGGTAATTTAGTGCCTTCAATGCATTCTTCTTTCTGAAAGTTGAATTGTGAAAGGAGCAATTTGTAGGTACCTTGGTGTTGGTTTGTGCCCTTGCCCAGGTGATGGGTGGCATTAGAAGTGCATGTCATGGCAGTTTTTATTAAATTGGCATTCACATTGGAGAAAACTTGAGGGTGCAGGTTGGACTGAACAGTGTGCTGGGAGGTGCATTGTTTGTGACATCAGTGGTGGCAGGATCAGTGAGTCTTGCAGTTCATTTGTATTCTCAGGAGAGAAGTCGTGTGCGCCTCAATTTTTGCTGTTTCTTGAGGGATATGGGTTTCTTTTTCTTCACGTTGGGAATCCTTTGTGCCATCATTGTTGCTGGAGAAATCAGCTTTTGGAAGTCTGTTGCATACACTTCAATATATGTGGTCTATGGGATCTCAGTGGCAGCTTTTGAATATATGAGGACAAGTGCTTGCATCAAACGAAAATACTTTGCCCTTGAGCCCCTTCTTGCAGGTATGGGTGCACTGCCCCCCTCCCCTTCTCTATATATATGTGTGTGTGTATGGAGTCCTCCATTTTCTTTGAAGGAAAGTGAAAGGTGCCTCTCTGTCCTTGCAACTGATCTTTTGGAAGTTCCTCATCTGTCTCCCAGAGGATGTTTTTGTTACATTTGGCAGGTTCTATTAGGTATTATTACTGAACTTGGAGCATGTTGTGCAGCATGTCTGAAGCTTGTGACCAGTTAACATGCGCTGTTCCATGTTTTTGTCTAATAAGACATTGGTTTCTTTGTGATGTTCACATTTGTCAGAGTCTGGATGGTGACTGGTCCCTTACCTATAAGAGTGTTTTGCAGACAAACAAAATATGGAATGACATCTCTGTGGCTGGCAGGTTCTTTTGGATTGCTGTCCTCTACACCTCAAAGTGATGAGGAGGGTTCAGGGACATCCTCTGAATCTAGTGAAGCTGTTCAGTTCCCAGGTGAGAGCATGTTGCCCCAGTGGAACTGGCGGCAACATGCTCATGTTGCTATCTATTCACATGCAAGCTTGGCGGGATCATTGGATTTGTCTTTGGCTGCTATGGAGACAAACCCACGTCCTCTGTGGGGTTATGCTGAGCAACTTGTTGAATTGCAGGTGAGATTTTCTGCTGGGTGTTTGTGTGTCCAAGTAAGAGGATTTTTGTGAATCAAAGCAAGGAAGCATTCAGGGTACATATGGTCTTACAGGAACATTTGCTGTTGGAAATTGTGAGCCCCTCATTTATGCCATGCCCCATTATGTTGGAAATTTATGAGAAAATCAACACCACCCTTTGTCTTCGACTATCACAAGGGACTCTTTCCTATGCTGAGACCCCAGGATTTTGGCATGGGATGCTTGGACTCCTTTCTTGTGGAGAGCAAATACTTGGGGACTAACTTGTTGGGTAGAGGTTCAGTGGGGCTGCAGTGTGCAAAGATCATCATCTAAAAAGAATTGTTTTGAACAGCAAAGTTCCTCTTCAACCCTTAAGCAATTGTATTTCAAAACTTTTTCTCAGTAATGGACACACACCATATTGCATTTCAATTCCTCCAATTCCTCCCTACTGGTATGAAATTATTTAGAACCCCAAGCATCTTGAGCAAGTACATTCTTTGTCATTCAAATTGACCTTTCTTTGGACTAGGAGCTGACCTGTTGTTTGCCAAGCAGGCACAATCATGTTGGAGACTCTGCTTGAGGATTCTGGAACTGCCCTTTGATCTTCCCCGGCGCTTGACCATTCCTGTCATTGAGGATGATCGATGGTCACGGCCTTTGGGAATAGCTAGTGCAGTCTTGGCCCCAGTGCTTTTAGCTGGAGTTTGGGATAGCAAGGATGGTGAACCTTTTGGAACGAGTATTACTGAATACTTATTTGGGGGATCTGTTGGTGTGGTATTGGGCATCCTTGCATTCTTCACCACAGAGTCTGAGCGGCCACCCCACAACCGCTGGCTTTGCATATGGGTGGCAGGGGGTTTTGTTATGAGTATAGTGTGGTTTTACCTCATTGCCACCGAGCTGGTTGCTGCATTAGTTTCCTTGGGCGTGATCTTGGAGATTGATTCAGCATTTCTAGGCCTTACGCTTCTTGCATGGGGAAACTCAATTGGTGACTTGATGTCAAATCTTGCAATTTCTTTAAACAGTGGTGACGGTGTCCAGATTGCTATATCTGGCTGCTATGCAGGGCCAATGTTCAACACCCTGGCTGGTTTGGGGCTTTCTTTCATGCTTGCAACCTGGAAGACATTTCCAAATGTGCTAGTTCTGCGGCATGACAATTCCTTATTTTACACAATTGGGTTTCTGTTCCTAAGTCTTCTGTGGGCATTACTGGTGCTACCGGCTTCTGGCATGTCCCCCAACAAGATTTTAGGTGCTGGGCTTTTGCTTCTCTACACAACATTTCTGTTACTCCAGTTGGCCTCACTTCTTGGGCTCATTTCGTTTGGAGGTGTGGGTTTAGATTCAAATTCAGGGTTTCTAGGAATACAGATTTTGTAAAAGTAGTTCACTGTCAATATTTTCTGTTCTGTATTCAATCTGTACTAGTTTCATTCCCTTCAGTGAACTAACAGCTAAGTGTGTTCTAGGGTGGGGTTTGGTCGGCTTGTTAAAATTGAGAAGATTGACAGAAATGGTAGAAAAGGTTCATTATTTCAATGTTCAGCAATTACTTCTGTAAAATGTTGCAAAAGGTTATTATCCACCCACTGTTGGTGGTTACACATTATGTGTAAGCTTGAAGGGTTTATGTCAAGCCAATAGGTTACTAGATTTGGTGGTCTGATTTTTAACTTTTTCCTTACACATTATGTGTAAGCTTGAAGAGTTTATGTCAAGCCGATAGGTTACTAGATTTGGTGGTCTGGTTTTTTCTTTTTTCCTTGTGAAGACGGGGTTCCATGTGTATCCAATTTTTTGCCTCACACTAATGCTAGGAGCTCTAATTGGTGCATAGAGTTATTTACAATCAGGGTTCTTAGCTAAATATGTGGTCACAATAGTGTAGGGCTTTTTCAGGTTTCTTTAGGTGAAATAGACCCTTCTCTTCTCTTCTCTTCTTGTCTCTTCTCTTGAGGTCTAGGTGAAGGACATATGAAGGAAGAAGAGAGCAGAATGTTTGCATCAATTAAAAGGCCATGAATCTCCTCTGCTTCTTCGTCCAGGCATACAAAGCTTCTCCTGAGGGACTAGGGGTGGATTGATACACAGAGACTTAAAAGGCTTCAAAACCCAATTGAAAAAATGATTTACATCTCTGTGCATCAATTTAGGCCCGTAGGTAAAGGTAATAATATAGGTCTATTTTTATATGCTGCAGATTTTGTAAAGATGATATTTTGGCTTGTGTTGAAACTTGAGATTAGTTATAATAGAGTTATAATCTCTTGAAGGATTTTTGGTTTCTTTTAGAGGTTTTCTTGAAGATTAATATATTTTGATTAATTAATTTTGAAACATTCATTTCAACAAATTGAATGTTCTTTATTATCCACTATTTTCTTTCACAATTTTTTTTTTTGATTTGCAAGAAATAATTTTTGAAATTTTCAACCTTTTTGAAAATAATAATATAATTAGTGTCAAATTGGCCAAGGTACTAAGGTATGCTTTATAAGGTTACCTCCAGATACACTGCAAAATTTCTGGCAGGTCATTCATTACAAAAAACTTAACGTCCTTGTCCCATTTTGAAAAACATATGTAATGCAACTCAACCCGACATTCACCTCTGCCTCACACAAGCCCTTATTTCAGTAAAAAGCTCATTGCCTCGGGCTTTACACTACATGTAAAGATTAAAAACCAGCCCTGATTTTTCCTTTGTATTTTTAGAACACTTTCCTGTGCCTGAATTTTTGCAGTAATTGAAAACTGTACCTTCCAAAATGTGAAAGGCCCACTACGACCTGTCAAGGTACAGTTTTCAAACTCAGCAATCTATCTTTAGCATATTTGCATCGTTTTTCACATTTTATCAGTTTTTGTCTTTATCTATACAAGGAATCAGAAAGAAAAACCACCGCTGGTCTTTACGTAGTGGAAGGATGACTTCCAGATTTTCAACCTGTTCCCTTGGCCTTCCAACCTGCGGCAGGATATCAAATCCAGAAGAGTCTATTTTCAGACTCTTCTGCTATACATAATAAAGTAAGAGCTTCAGCAAGTAACCATTTCATTTCCAAAATACCCTCCCATGAGGCAGGCGTGTATGGCAAACCCCTCTTGCCTCTACGCAGGGAAATTACAAAAAATGAACCCTTCATGTGGGCAGGCCTACACCATTCCCTCAATATGTGTGAGAAGGTTAGTTTCTTTGTAAATTTCCCTTTGTAAAAGGGGGAAGGCCAGCTTTTTGTAATTTCCCTCCATATCCATGGGTGCACCACCCATTGTACAATCTCACAAAACGTAACTTCCTCCATACATGCATGATGACCCACCATACCAACCCACTTCATTTAGTACAAGGGGTAAAACCTTGGGAGCATGGCATTCATGCCTTAGACCTTGGGCTCCATGTCATAAATGTTCTACTATCAAGTCTAAGGCATAAATGCCCTGCTCTTGGGGCTTTATGACATTGTTTTATTCCAAATCTCCCAACTTTCATGTCACCAACCCTTCCTTGCTTTGTTCGTGAGAATTTACAAGGAACTAAGGGGAAACTTAAGGAAAATTGCCTCAATTCCATTAGTTCTATTTAATTTGTTAAGTTTGTCAAGGGAATTGAGGCAATTTCTGTTTTTGGGAGTTTATTGTATCATAATAACAAAAAAAAGTTAAATTGGAATATGTTTGTGATTTTTTTCCCTTCTCTTAAGGAAAAACTTGTGAATTTTTTTGTTTGAGGACAAATTTTCTCAATTTTCTATTATTTAGATGGTTTATTAAAAACATGTTGCCAATTAATGTTATTTATCTTTCTTGATTATATTGGCTAATAATTACATTACATCAAAATTTTGAAAACAAAATTCACACACTCAATGTAAAGTCACCTCCAACAACAAACCATAATGAGTGCCACATTAATGGTAAATATTGGATAGAGTGGTTTTTAAATGCCAAAGAGCACAAGCTCAAGTGTGATTCAATATAAAATCTTGAGTTTACTTTACAAAACCTTCCAACCTTTGCATTTGTGCATAAGATATTGAGCTTAGCAAACCTCCTTAAGAAACAACTCAACTATTATCATGCCAACTCCTAGTTCCATTCTCTTCTTATTTTAAGTGGAGGAAGATTCATAAAATGCAAAATAGGTGCAAAATAGTGCAATTAAAATAACTTAATGTTGTAGCTACCTAAACCTTGTTTTTTACTCATGCCACTTTAATTATTAGGTTCACATTGTTTCATATTTGGGCTAGTAGGCTAGATAGGTCGGTGAGTGAACATTTAAGAATGCAAAGGAGGTTGAAACTTCACACATTGTTCCTCTATTTTTAAAGGTCAAAAGAATGTTTGTAGTCCTTCACCTAACACTTCCAACAACACAAAAATTGTTCAATTCAGGAAAGGAATGGGGAAGATATGTGGTGTTTGGTGTAAAAGGGTTTGATGTTTGGTGATGGGTGAAATAAAACAAATTAAAATTTCCAACTTAAAATCTTTGATTAACACATTTTTTGCCTATGGAATAATTTTTTTATTCGTAAAGCTTTAGTTTGCACACCCACTATCATTTAAATCATTCAAAATTAACTAAAAATGAAAAAGACATGGGCCTAGAATTTGAAAGGGTTTAGAATTAATTTTTTCTAACTTTTTAAAACAAATTATCACTCATCTTCTTCCTATGTTTTTTATGTTGCTCCTTTACTTTTAAGGTTCGAAGAACGTTTGTAGCTTGTGCATACAATGACACAAAAATCGCTCTATTTGGTTGACAAATTATGAAAAATTGAAAAGTGTTTGACAATAGGTACATGTTTGGTGATGATGGTTCTATCTTAACAACATTCTTTTGTTAGCCATTGCACATTGCTCTTTTTATTTAATATATTGAGTTTAAATACAAGGCATGATTCATTTTATTCTAATAAAATAAAATAATTTGGTACTCTTAGTAATAAAAATGGTCATATTCTATGATATAGAACCATTCTTATTTTGAATATATTATGGGGTAATAGCTTTTAAACACAATTCCAAAATCATTTTATCATCATGTGGGATATAAAGGATTTATAACATAACAAGTTGTATTTCCATATGCCTCCCACCTTCACTTGTGTGACAAATTTGGCAAACTAAAGGAAAATCACTAATGAATCATGAATGTGTTATAAAAATAACATTTTATTTTATTTTCAAACTTTGACAATCAAAATATGGTTTCAAACTTTTCCATTGGTTGTAAGGGACATTTTTAAAACCATACAAAAATAGAAGATTGTCTTGTAGTTTTATATGCATATATGTAATATTTGAAAAAATAAATTTTATGGAACTTTTTTAAACTTTTAGTTTAAATTAAACAAATGTATATTTATATGGGACATTTATGAATTGTTTGTAAATTCTTGATTTGATACAAGAAACATAAGAGGAACCTAAGCTTCATTATTAACTTTTGCTTATTGTGAACTAGTAGGAAATCTTAATGCATCTTTTTACAATTTAGTATTTTAAGAGGTTTATAAGGCTTTAGCTTTCACTCTTGTTAATTTCAAATCAAAGAAATTATCATCCCTTTCTATATTGAAAACTTTCTTAATCAAAATTTATTTGATTGCTTTTAAATTCCTTGTTTAATTTTTGTCCAAATTGTGTTTTTGACATTGGATATGTGATGGAAAAATAGCAAAGTTAAACAATTAACATGAAAGGGAAGGAACATGGAAAAGTTGAAATTTTGAATCACCATTGATGGAAAAAATGAATTGGATAATTGGTAAGTATTTAATTATTTTCTTTCAAAACAAACCCATATTTTGTTCATATGGATTTCAGATTTCAGATCTTATAATTTGCATATTAATAAAAAAAAACCTATCAATTTAAACCCAAACTTGAATCACAAAATATTTTTTTATCAAGAACAAAAACAAGGTTTATAAAATTCAATCAAATGGCTTTTATTTAGTTGTGATCAAATTGTTAAACTTTATGTTAAAGTTGGAATATGGGATTTGTGAACTAAAAGCCCAAGTTTACTTGTGTTAATGCTAAACCATGGAATTCGACAACCTAGTTACCATCAAGGAAAAAGGTTGCCGAATGAAAAAAGGAAGAAGAAAAAAAGATGAAAACACATGAGAATAAAACTTGTTTGTTGTTTGCCTATTGTGTTGTAGCAACTACTATCATGTAGTAACTATTGTCATGCAACAGCTATTATCTTGCAATAGGCACCATCATGCATCAACTACCGTCTTGTAATAGCTACCATCATGCAACAAACTTGAAAGAAAACCCACAACCACTCATAGATTTTTCATAGTTGTTGCCTACCATCTATAGCACCTAGCAGACCTTTTATAATTGTTGCCTACCGTGTACAACACATGTACACCTTTTGTGGCTATTGCCTACCATTTGTAGTAACATTACTTTCCACGTAGACTTTAAATTTCATGTCTACTTCTTTGTTGCAACCTTCCAGTGATAAATACCATCAGGTGGAAAAAGATATTTTCTACTCCATAAACAAATAACACATAGATCCTATTGTTTTTATAGAAGAAACAAAAAACTATTATATAAAATATAACAAAAATAATGAAATCTTAATGTATACTATTGTCCCCCACTATTTAACATCTCCAAGTAGAACAAAATAAAAATAATATGATATACTTTCAACCATTTTCTATTATAAGAATCAAATTACAAGATATTTCCATATTTTCCACCTCTATCTTCAATCTCACATGCACATTTTTTCCCCAAGAGAACTCTCTTAACCACATCCAATCTATAATCATACAAAAAAATGATCCACAATCTTCCTCAAAGAATAAATAAAAAACCCAAAAAAAATATTCACCACGTAAAGGTTGAATCTTTATTTTCTTAAATTTCATTACCCTTCTAAATCTTCTTATCCTTCTAAAAATCCTATTTTAACCCCTTCCACACATCTTAATTAGCGAAAATTCATCCATCCCTTATCCACTTAGACTAATTAACTTAAATGTTTTCACCCTCTAATAAATAAAAAATGATAAATAAGATATTTACCATTCATAATTAAATAGTTATAAGGATTCCCCTTCTACATAATTTAGAATAGGATATTATTTTTAATAACTAGTATTACTTTTATTAAAAATCCTTGTAGAATTAACTTTTGATTATTCTATCCCATGAATATAGTTCATTGTACTGACGATACTACTATCAAAAAACATTTTCGAATTCTCCTAAGATTATTTTATGATCTGGTGGTAAGTACCATTTAGCGATGGTACTATCGTCTTCTAACATCTATGGTGTTTAACCAACATAGGACAATATTCTATCATTAATAATTAACTTATAGTTGGAAAAAGAACAATACAATTTTAACCCATATTTGCATTTGATCTCATGATGTTAATTCCTTCTAAAGATATTTTTTTGGGGCATGACCTTTAATTACATCTTACACTTAGTTTAAATGGAAATCTACAAGGTGATGCATTATAAAGCTTATGGAAGGAAACCCACACAATTTTTAAACATGTTTTTTTTAAAGCCTTTACAATCCTCCATAAATGGCAAAGATATATATCAAACATAAACTTGGCATTATATTTTTAGCCTTTGCAAATGAAGAAAAATTTGGCATTTATAAATGAATTATCAAATTATTCGACATCTTATGAAAAGGAATAAATGTAATTGCTTCATCATGTGTCAAACAATATTTTGTTGGCACCCAACCTCTTCATGTAAGGAATTGAAAACATGCCTCATTTGTTGGCACCTTACATAATAAAATATTTCACATGGCAATTTATATAGTTTATTACAATTGAGGGGTTTTATTTTGTTAATATTTCAAGTCCTAGGGCATTTTAAAAAATGATGGCATTGGTTTTTAAGGTCATCCTTGGAAGGTGTCATTAAAAAATCAACACTTTTCAATTTTAAAAAAAATTTACATAAAGCCCTTGGAATAGGACATTCATAAAATGTAATGTTCATCAAACTTAGTTCTTGCCTTGAAATGAACCTATAATTATTTCAAGAACACCCCACTTCTATGGCGTTATTAAACATTTTTCCATTTTGAGGCATTAATGTTTCATTGTTTTTTTTGGGAATATTTCATATTTCTTTGTTGAAAAGGATGGTGAAGGGCATTGAAGGCTGGAACTTACATTTTACTATGATAAAAGACGCACAAAATAATGGAACCTTAATAAGATCCTACAACATACAAATGATGTCATTAAATAACTTATAAACATCCATGTCATTGTAGCATTATAATCACAACACATTTAAGATGAAAAGGTGTGATCATCACATTCTTGTAATTAAACATATAATCAAACATAAACTACAATTATAAACTAATAGTTTAATTTTTAGTATTTGCCTTTTGATTGAAACCCTTAATCCACATGCAAATGTAAGTTTAATTTGGACTATAAACATGCATTCTTCACAATTTGTCTTCTATTGCCCATACGTCCCCATGATAACCTTAATGCCTAATAACTCAACTATCACATTTTCACCACTCAACTTGCAAGCCTAACCTTGATGGAAAAGGTGCTTTAAGCATTGCAAAACGAAGATGTGTAGAAGTTAAAGCCCCTAGGATTATTGCACATAAATTTGTGCACGAACCCAACAAACATGATTGAAAACAGTAGCCTCAACGCCCAATAACTCAACTAACATCACATTTTCACCATTCAACTTGCAAGCATGACCTATGTGCAATCCAACTAATATCATGAAATCCACATTTTCCACTACCTTGTTATGTTTTTTTTATATAAATCCTTTCTCACATTCAAGGGTACCCATTTCACATGTTTCTAACACTACCACAAAATTATATTTTTATGCCCCTCACATTGTAACATTGCATTATACCAAAACATGGTATTCATGATTTGACCATTTTATTATTAATGTCCAAACCTAGTCATGTAATTGTATGTAACATGTAAATGGCCTTGTAATAAGTATTATGATTACATGATTATAGTTGTTTCTTCCATTGATCATATTTACAATTTGGGATGCAATTAATGACAAATAATTCTTCCATTACGTTTGAAATATTATGAATGAGTTTCTCATCCACTAACCCATCACGTATCACATTAGTTACAAATATAATCAAATATTGGTCACAATGATGACATGAACCTAAAGTCCTTAGATGGAAAGGTCTACATCTAAAAATATAGGTGTAAGTTGGGGCCTACTAATATAGGTAGGTAGGCATACCTACTTACCTACTTTGACCACCTACCTATTTACCTATGCTTACCTACCCATTTACGTACTTCTTATTTAACTTTCCAACCTTTTAAACTTACTTACCTACCTATGTTTACCTACCCACCTACTTACTTATTTGCTTAACTTACCAACCTACTTAACCTACTTACCTACCTTTGTTTACCTTCCTACCTAGCATAAGCTACATACTTACTTACATATGTACATGTGTTTCTATCTAATTTTATTACCTATATAACCAACATATCTACTTAAATACACAATATAGTTAAGTAAGTGACCCTATAAATAATAACTAAATATAACCTACTTTCATAACTTATGCTAGGTAACTAGTTAAGTTATGTAGGTAGGTTATAAGGTAGGGTAGGGTAAATTAATTAAATTACATATTTATAAATGTGTATATATTATTTTACCTAACCTTAGGCTAAACCAAGTAGGTTGGGTCATAAGTAATAGGAAAATGGGTAAATAGATAAGTTACCATTGTATGAGATAAAGGATGTGGGATAATGTTATAGTGTTTCCCTTTCATGAAGATTATCCCATATCCTTTGTCAATAAGTTTAATTTTATAAACTATATAACTAATTGAAAGAATAACCTCACATAATGCAATGCGCTAAAAATATTCAAAGGGCAAATACCAATTGGAATGAAGTATTCAAAAAAGACTTATGACCAACAAATTAAATAGGATCCTATTTACTTGAGCATACCTACCTAGGTTTCTAACTTAAGCTTTTAGGTTATCTAGTCCTAAGTTAATAAATTGGTCTAGCTCGAGATTGCCCATGTGGTTAAACATGAGTCTACAGTTCATAAGTTAATAAATATACATTATTTAAATATATTTCCTAGTTGTAGTAATAAAAGTGATTATATTTCCTAATTACATAATCATGACAAATGACATAAATTATTACAACCAAAATATTACTAATGGTAGAAGACTATGAATCTTATTTTACTACATAGACTTGTAATTGACAATGTCATATATTACTACAAAAATTGTCATATGGGAAGTAATATATACCACATTTCGGCATAGTGAATGAAGGATGCGATTAAAACTACTTGTTTGAAATGACCAAAGGTCCAATTTGGTAATAGGAACCACTTTGACCAAGGATTGATTCCTTAAAACCATAATATTTTGTAGAATGTGTTTAAAACCTTGATTTATAGATTGAATTTTAAATTATTTTAATTCTTATGACCTAAAAAAATGTTGCATTATATTGCATTGTAAAAGTGTGCATACAAAATTTCCCATAAATATGTTTTTTTCACATCATTTGAGGTCTTTAAAAAATCCTTTAAATAACAAAAAAACATTAATTACAAAAAAAAAGGGGTATTAAATATTCCTTGGATTCATTTCAAATTTTACAATATGTTTTCACAATGTAGAGGGAATATTGTTGTATAAGTTCATTCAAAAACTTCAATGTCAACTTAAGTAACAATTTATCACAATGAAAGTTAAATAATGGTTACATCCCAAAGTGGTTCTTATTATCCAAATTTGACCCTTAAAGAGGTTTGATTTTTTTTTTTTGGTCCTTTCTAAAAAAAGAAGAAATATTATTTGATTAATTTGATTATAATTTCTAATAAAATTAGACAATGTTGGTTACACATGAACTAAATCATGCCTACATGATGTTGGTGCCTATTATGGTGTGATTAAGTTTAGTCATTCCATCGATGACATTACTTGCTACCTACTATATGTGCTAGATTTTAGTCATTGAAAATATTACTTATATACATATGTGTTAAGTGTAGGTTATAAGCCCCCTAGGCATCTAGGCATAAATAAGTTTATTAAAGATAGTAACTATGCTTAAATTAACTAGTCCTATGAGTATCTTAGTAACTAGGTAGTTATTAATGGTATTTATACTTATCATTTTTTAGTTTATCATGAGGATGAAACCATTAGGTTAGTTAGCCCATGGGAGTGGGTGATTGGTACTTGTTTACCAATCATTTAAGAGGGATTTATGAAAAGATTATGACAAGGGGTTTGCTTTTGTGAGTGAAATGTGCACCTTGTGTGGTTTATGGAAGAAGGGGATGAAAAGAGGCATTCCCATCATTCTTGTACAAAGAATTTTTGGAGGAATGAAGGATTGAGATATTGTATGATGAGAAATAATAATGCAATAGGATGTGTGAAGGTTATGTGATTTGTTGTGTTTCATTTTTATTTTATTTTTCTATTGCCTTACTTTCCTTTTAAAATGTTTGTAATTCATTGTAGTTTGATGTAAAATATTATAATTCCTATATTAGTTTAATTTATTTCCTTATTTTACTTTTAGAACTTGCTCTTTAGATTGTTGTAACTTGCTAAAAAATAGTTGCAACAAGATTGTAAGAATAGTCTCCAAATCATTTGGTGGAAGGCAATAGTTACAATGGAGTGGATAAACATAAGACATGGTAGTTATGGTTTAAAATGGTATTTTTTAAGGACCAAAAGGTAATTACCTTCTAGCCTTTCCATTTTTTTAATTTATTTTGAAATTTTATTGTTAATTTTATGTAGGATTGTATTCCCAAAGGAAATTTTCTTTATGGTTTGTGTTTGCCTTGTGAATAATTGATTTTCTAACTTAACAACTATTGTTTTGTTAATAATAAGATTGTTGAATCAATGGTTATACAAAGCCCTTAAACATGTAAGTAGGTAGGTTACAAATTAGTAATATAGGTATGTTGGGGTTGGTAATTGGTGGGTAGGTAGGTTAGGGTAGGTAGTTAATATGTTTGTAATTAGGTAGGTGTAATGAATTATTCCCCATTTATTTACCCATTGTCAATATATTTCATGTTTTGAAGTTATAATGTGTGAAATTCAAAATGAATACATGTATATAATTATTTTTATGACATTATTTATCATCATTTGAAATGGTGGTTGGATGATTGATGCCTTGGGTTGTCACTTAGAGGGCAAGGGGTTCAATTCCTTCTTGTGATATATAGTTAATATTTCAAAACCTACGTACATGCTTAGGGGGCCTACATATTTAGGCCTAGATTTTATATCCCCAAGAATTGCAAATAAATTTAAATCATAATTATTTGATTTATATTATTATGAGTGAACATCAACTAGCACATGTGCTAATTTTTTATTTTTTCTACAAAGTCACATTTTAGTCAAAATTGGCATAGCATGTTGTCACTTAATTATCAACTTAGTCATGTTTGATATGATTAAGATGTTGGTAAATGCTATTGAAAACAATTAATCTATTTTAATTGTATAAAATGATTTTTTCCAAATGTTTTAAAAATAACTTAGTAAAAAAAGACAAAATTTATAATAATGTAGTGACATTCACTCTAAATAAACATATTTCAAGTCTGAACCCTAACAAAACCTTAGCATGCATATTGTTCAAATCAATAATCCCACATAATCTTTTGATATGTGTACCAATTAAAGTTGAGACCCTCACATTTTTTATCATCTCCAAACAAAATTCCTAACTTTTGTTGTTGGGGTACATAATTAAAACATAAACTAAACTATTATACGCATTGGAAAACAAATTCCAACAATAATTTCCAAGGTGCACAAATTCTTTTACCAACATATTCTAATTCCTATACTATTGATCCCTAACATGCAAAGCTTCAACAACAATAGTCAAAACAAGACATTGAAGTTTATGTGTGTTGTTTCTTGAAATCTTCAAGTTGTTCCCCATCATTAGCGATGATACATCACTCATCGCTTGCACACCAAACACACACTCACCAAAGAAAATAAAAAACCATAAAGAAAAAATTAACAAGAAATAATAACTCTAGAACTTCCATGCATTTCCACAATAACACCATGCTTATAGTAGTTGAAAAATCGACTTTTCAAAGCCACAAAACTTATTTGTTTTTTTGGAAACATAAGGATCACACACGAAATTACTCCATAAACACATTGAAGCACATAACACAAAAAACAACATTGTTGTCACCAATCTTCAAAACACGTGCACAACATTTACACACAAAACAAAAGAATAAAAAACTAAACTAAGCACAATGCCAAAGAGACAAAACACCATCCCTCTTTAAATTTCCTGAGGTGCACATTTCCATTTGATATCTTCCATGATGGCACAAAAAGATGGTGTCAAAAGTTGAAATGACCTATTTAATTACTATAATAAAAAATTTCAAAATTTTTTTTGGAAAGATTTTTTTAAAATTGTTATAATTGAAATGCATCAAACTTGGGTGAGCATATAAGGTGATCATAATATCAATACTAATATCCATATTGAAATTGCAAAATACATTCTATTGATGTAACTTTTGTATATGACATTGAAATTACTTGTATGCTTTTTTATGTCATTGGTATGGACTGAGGATGTATTTTACTCATTTGGATAAATTCATTAGTGCCAATATTGACATATATCCTTAAAATTTATTAGTCATTCATTATGAAAATGTAGAGTTAAAATGTCAATTTCATTGAAACATTGTTGGGTGTTATTTTTCAATGTGCAACGGAATAGGAGATACAATGGTTATTGTGAAAAGACATTCAATTTAATGTTGGAACTCTAATCTTCCATCATCACTAGCTATGTTTTCTTCCCAAAAAGTTTTTGCTTTTGCAACGATTTAATTTGCAATCATCGAAATAAGTTAGGTGATTCCTTGGCTCATTTTTTGTGATGATTTTTTGATTTTTCTAATGACACAATTGGTTAATAGAAGTTTTCATATAACTCCCCTAATTGCTTAATATTTTTGCAAACACTTTATTGATGTTTTCATGTATTTATTGATGCAATTAACTACTATATATTCTTTGGGTTAAAATATCTTACACTTCATTTAAAATCTAAGATTTTTGCAAAAAAACTTTGCTTGAACTTTTTCAAACAAGTTGTGCCATTTGCATTGGCATATGATGATTTCAATTGATGTCAAACTAACATAAATTTAAGTTGGTTAAGTTGGTATCAAAAGTGAAACTGACTATTCTTGCAATGACTTAAATGATGATTAAATAAAAATAATAATTATTGGGTCCTTATCATGAAGATGTTTTGCAAAACAAGACTCAAGTTTCAAATTTGTTAAAATTTTTTGACCAAAATTGATACATAATTTGCTTGTTATGTTTGTTTTGTTTGTCATGTTGAGATTTCACAAACTATGGTGTCCCTTGCTCTTGGAAAGCCCTTGATGATATGTATGCAATGGGCATATGGTTTGGTAATGTTTAGATTTATGATGCAAGAGTTATTGAACATTGAACAATTTTATCAAAAAAAAATCAACAAAATCAAAATTAAATATTTAAAAAAGAAAATTTGGGGTGAGCTTTTGGTATTGGAAAGCCCTTGATGAGTGGGATTTTCTGGGAAGTAATTTTATAAATTTTAAACCTAAGGTGAGTGAGGGACATATTATTCAAAATTTGAAAATAAAATTTCACAATTGAAATATCATCCATCATCCATCATCAAGGTCTTGTTCCCACCTGGGCCACCAACATAGGTCACACTAGTCTCTTTGAAATTTGTGATACCCATACAACCGGGTATCAAAAAGGACCATACATACCCACCCAAGTACTAGAATACCCACCCCAAACAAATGAATAGAAATCATAATATATCATCACCAAGTTTATCATCCAAAGTTTTCTTCTTCAAGTGTGCTAGTTTCTACTAGGTAGTAACTGAAAATGAACAGAATTCACACAATCATTATTGTCACCAAGTTATCATCCAAGTTTAACTCTAGGTGTTTTTTTTTTTTTTTTTCCCTGGCCAAATTAAGCAAACCTTAAATCCAGACCTCTTTTTGGAACCAGTTTTTTTGGGGAAAAATTCTTTTGATTTTTGTGATGTAAAAAAATTGGTGGTGAAAATTTCCCCAAAAATAGCAAAATTAGTCAAATTTACACTTGAAAAAAAAATTCTGCAAAAAATTTCCCAAATTTTTTTTTTGGTGGAAAAATGGAAAATGTTTTACTGAAAAGTAAATACTGATAATGGAATACAACCCAAACTTAATTAAACAAAAAATAAAATTCAACAATTATTATATCATATTAAGTAAGTTTAGGGTTCAGCCCAGAAGAAGAAGATGGATGATGTTGTTGATGATGATGAAGAATTACCTAGTAGATGAAGGATGTGATGGTGATGAGATTTTGGATGTTGGGTGTTGTTTCATTTCTCACCCAATTTTCCTCACTCATATCATCCATGAAAGATCATCCATGGCTTGCAAAGGTTCTGGCACTAGAACATGAGACCTCCAGCTCCCCCCCACCCTCCCCACCCTCTTGGGGCCTGGCTATAAGTTATATAGCCAAAAAATATAATAATAAAAATTGAAAGTGCTAATTGAAACCCCATTATACTTTTTTGAGATTCTCAATAGCCATAATTCAACCAACATATAGGAAAAATCGCCAAATTTCTTCACATGCTCCCAACTAGGGTAGTCCAAATCTGACTAAATCTTCCTGACCACTTTGGCTTACAACACAAAAATTTCATAGCCAAAAATCTAGAATAAAAATTGAAAGTGCTAATTGAAACCCCATTATACTTTATTTGAGATTTTCAATAGCCATAACTCAACCAAAATATAAGAAAAATCGCCAGATTTCTTTTACATTCTCCAAACCAGGTTGTCCAAATCTGACTAAATCTTCCTGACCACTTTTGGCTACAACACAAAAAAAATAAAATTATAACCAAAAATCTATAATAAAAAATTGAAAGTGCCAATTGAAAACCCCATTATGTTTTTCTGAGATTTTCAAAAGCCATAAATCGACCAAAATTTAAGAAAAATCGCCATATTTCTTTACATGCCTCAACTAGAGGTAGGCCAAATCTGACTAAATCTTCCTCACCCCTTTTGGCTACAACACAAAATTGATCACCAAAAATGTTTTTACAGAAATTAAATTAAAAATAAAAATAAATAAAATAAAAAAGAAAAAAAACGGAGAGAGAGAGAGAGAGAGAGAGAGAGAGAGAGAGAGAGAGTGTGTGTGTTTTTGTTTGTTTGTTTGTTTTGTTTGTTTGAAGCTCTTTCCTTTATAGAGATGATAATGGGTATCAAGAGTTTTGGGTTTTGTAGAGATCTAAAAATGAACTAAAAAATATGGGCATTTTTGTTGGGTTTTTGGGTTCATGAGTTTGGTTCTGGATGGTGGAGAGCTTGGGTATGGGAGGAGATCACTCATGTGAGGAGGAGGAGGAGGAGGAGGAGGAGGAAGAAGAAGAAGAAGAAGAAGAAGAAGAATGAGGAGTTGGGGATGATCAGTTTTTCTTCCTAAGGGAATGCTGCTGCTCACTTCTTGTAATGGGATCACATTGAAGTGGGGTGGGTGGGGGGAAGAGTGGAGGAGCTGAGAGGTAGGGTTGAGGGGGGAGAAAGGAAAGGGATTTTTAGGGTTTGAGCTGTGGAAGAGATCACTGAGATAGAGAGATGTCAGCTGCGGTGAGTCCAGTACCATTCGAGCGATCTCGGAACCGGGGAAGCAATCTGGTGAGCTTTTTTGTCCTCCTCCTCCTCCTCCAGGACCCTTTGGTCATGAAGACTTTCCGTCTGTCTGTCTTCATGTGTTTTCTTCGTAGAAAGAGTTGGTGCCACAGAGAGAGAGAGAGAGAGAGAGAGAGAGAGAGAGAG
>Ga0116231_10007201_pt1 | contig 20587 bp, 16 predicted proteins | sample S1TSphgellanicum_2_FD_89695 | JGI IMG/M metagenome (GOLD analysis project Ga0116231, IMG submission 89695) | Host-associated microbial communities from peat moss isolated from Minnesota, USA - S1T2_Fd - Sphagnum magellanicum MG | ecosystem: Host-associated > Plants > Peat moss > Unclassified...
CCACGGCATCAGCGCGCCGCCGGAAGCCGTCGTGTGGGCGGCGGTGCGGCCCGAGAAGATCTTCATGTCGACCGCGGCGCCGGAGGGCAGCGACAACGTGGTGCGCGGCGCGGTACAGGACATTGCCTACCTCGGCGATCTGTCGATCTACCTGGTCAAGCTGCCCACGGGCAAGGTGGTGCGTGTGACGCAGCCGAACACGTCGCGACATGCGGAGGCGATCTCGTGGGATCAACAGGTATATCTGACCTGGGACTCGAGCAGTCCGGTGGTGGTGACCCGTTAGCTCCGGGGGCGGGGGTTATGCCGCGTGGGCGCGGCGCCGGGGGTGGTCGGGCCGGAGCCTCGTCGTGGCGCTGCCGATCGTCTGGCTGGTACTGTTCTTCGTCGTTCCGTTCATCATCGTCCTCAAGATCTCCTTTTCGGACATGGCGCTCGCCATTCCGCCCTACAAGCCGCTGCTCGAGTGGGTCGGCAAGCACACGCTCGCGGTGCGGCTGAACTTCGACAACTATGCATTCTTGTTCACTGATTCGCTGTACCTGCACGCCTTCGAGAATTCGATCAAGGTCGCGTTCATCTCCACGGTCATTTGTCTCGTGATCGGCTACCCGATGGCGTACGGCATGGCACGCGCGACGGCGCGCACCCGCAACGTGCTGCTCCTCCTCGTGATCCTGCCGTTCTGGACCTCGCTGCTGCTGCGCGTGTATGCGTGGATCGGGCTCATGAAGGCCAACGGCGTCATCAACAACGTGCTGATGGCGTTGGGGGTCATTCATGAGCCGCTCACGATGCTCTACACCCCGTTTGCGATGTATGTCGGCATCGTTTACTCGTACCTGCCGTTCTTGATCCTGCCGCTGTACTCGAATTTGGAAAAAATGGACTGGCAGCTGCTCGAGGCCGCGCAAGACCTCGGCTGCCGCCCGTGGCAGGCGTTCTACAAGATCACGCTGCCCTTGTCGCGCAACGGCATCCTGGCCGGCTCCATGTTGGTGTTCATCCCGGCGAGCGGCGAGTTCGTGATCCCGGCGCTGCTCGGCGGCCCCAACGCGCTCATGATCGGGCGGGTCTTGTGGGACGAGTTCTTTGCCAACCGCGCCTGGCCGGTCGCGAGTGCGGTCGCGATCTTGATGCTGATCGTGCTGGTGCCTTTCATGATGTGGTATCAAAGCGTGCAGGCGCGCGAATCGGCGGGGGCACGTTGACATGAACCAGCGCCTGTCTTTTTTCATCCTGACCTGCATGACGTTGGGAATAGCCTTCCTCTACATTCCCATCCTGTCGATGATCGTCTTCTCCTTCAACGCTTCGAAGCTCGTGACGGTTTGGGACAGCGCGAATTCGCCGACGCTCAAGTGGTACGCCTCGCTGCTCGGCAACGATGAGATCCTCGATGCCGCCTGGATTTCCGCCAAGGTAGGGCTCATCAACGCCACGGGCGCCGTGATCTTGGGCACGCTCGCCGGCTTCGGGCTGGCGCGCTTCAAGGCATTCCGCGGCCGATTCGCCTTGAACGCGATGACGACGGCGCCGTTGGTGATGCCCGAAGTGATCACCGGACTGTCGCTGCTGTTGTTGTTCGTGGCCATGGAGCAGGTGGTCGGCTGGCCGGCGGGCCGCGGCATCACCACCATGACCATCGCACACATGACCTTCTCGATGGCCTACGTGACGGTCATCGTCAACTCGCGCATGGCGACCTTCGATACGTCGCTCGAGGAGGCGGCGATGGATCTGGGCGCGCACCCTGCCAAGGTGTTCTTCGTCATCACGCTGCCGATCGTTTTTCCCGCGATACTCTCCGGCTGGCTGCTGGCGTTCACCCTTTCATGGGACGATCTCGTCATTTCGAGCTTCACGTCGGGCCCGGGTACTAGCACGCTGCCGATGGTGGTCTTCTCCAAGGTGCGTCTCGGCGTGAGTCCCGAGATCAACGTGCTCGCGACGCTCACGATCACCGCCGTCGCGGTGGTCATACTCGGCGTCAACTGGTTCATTGCGCGGGCGGCGAAGGCCGCCGCTGCGACTGCGTGATGTTGACCGGCCGGTGCGGGGTTCATCTCTGTCGGGGTGGGTGGCCGCGAGCGTACATAAAGGCACAGTACGCTCGCAGCCACCCACCCCGCCGGGCTGAACACCGGGCCGGTCAACATCACGCAGTCGACTGCACGGTGATGTTGAGCGCTCATGCCACAGTGAGGGGGTGGGGACCCGCCGGGCGGGTACTGTTGCCTTTTCGTACCCGTCCGGCGGGTCCCCACCTCCTGACTACGGTGCGCCCTCAACATCACCGTGCGCAGAGCGAACGATGCTGACAATCTACTCGTCCGGCTCAAAATCTCCTCAAGTGTGGCAACCCGGGAGGGAGGTGCCGACGAGCGCGATCTGGATCGATGCGATCGAGCCCAGTGAGGACGAACGGCAACAAGCCGCCGTCCTCCTCGGCGTTCCGCTTCCCACCCGCGATCAGAGCAGCGCCATCGAGCTTTCCAGCCGCTTGCGCTCATACGAAAGCGTGCTGCGCCTCAATATCCCTTCGTACGTGCGGTCACACGGAGAGACGGGCTTGATGACGCCGTTGGGCTTCGTGGTGACGCCCAAGATGGTTGCCACAGTCCGGTATGCCGATTCCTTGGCCTTCGATCAGGTCGCTCGCGTGATCGCGGGCAGCGACGCACCGCAACGCGCCATTGATGTGTTCATCGCTCTGCTGGAAAGCATCGTAGATGTGGGCGCCGATCGACTCGAGTCGCTCAGCAACGACGTGTCGATGCTGTCGGAGCAAGTGTTCTCGAAGGCCCGCAGTGAGCGCAATTTGCTGCGCAGCGCCCTGTTTCGGGTCGGCGCGATGCAACGCCAGGTCAATCAGATTCGTTCGGCCATGCTCGGCGCCTCGCGCGTGGCAACCTTCATGTGCGACACGGCGCCGAAGTGGATCGAGTCGGACCTGCATGGACATTTTCGATCGATCCAGGCCGACTTAGGCTCGCTCGGCGAGTTTCAACAGCAACTCAGCGACCGTTTGCAATTCATGTTGGACGCAGTGTTGGGGTTCATCAACACCGATCAAAACGACATCATTAAAGTGCTCACGATCGTCTCGGTCGTGACGGTCCCGCCCATGATTCTCGCCGGCATTTGGGGAATGAATTTCAAGTCCATCCCCGAGTACAACTGGGCCCATGGCTATGCCTTCGGTCTGACCATGATCGTTCTCAGCATGGTATTGCCGTTGATATTCTTCAAGATCAAGAAATGGCTTTAGTAGGGGAACATTCCCTGCAGTTGCGTTTTGTCCTGACCGGCGCCAGCGGAGATGCCTCCGTAGACCTCAGCGCCCAAGGTCAAGCGTGAGGTAAAATCGTGCAGTATCGACATGCCGCCGGTGTAAACCTGTCCGCGGCGAGTCTGAATGCCGACTGCGCCCGTGCTCGTGTTGCCGGCGAACAGGACTCCTAAGTTCCAGTTGATACGCGTGGCATCCGATAAGGGCTTCTGCAGAGCAAAGTTCAGCCAATAATCGGTCAGGCCCGATCCCAATCCTCGAGCCACGTTGCCGGTGGGGAATTCGACATAGAAGCTTAACGCATAAGTCGCCGCGTTCGAATGAACAGTCGCCGGCGGGAAGCTCCACTTCGCGCCCAAGTTGGTGTCACCCACTCCTTGAGACGTGTCAAAACCTGCGGCGCGCTGAATCGTGAGGTAGGGAAAGTCCAGCGAAGATGGGCATTGATACCACTCACTGAGGCCGCGTGGTCCCAGGGCTCAGGGCGAGAAATCCCTCAGGTGCGTCACCTGTGCTTGATCCAACCGCTTGATCAGCGCGACCACGAGATCCACGGTGCGGTCGAAGTCGGCGCGGTCCATAACGCCGTTATGAGCGTGGGTATAGCGGACCGGTACGACCAAGTTCACCGAAGGCACACCGCCGTTGGAAAGCTGGATTTCCGCGGAATCATCACCGTAGCCGCTGACCAGATCGAGCTGCAACGGGATGTTCTCCGCCTTTGCCGTGGCGCGCACCAGAGCGACCAAACGGCGGTTAGGCTGTGCGGAAGTGTCATACAGAAAGATCCCGGGGCCCGCCCCGAGCCGCGCCTGCGTCTCCTCGGGCCGCGCGCCGGGTACATCGCCGGCGACGCCGCCCTCGATCGCGATACCGATGTCCGGGCGGATGACCGCCGCCGCCGTGCGCGCGCCACGCAAGCCGGTCTCCTCCTGCGTCGTTGCGGCCACGAACAGCTGGTTCGGGTGCCCTTCGGCCGCAAGCCTGCGGAATACTTCAAGAACGACTGCACAGCCGACCCGGTCATCCCAGGCCTTGCCCAGGTAGCGCTGACCGCCATTGAGCACCAGGAACGGTGAGTCTGGGACTACGGGGTCGCCTGGTTCCACGCCGAGTGCCGCGACATCCGCAGCGCTCGAGACGCCAAGATCCAGAAACAGCTCGTCGCGCGAAAACACCTTGTTGCGGTCGTCGCGCGGCAGCACATGGATATCACGGATGCCGGTGGCGGCGTGTACTGCGCCCTTGGAACCAATGATGAGCCAGCGCTGGCCCACCAGGGCTTGATCCAGCCAGCCGCCCACCATCTGCATCGAGAGAAATCCGTCCGGGGTCACCCGCCGGACGATCCCGCCGAGCTCGTCCATGTGCGCATCGAGCATGATGCGCGGTCCGCGCGCGCCGTGTTCGGCGATCACGGAGCCCAGGCCATCGTACGTGATGCTGGCAGCCAGGGGTTTGAGCTCGCGGACCATGACCGCGCGCACGGCTTCCTCGTAGCCCGACGGGCCAGGCGCATCGGCGAGCGTCTGCAGCAGCGTCTGCACACGATCGGCCGCCGCTGCCGGTAGAGCCGCGCCAAGGAGTGGGAGCGCAATGAGCAGGTTGCGGATGCCGAAAGTTCGGTATCCCATGACGAAAGTTCTCCGCGATTGGCGTGGCCGAAGATCATGCCGCAAGCGGCAAGGGCGCGGCTAGTAGCATGACATGAGGGGCCAGCGCGGCGGCTAAGTGTAGGCCGCAGAGCCCGCGCGGCGGGCGGTCCCGCCGTGCTGGGCCCCTTGGCCGGTTTACATCAGAGACTCAAGTCGTCAAGTCGAAGCGATCGAGGGTCATCACCTTGGTCCAAGCCTTGACGAAGTCATCGACGAACTTCTGCTTCCCGTCCGATGAGGCGTAGACCTCGGAGACGGCGCGCAACTCCGAGTTCGAGCCGAACAACAGATCGACCGGTGAGGCCTTCCATTTCAGGGTGCCGGTTTTGCGATCGTAGCCCTCGTACAAGCCTTCGGACGTGGGAGATTTCTCCCACCTGTAGGACATGTCCAGCAAGTTGACGAAGAAGTCGTTCGTCAAGGTGCCGGGACGATCGGTGAACACGCCCAAGGAGGTCTGTCCCTCATTGGCGTTGAGCACTCGCAACCCGCCGACCAACACGGTCATTTCGGGAACTGTCAGCGACAGCATGTTGGCCCGATCGACGAGGCTTTGCGCCGGAGACTGCTGCGGATCCTTGACGTAGTAGTTGCGGAAACCATCCGCGGTCGGCTCGAGCACGGCGAAGGAGACCGGGTCGGTCTGTGCTTGCGACGCGTCGGTGCGCCCGGGATGAAAGGGCACCTGCACGGTGAATCCCGCGTTCTTAGCCGCCTGTTCCACTGCGGCATCGCCTGCGAGAACGATAAGGTCGGCCAGCGAGACCTTCTTGCCGCCGCCTGCTGCGCCGTTGAAGTCCTTCTGGATTGTCTCGAGCCGCTGCAGCACGGTGGATAGCTCCTGCGGATCGTTGACGTTCCAATCCTTCTCCGGTGCGAGGCGGATGCGCGCCCCGTTCGCGCCGCCGCGGTAGTCGGTGTAGCGGAACGTGGCAGCCGAGGCCCAAGCCGTTCTGACCAGGTCGGGCAGCGGCAATCCTGAGCCAAGGATCTTCGACTTCAGCGCCGCCTCATCGGTCGCATCGATCATTGCGTAGTTTGCCTTGGGCAGGGGATCCTGCCAGATCAGGTCCACATTCGGGATTTCGGTACCCACATAACGGGCACGCGGTCCCAGGTCGCGGTGAGTGAGCTTGAACCACGCCTTGGCAAAGGCGAGCTTGAACTCCTCAGGATGCTTCCTCCAGCGCGTGGTGATCTTGCGATAGCTCGGGTCGAACTTGAGCGCGAGGTCGGTCGTGAACATCATCGGCGCGTGCCGCACGGTCGGATCGCTCGCATCAGGCACCAGAAGCGCTGCCTGGCCTTTGGCGGGAATCCACTCAATCGCACCGCTCGGACTCTTGGTTTGCACCCAGTCGTACGTATACAGGTTGTCGAGATATTGCATCGTGAAGGTTGTCGGCGAGGCCGACCATGCGCCTTCCAGGCCGCTCGTGACCGTATCGGCGCCCTTGCCGGTGCCGCATTTGTTCTTCCAGCCCAAGCCCTGCTCCTCGATGCCGGCTGCGGCAGGCGCAGGTCCCTGGCATTTGGAAGCATCGTGGGCGCCATGCGCCTTGCCGAAGGTGTGACCGCCGGCTATCAGCGCCACGGTCTCCTCGTCGTTCATCGCCATGCGGCCGAAGGTCTCGCGAATGTCCTTCGCCGCCGCGAGCGGATCCGGATTACCGTTCGGACCCTCAGGGTTCACATAGATGAGACCCTTCTGTGAAGCGCCGAGCGGTTTCTGCAATACGCGCTCGCCGGTCGCGCTGTAGCGCTTGTCGCTCGCGAGCCACTTCGTCTCGCTTCCCCAGTAGACGAGGTCGGGTTCCCAATCATCGGCACGGCCGCCGCCGAAGCCGAAGGTCTCGAAGCCCATGGATTCGAGCGCCACGTTGCCGGTCAGGACCATCAGGTCGCCCCAGGAGAGTTTCTGTCCGTACTTCTGCTTGACCGGCCACAGCAGCCGCCGCGCCTTGTCGAGATTGGCATTGTCCGGCCAGCTGTTGAGCGGCTCGAAGCGCTGCTGAGCGCCGCCGGCGCCGCCGCGACCGTCACCCGTCCGATAGGTGCCGGCGCCATGCCACGCCATGCGGATGAAGAACGGGCCGTAGTTGCCGTAGTCGGCGGGCCACCAGTCCTGCGATGTGGTCAAAACCTTCTTGATGTCCGCCTTGACGACATTCAAATCGAGCGTTGCAAACTCTTTCGCGTAGTTGAAATTCGCACCCAGCGGGTTGGACTCGGCGGCGTGCTGCCGCAGCGGCGATAAGTCGAGTTGATCCGGCCACCAGAACTGGTTTGGCTCAGGGACGCCCCCCTCAGCACCGATGGCAGCCGTGGGCACCATGGGCAATTGCACGGCCGCGCAGGCGACCAGCATCGACATCAACATTTTGCTCTTCATCTATCTCTCCTCGATCGCAATGCACGATCGTTGCGCAGCCAGTGTGGGTGCCTGTCGCAATAGATGGAAATAGATTAAAGCGATGATTACGATAGAGAGGAATAATCAAAATATTGGCGCGCGGCGCGTCTGCAACGCGAATAGCTTGGCGTAAAGCCCGGCATCGTCGCGCGCCAGCTCCGCGTGCGTGCCTCGTTGGATCACTTCGCCATGACGCATGACGAGGATGAGGTCGGCGTTCATGACCGTACTCAAGCGGTGTGCAATGACCACTGAGCTGCGCCCGTGCATCAGCCGGTTCAGTCCTTGTTGCACCAGGTACTCAGACTCCGAGTCGAGCGCGCTGGTCGCTTCGTCCAAAATGATGAGCTGCGGGTTTTTGAGGATCGCCCGGGCGATCGCGACACGCTGTTTTTCCCCACCCGAGAGCTTGATGCCCCGTTCCCCCACCTGCGTCTCGTATTGTTGGTCCAGGCGCCGAATGAACTCGTCGGCGTGCGCTGCGATGGCCGCATCGCGTACCTCGGCGCGGCTCGCTCCGGGGCGTGCGAAGGCGATGTTCTCGGCGATGCTGTCGTTGAACAGTGCCACATCCTGCAGCACCACGCCCATTACCGCCCGGACGCTTCGCTGTTGGTAATCACGCAAGTCGATGCCGTTGATGAGTATCCGACCTTGGCTCGGATCGTAAAACCGCATCAACAGCTTCACGATCGTGGTCTTGCCACTGCCGCTCGAGCCAACCAACGCCAGTGTGCAGCCAGTCTCGAGTTCAAAGGACACCTCGCGCAGCGCCGGCTCCTCTTTTCCGGGATACCGGAAGGTCACCCGCTCGAAGCGAATGGAGTCGAGGTGCGTGAGGGGGATCGCATCCGGCCGGTCGGCGTGCTCGGACGCCATGTCCAACAGTTCGACCAGGCGTTCGGCAGAACTCTCGATCTCCCCGGCCTGATTGACCTGGCGGGCGATCGGCGAGACAGAATTGATGAGGTTCTGAGCTTGTGTCAACACCAGAAGAATGTCACCCGGCGTGTAACGGCCTCGGAAGGCGCCGTAGGCGATCAGCGAGACGGCGCTGAAGACGCCCACCGTATTGACGATGTTGAGCGCCTGCTCGTGCTTCCATTCCGCCTTGTGCAAGTTGTCGCGCGTGATCTTCCATTCGGCCTGCGTGTTGTCGTAACGCTCCTTTACGGCAATCTCGCCCCCGAAACTGCGCACGGTGGCGATGTTGCCGACCATCTCCGCGAGCAATCCCGTCATTCGCCCCGCGAGCATCTGCCAGCCGCGACGGAAAGGTTTGGTCACTCCTACGGCTCGATAAGACAGGAAGAAATTAGCGGCGAGTACCGCAAGCATCAGCGTGCCGACCAGCGGCACTTTGATGAGGAGCACGGTGACGATGAACAGCATCTGCAGAATGCTCGCGAGCGTGCCGTCCGTCAGCGAGGATAACCACAGCGTGATGGTCGTGATCGCGCCGAAGCGATCCATGATTTCGCCGACGCGGGTGCGTTCGAAGTAGTCGATCGACTTCTGCGTCATATTGTCGAAGACCCGTTGCCGAAAGCTACTGACCGTGTCGAGCCACAGATCGTCGGCTTGCTTGTTCTGCAGCGCGCTGCATACGATCACGCCCACGCGCAGCGCGAAGAACGCCGAGAGAATTTCGATCAGCCCTTTGCCGGCCGCTGCGTGGTCGATCTTGCCGGCCACCATCCGCGAGATCACATCGACGATGGCCTTGTAGAAGTAGGGTGTGGCGGTACCGATGCAGCCGAGCATGGTTCCGACCAAGGTCACCCCGATGACCTTGCGCCGGTATTCGGGTATGAACTGGATGGCGCGCCAGAGATGTCTCATCAGACCTGGGCTTTGGAATCCTCGAGGAGCACTCTGTGTTCGAGTAATTCCCGGGCGGCGGCGAGCGGCCGGGGATCGGCCCAACCCTCGAGATCGAAATCGGCATCGAGAAACCCGTGCACCCACATGAATGTTTTCTGAAGTTTCAGCAGCCCGAGGCGCTCGGCTGACAAGTCCGGATGCAGGTGGCGGTGAAAACCATCGCGGTAGGCGGCGGCTACGCCGACATCGCCCGCACGGGTTTCCCGCTTCAAAATGGTGTACACGGCCTGAAGATTGTCCGCGGCCCAATCCGCAGCGCGCAAAGTCTGCGCCAGGAATCGCACCACGATATCGAAGTGGGATTCGAGCAGGCTTTCGTGCACCGTGATCGGTCGCGGCGTGCCATTGTTCACGCGCATGCGTCGTTCGGGGTACTGATCGAGATCGATACCCACCACCAGACCGCGCCGCCGCGCCGCCTCCACCGCGGAGGCGCCTTTGACATACACCGCATCGACGGCGCCGGTCAGCAACGCATCTAGGCCGGCCCACAAATCGCCGAGATTTCCCGCGCCGCGCGACTGCTGACCGCTGCCTACTTCAACGAATTCCACGGCATCGAGCGACAGCCCGGCGACGCCGAGTGCCCCTTTGATGCCGGCTAACGACATGCCGCGAGCGATACTCGAGCCGCGTACATGTGCGCTGATGTCCCGCTCGATATAGGCGGGAAGCGCGACCCGGACGCCTTGGAGATGACGCGGCTCCACGATGCCCGAGTCGGGGCGCACGATGATTGCCTGGGCCTCATCGATCCAGGTTAGACCGATCAGGCGGGTCGGGGCGCGCTGCGCGCGAGCCGCGAGTGCCAGCAGACTGCCGCCCTCGCGGATCAGCGTCGAGACCTCGTGATCGTAATGATGCCGGGACATCTGAGGTGCGTCTTGGATGGTAGCCACCCGAATTCCGTCGGCGGCGAATTCTTCATCGAACCAACCCAGTGCATGAGCGATACCCGTGGCCGTGGGCACAGGGCAGCGCGTGAACCAAATTTCGTTCAACGGCTTTTTTTGGGACATGGCGGACCTCCGCCGTAGGACATGGCATGAACCGTGCCAAGTCGCGCGGTTTTCTCTATGGCTCACAGGCGATTGAATTGCGGGACTCGAGGCGCCCGATTTCAGGGCTGTTTGCCGCCGGCCCGAAACGCGGAGAATCAGTTTGCGAATTTGCAACCGCTTTGCCGATGACTCCGCAGCGGGTGCAGATGCCGCGAGCCGAGCGTTTCGCTGTTGGCTTTGCAACAAGGGCGCGGCGAGAACTGATGCGTGCGCAACAGTTGCCGCGCCGTGAGGTAACTCGGTAAGGGCTTATCGCGCTTGAAATCAACTCCGCATGCGCTCGGAAGCGAGTTGGCATGCGTCCTGCAAATCATCTCCGTATTTTCAACCGCAACAACAAGGACTCACAATGACCTACTCCGAGAATCAAAACGAAGCGGCTTTCGTGGCGCAGGTGGAGCGTGACTTCGCCAAAGCCTTCCGCGTATTGAAAGAGACGCGGACGTTGTCCGCCACCTACACTTTTCAAGCCTATGTGCGCTTGCCCGGGGAGGCAAAAGTGGTGGCGGTGCATGGGCCGGACGCCTGGGCGGATGACCAGCAAATCAAGGCGGTGATAGCCGGGTTCGACGGCACGGTCTATCGTGGCGGTCCGAAATCCGGGGGGCAGGGCTCTCGCTACGGCAAGGTGTTCGAGGTGAATCCGCACGTCGATGTGGTGATTCACTTTCACGGTCCTTATCTGGGTGCGTGGGCTGGCGCGCACCGCGTATTGCCTCTGTTGTACGCACCCGCGCAACGTCACACGTTGGCACGCGAGATTCCGGTGTACATCGACCGGCGCGGAGGCGAATCGGCCTTCATCAACGAGACCATTCGACAAAACGCCGACACTCCCGCCATTTTGGAGGCGAACGGCGGCTCGACGTTCTGGGGAAAGAGCATCATCGAAGTTTCCAAGTACATCCTGATTTTGGAGGAGGCCGCATATTTCCAAGGGCTGGCTGAGGTGCTGGGAGGCACCAAGCCGTTCGGCCCCGGTGTGCTCGAGCAACAATGGAGCATGGGACACGTGAATCGGGCATCCGCCTCCGAGGCGGCCTGACGCCTCAGTGAATCGAGCGCGGCGCCCGGGAATCGGGTGGGTCAGCGGTGAACGGTAGGGTGGCAGCGTCATTTCGGTAAAGCCGCTCCGTGACATCACGGAGCGGCGCCGGATCGACCCAATCCTGCACGTCGAAATCGGCGGCCAGAAAGCCGTGGTCCAAGAGAAAAGCTTTGAATGTATCGAGTGCGTCCACCCAGGAAGGGTTCAGCCCCAACCCTAGGTTCAGGTGAACGTTTTCGCCGTAGCCATGCGGCACCCAGTTTTCAGCACAACCGGTTTCACGCGCCAGCAGCGTGATGGTCGCCTCGCGATGCGTCCGCGCCCATGTCCCGGCAAGAACCACCTGAGCGAGTATTGCGCGTACCAACTCTGGGTACTCATCCAGTAAAAACTGACTCACCGTGAGCGGCCGGGGCGTGCAATTGTTGATGCGCACCGAGGTATCCGGGTGGAAACCGATGTTTCCAATGACCGAGGCGCCGATCAAATGCGTGGCCTGCGCGCCGTGCACGTCCTTGACATAGACCGCGTCCACCTCGCCGCGCGCCAGTGCTTGGATTTCGCTGGTGTACCGATATCGGCCACGACGGCCGCTGCCCGTGGCGAGAACAGCACCATCGCGACTGACGCTCGGAATTTCGTGGTCAGGCAAATCGATCGTTTCCACATCGGCGAAGGTCATCTGCTCGGTGGCGAGAACGGCGGCAAATGCCCGCAAAGCGGCCGCCCTACTGTGATCGATCGTCGTGGCGTGCCGCGGCAATCCAATGCGCCGACCGCGCAAATCCCGAATGCTGTTGATCGCGAGCTCTGGCATGGCGATAACGGCCTGAAACTCATCCGTCCAGCTAAGCCCGACAACCCGGGTCGGCTGACCGCTGGAGCGCGCACAGATGGCCGGCACGCTGCCCCCCTGGCGAAACGAGTTGGGTAACTTGCTCTCATGATATTGCACTGGCTCGACTGGATCGGAGGTCTCTGGCGACGACCTCAGCGCCACATCACCGCTTTCGATCAATGCCTGAGCCACCCAGCCCAGCTGAACGGCGAGATTGAGCGGTGTGGGAACGGGACAACGGGAATGCCAGATCTCGCGTAGCGGCAGGTCACGCGGCTTATGGGGTATTCTCATAAACGATTTTTCGAGCATGAACCATGCCAAGCGCGATCGGGACGTGCGGCGGCCGCAGCGCCTGGCGGAGCTTTTGCAGAGGAGACCGCACGGTCGACTTTACAGCGCAGCCGCGGCGCCAAGCTCGTTTCATGGCCGTCATTGTAAAAAGACATATGGTTGGCATTTTTTGGTAGTTCGGTATCGCCCTGCTTGGCCTCTAGAATGCGCGCATGGCACTCGACTCTCAACAACCACCTGAAGTTCCATCGCCCGATAGGCGCTCACCTGCGGCGAAGACGCTGGTATTTGCCGATCCGGTCTCGAGGCATCTGCTTGCCTACCTCGAAAAGCTGGCGCCCAGTGAGGCGGCGGTGCTCATCTGCGGTGAGACTGGAACCGGCAAGGAATTGGTGGCAAAGCATATTCACCAGTCGAGTGGGCGGAAGGGACCGTTCATGGCCGTCAACTGCGGTGCGATCAGCGACCAGCTCGCGGAAAGCGAGTTGTTTGGCCATGAACCCGGTTCTTTCACCGGCGCCGTCGGTCGGCGCGAGGGCTGGTTCGAGGCCGCCGATGGTGGCACGTTGTTCTTGGACGAGGTCGGCGACCTGCCCATACCGATGCAGGTGAAGCTGCTGCGCGTGTTGCAGGAACGGGAGGTCGTGCGCATCGGCTCACGCAAGCCGATTGCGGTGGATGTGCGTGTCGTGGCTGCGACCAGCGTGGATCTCGGTCACGCGGTAGCGGCGGGACGGTTCCGCCGCGACTTGTTCTACCGGCTGAATACGGCGCTCGCCCGCTTACCGGCGTTGCGCGAGCGTCCCGGGGATGTGCTGCCTTTGGCGGATCACTTCCTGCGCGTGTATTGCAAACGCATGCAACGACCCGAGGCCAAGTTGTCGGCTGGGGCTGCGAGTGCGCTGCTCGCGCATTCGTGGCCCGGCAACATCCGCGAGTTGGAGAACGTCATCCATTTCGCGCTGCTGATGTCGAACGGCGCCGAGATTCACGCCGAGCATCTGAAAGTTCGCGAATGGTCCGTGAGCAATGATTCTGCGGTACCTACCGCGCATCCTAACGCAGACCCCCTCGAGGTGATTGGCGCGCAACTGCGGCGTGCGTTCTTGAACCCGACGGATACTTTGTTCGACGACCTCGAGCGCTTGATCGTGACCGAAACCTATCAGCACTGCGGCAGCAACCAGGTACAGTCGGCCGCTCTTCTGGGCATCTCGCGAAACGTGCTGCGCACATTGCTGAAGCGCCACGGGCTTCTGTCCGACTCCACGTTCGCGGATCCGCGCAGGCTTGATGTCGCTTGGTCGGCGCCATCTCACCGGATCTAAATCTCCGCTGCTGAATTTTGCACACTCACAGACGCACAAATGCGTCGCGAGTTGCAAATCACACATGCTCTCAGGTTATAGCCTTGTGATTCCAAAATATTTTTTATCGATATTCTCATGACTACACTGACAGCTGTCCCGCATCCTTCGTCGTGTGCGGGCGCCAAGTCAAGCGGCGGCGATCTCAGATCGGGCTGCTTGGCATCGTTCATTTACATCAGAAGGCGCAACGATATGACACAGTCCACTCTCGACACGCTCTGGTACACACGCTGCCCCGTCCCGACGGGCCTCGGGATAGCGCTGCAAAAGGGCTGGCTCGAAGAGAGCTTTCAATCCCAGAACACGGTGATCAAATCGTTGCGCGAGTCCAACGACAAGGCGGTGCGTGAATCGCATTTCGATCACACCCTGCAAAATTCGGTGCGGCATGGCGGAAATATTCCCGCCATCTGGGCGCGCTCGGCGGGGCGCGACACGCGCGTGCTGGGACTGTCATGGGCCGACGAAGTCCAATTGATCTTGGCGCTGCCCGAGTCGGGCATCAAATCGCCACGAGATTTGAAGGGCCGGCGCTTCGGACTGCCGCATTGGCAGAATGTGCAAATTGATTTCGCCCGAGCGCAGGCGATTCGGGGACTGGAAAATGCCTTGCGCCTTCACGGTCTGGAAGTCTCCGATGTACAACTGGTCGACTATGTGATCGAGTCGGGCCAAAGCGATGCGCCGGCCGAGCGGGTTGCCGGCACCCAGATTTTCAGCGGCGTCCGCTCGAGCGGCCAGGCCCGAGAACTGGTTGGACTCCTGCGCGGCGAAGTCGACGCGATTTTTCTGAAGGGTGCCCATGCGGCGCAGCTGGCCAATTTGTTCGGTCTCGAGACCGTCATCGACACCGGCTCGCATCCGGAACCTCTGGTCCGGTCGAATAACGGCACGCCGCGGACGCTCACCGTTGACCAGAATTTGATCAATCATCATTTCGATGCCGCGGTGCGTATCGTCGACCAGGTCATCAGCGCCGAAGAATGGGCCTGGCGACATCCCGACGAGACCCGGCAGTTCCTGGCCCGCGAGGCAAACAGCAGCGAATTTTGGGTCTCATCTGCGTATGGAACCGATGCGCATCTGCGGCTGCGCACCAACCTCGACGAGGCGTCTGTCAATGCCCTGCAGGACTTCAGTGATTTTCTGCATCGCTGGCAATTCATCCCCAATGCCGTCGATGTTCGCGCCTGGATCGAACCGCGTGTCTTCGAGGCGGCGCTGCGTGGCAGGAAAGGGGCGGCGGCGGCCTGAGGCATCATGCAAGAGCCTCTTGACGAGACGGCGCTCAATCAGCTGTTTCTCGATGCGCGTTCTACTCACCGGTTCCTGCCGACCGCAGTGGGTGAGGACATCATCGTCCGGCTATATGACCTGCTCAAGTTGGGTCCCACCGGCTACAACTCGCAGCCAGCACGCTACCTTTTCATTCGTTCGCCGGAAGCCAAGGCAAAACTGGCCCCGGCGCTGTCGTCGAGCAATCGGGATAAGACGCTCGCCGCTCCGCTCAATGTGGTCGTCGCGTGGGATAGCCGGTTCCACGATCACCTGCCCGATCTGTTCCCTGCCTATGACGCCAAGGGTTTCTTCGTCGGTGCGCCGGAGTGGATCGAGCCCACCGCGCGGACGAACGCAACGCTGCAGGCGGCCTACCTATTCATCGCGGCGCGGGCCTTGGGGTTGGATGTGGGTCCCATGTCGGGATTCAAGCCGGCGTTGATCGACCAAGAATTCTTTCCCGACGGCCGTTTCAAGTCATTGCTGCTGGCCAACCTCGGTTACGGCGACCGGGAAGCTCGCAAGCCGCGCGGACCGCGGCTTGCGTTTCAGGACGTGGCGCGCGTGCTCTAGGGATCCACTGCGGTCGTTTAGTCATCAACGAGGAAACAATGCCAATCGAATTTGTCGGCATGATATGGCCCAAAGAATGGTCCGAAACAAAAGGCGTCATTCCTGGAGAGTTCGATCTGGATTACATGCGGTTCCATGCGCTCGCTCATGAACGGGCGGGCTTCGACCGTGTTTTGATTGCCGGTGCAGCCGGAACTCCGGATACGCTTCAGGTGGCCTCCTATGTGGCAGCCAACACGGAGCATCTCGGCTTCATGATCGCTCATCGACCTGCGATCACCGCGCCGACCGCCGCGGCCCGGGCATTCGCGACGCTCGATCAAACCAGCCGTGGTCGAATCCGACTGCATACCACGACGGGCGGTAACGCGGAGTTCGAGGAAGGGGATACTCTCACCGATAAGCATGCCCGCTACGAAAGAGCGGATGAATATCTGCAGATCGTGCGCCGGACGTGGACGTCGGAGACCCCGTTCGATTTCGAAGGCAAGTACTTCAAGGTCAAGAATGCCTTCTCCACGGTCAAGCCGTTTCAAAAGCCGCATATTCCGATTTCGGTCGGCGGGGCATCGGAGGCAGCGTATCGGGTAGCGGTCAGGCATGCCGATCTTTACGCGATCTATGGCGAGCCTCTCGCGGACGCTGCGCAACGCATAGCCGCCTTGCGCCGCGTCGCTGCGGAACACGGCGTCGCCCCGCCACGAGTGAGCGTCTCCGTGCGCCTGATCCTCGGCGCGACCGAGGAACTCGCGTGGGAGCGAGCGTACAAGATACTGGGCGACATCAAGCGCAACCCATTCTTCGGCCCTGGGGGACTCTTTGACGGCCTGCCAAAGGCCGCAGGGTCGGAGCGTTTGCTGGCTGCGGCCGAGCGTGGCGACCGTCACGACAGGGCGCTTTGGATGCCCACCGCCAGCGCGGTCGGTGCCTACGGCGATACGTCGGCGCTGGTCGGTACTCCGGAGACGGTCGTCGCAGCACTTCTCGACTACGTCGATCTCGGTGTGACGACGTTCCTCAACCGGGGCTACGACCCGGTCTATGACACCATCGATTATGGACGCTGGATCATCCCGGCCGTGCGCGAGGAAGTGCGGCGGCGCGACCAGGCAAAAAAGGTCGCCTGACAAACAACCGCAAGCGCCCAAGGCCGGATCGCCCCGATCCAGCACTTTGCGGATTTCCGGAATCGCGTTTCCCGTGTAAGAGCTGCTCCGTCAAGCGCTCGGCATCGTCGACGGCTGTTCAAAAATCAGCATCATCCGTTCCTAAAGTCAGCAGCCGTTTTGACATCTTGCAAGAGATTGCATTTGGCATACACAAATAACAAAAAATAGCGTCGTAAGTAATGCCGCATTATTTTGACCGAACGTCCAAATCGCGAAACAGTCGTTGGCATTGACGCACGCCGAGTTCGACGCCATATCGCCTGCGCAAGTGTTTCGACAACGCCGGACCGTTCCACCGTTTGGCCGCCAAGGCGAAGTCACGGGGGGGCTTGCGAAGGTCCGATTGTAATTTGCGCCAATCCTTCGCATTCAACGTGCGAGGTCGGCCCGCTCGCTCGCCGTCACGAAGCGCATCCAGGCCGCCTTCCTCGAAACGATTGACCCAGCGCTGCAGCGTCGTCACGTTCTCGCCAAATAGTGCGGCGACGGCCCCGCAGGATTGCCCGGCCGTCACCAGCAGTAATCCGTGCAGGCGGTGGTCATAGCGCGACTCCTCGCTGCGCTCGATCTCCTGGCGGATCAAAAGTCGCATTTTCTCCGCATCATGTATCTGCAGCTTGCGCATCGTATTTCTCCGCTAGCAAAGGCCGGATCCATGTTATCAAAATGCGGCAAGACTTATGTCGCCAAAGGTGGATGAAAGTTTTTGGCATGGCGTTTGCTTAATGAGTGGCAGCGACTTTCCACGGGAGGATCGGTCGCTGTCCGATTCGCAATAACGCGACGGGCGATGAAGAGGAGCAACGCATGGGGATTTATTTGAATTTGACCGCGGTGGGCGCAACCGTCATTTTGGCGGGCGCTTCGATTACCGCGATGGCCGCAAGCGCAACGACGGCGAGCAACGCCCCTGACAGCGATATTGCGGCAGCGGGCGATGAGAGTGCTGAGGGTGCGGGCAGCGACGCACAGGAGCACCGCAAATCCGACAAGACTTCCACGAGCGACACCACCATCGTCGTGATCGGCACCCGTCAGGATCCGACCTCCGTCATTCCCACCGGTCCCTCGGGCATCTTCGGTACTTCACAGAGCATTCTGGATACGCCGCGCACCATCTCCCAGATAAATCCCGACGAGTTGACCACCGACGTGATCTTCAGCTCGGATGATTTCATAAAATATGCCCCGGGCATTTCGGCGGGCGGTGGGCAGAACGCGGGATTGACGCCGACAATACGCGGCCAGACCTCCGAGCTGTACCAGGATGGGCAGCGCGCCTTTTCCGTGCGCCATCCCAGCAATTTCAACGCTTACGAAGACGTCGATATCGTGGCAGGAATGTCCTCGGTGGTAACCGGCCCCGCGATCGGCAGCGGTGGCTATATCAACTATGTGACCAAAAAGCCTGACTTCGATGGACAGAATACGACGGTCAATGCGCGTCTCGGTGCCTGGGTTCCCGATGCACAGTCGCGGCCCAGTGGTACCGTCACCGTCGATAACACCGGGCCGATCACGGATACTCTGGCGTATCGAGTCAGCGGGACCGTGCAGCGCCAAGATGATTATTATCTCAATGTCAATAACGACTACAACGCCATCTACGGCGCTTTGTCCTGGAAGCCCACGGGCAAGCTGAAGGTCGATGCCAATTTCGCCTACGACGATTATTACGATTGGAACATCACGCACGGCTGGAACCGGGCCACGCAGTCGCTAGTCGACAATGCCGAGTATCTCGCTGGGCCGGCGACGCCGATTTTCAACGTGGGCGGTACCCTGTGGTCGCCGCTGCTATCCTCATCGGGCGCCATCAACGGTTGGCAGCAGCGCGCCGCCAACCCCACCGGGGGCTACAATCCTGCGCTCGCCGCCCATGGGGTGGGCAACGGTTTCTATGCCACGTATCCGGTGGTGGCGGGCAGTTTCACCGGCACGAGCCCGCTCACGGCATCCACGCCGGGCGCTCCCGTGGGCTTCGTGCTCGATCCGGCGGACACCAGTTACGTGGGTCTCTCCCCGCAGGTTGCCCAGCGCGCGGCGGACCGCAACACCTCCAAGCGCCTGACTGCCCAGTCCCACATCACCTACGAAGCAAGCCCAAACTTCAGCCTGGTGAACCACGCCCTTTACGAACACTCGACGGACTCAACCGATGCGACCGGCACTTTCCAGTCCCAATCGTATGACAACCTGTTTGAAGATCGATTGGAACTGCACGACAAGTTCGAGTTCCACGTGGGCGTCGACGTCACGGATGAGTCCAACAGCGGAGTGATCGTCCGCAACGAAGTCAACCAAGAAATTTCCGCCAACAACAGTTTCTACTTCATCAACGCCTACGACATTTCGGTCGATCCGACGCGGGAACAGGGCAAGTATCCTGGCGCCCTGTTCGGTGTGGTGAACTACAACCCGGCCGGAGGAAATGGGGCCTGGATAGGAACGGCAGGCGTACCGCAGTTGACCAAGTACGGCTACGTGAGCTTCCCGCCGATGTACCCCGCCGGGAATGGCATTTACGGCGAGGCTTTCACGCCTGGCGGCCCCGCCACGGACTTCGCGGGCGGCGTCTATACGAACCATTCGAACATCACCACGGAGACGCTGTTCACCGAACACAACCTGAAGTTCGGAGAGCATTTTGGACTGGATGCGGGTTATAGCCATACTTGGCTCAGTGCAGAGGTTTATAACCCTTTCCAACCGACCCCCTATTCGCCGCTGGCTTACTACAGCGGGTCGTACCACGATTTGTACGCCGTGCAGTTGAGCCCGTATATCAAGCCCAACGAGAATACGACGCTGTATTTCACGTATGACCACTCGTTGACTTACAACACGGGTCCGTTCGTGAACGGTATCACCGATTCCCCGATTGTCGGCAGTCCTTCGGCGTACGAGACATTCCACGCCGACAGCGTGCTCTACGAAGCGGGCGTGAAGTCCTACGTCATCCCCGGAAAACTCTTTGTCACCGGAGCCTATTACAATCAGGCGCATGACAACTCGTTGGATCCGACCACCTTCCAGATCTATCGCCTGCGCGTGCATGGGGTGGACTCGAGCCTGCGCTACGAGCCTGATCAGGCGATTCGTGCAGGATTGAATTTCAGCTGGCTGAAGGCCCGTTATGACTCCGCGAGCACTGCCTTCTTTGCAACTCAAGGCATCGTCGCCGACAACGCCACGGCCTTCAGCGATGCCGGGCTCAACAAGGGTTATACAGGGCCGCTCGATGCAACGGGTTTACCGGCTTATACGCTGAGTGGTTATGTCGATTACCGCCATGCTTCGGGTTTCGGCGTGGAACTATCCGGCCAGGTCACCAGCCCGTGGTGGTTCAACACCGCTTACACCGTGAAGATCCCCACGGAGTACAAGACGGATCTCGGCCTGTTCTATCGCCAGAAACACTGGAGTGCCTCGGTCCAGATTCTGAACCTCACCAACCAGCTCAATTTCGTACCGGGTCTGGCGCTGGTCGGTAATACCTTCCTCCAGCCGGATCGCGGTCGGGAAATCTTTGGGCAGATTGGGGCCAAGTTCTGATGCTGAATGACCCCACCCGCAGAAGGTTGATGATTGCGCTCGCGGCCGCCGGTGGCAGTGCCGCTCTTGGCGGCCTGCTGCCGGGCTGCGACAGCAAGCGCAGTGCGCCTGTGGCCGGCGGGGACAACGGGCAACCGCGGCGGGGTGGCAGGCTGCG
>Ga0116231_10007203_pt1 | contig 20586 bp, 16 predicted proteins | sample S1TSphgellanicum_2_FD_89695 | JGI IMG/M metagenome (GOLD analysis project Ga0116231, IMG submission 89695) | Host-associated microbial communities from peat moss isolated from Minnesota, USA - S1T2_Fd - Sphagnum magellanicum MG | ecosystem: Host-associated > Plants > Peat moss > Unclassified...
CGTGTTTTAATTTTTTTATTTTTAATAAAATCTCAAAAATACTGTTATTTATTCTATTTTTTTTCTTTTTTTTTGTTTTTTTTTTTTTCATTTTTCCCTGTGAAAATAACAAAATATATATATAAACAAGTAGGTAAAGTTTATGTTTTAGTTTCACTCTTTTTCAAATTTTACAATTATTGTAGCCAATTAAGCCCCAAAAATAAATAAAACAGAAACCAAAATTAGGCTAGCGCTAATTTAAGGCAAATTGATAAATAAATTTATTTTTGAGTTTGCAATTTCTGTGTTAAATTTTTTTAAAAATAAAATAAAATAAAATATATATATAATTGTGGCCTAAATTTTAAAAATGACCAAATTATCCAAAGTGACTGACTAAGCTTTTATCCCTTGGAACAGGGGATGACCAATCACAGCTGTGGGTGTCCAATGTCAATGGATGGCATTGGATGGATAGATGGATGGATGGATGAATGTCGTCTTTAAATGGATGATCAATGTATTCAGGAATACATGACGGGTGGATTGCGAAATTAGATAGGGTAAAGTAAAAGTAAAAAAATGAATAAAAGCAAAAAAAAAATGAAAGGGTGGGTAAAGTAAAAATGGTAAGATGAATGAAATAGGTGCGTGGATGAATAAATGATGGATGAATAGGTGGCAAAAAGGAATGGGTGGGTATAGTAAAATGGTCAGATGAATGAATAGATGCGTGGATGAATAAATGAGGGATGAATGGGTGGTAAGTAAATGGTCTAATGAATGAATAGCTGTGTGGATGAATAAATGATGGATGAGATAGCAAGTAAGTTACTTACTAGAGAGTTCAGTGTACACTGAAGTAAGTTACCTATTTTCACTTTGATTTACTCTTTCTTTTTGTTTTTTACCTCGCTGTTTGCCTGGTAAAGAAATATTTACAAACAGACTAACCCTAGAAAAAAGCCCTAGAAAAAACCCTTCGATCGATCTCCGTGCGCGTCTTTTTCTGACTTCTTTCTTCTCCTCCGAAATTTCTGCAATTCTTCTCTTGTGTTTACAGATCCAAGCTCGTCATTCGAGTGTTTTGAGCAAGCAATGGGAAGTCCGGAATTTGAGAGAAGAATTTGTAATTTCAGAAATGGTTTTAGTCGCCCATGGCAGTGCCGGACAAGCCCATGTCTGCGTGTTTTTCTTCTTCGTCTTCTTTGCCTGCGGGAGGAGGATTGCTGGCACCGAAAGTGGGTCCGCCCAGACCTGCAGCTTCTTGGGGATTAGGAACGTGGTCAGCTGCCATCGTTACCGGCATAGCTCCCTCGTCCTCTGTGGAATCCGTCTTGTACCTGGGATTACCGCCGGGGTTGCTTTCGTCTGCAGCCTTGGTCTCGTATGTCGTGGGCGTGAATGCCCCTGGTGGATTTGCTCCTTGAGCTCCTGACATCCTTCCAATTTGATAATTGGGTAACTATTGCCGCAGCTCTCTACCCAATTATAATCTCACAATCGGTCCCTGAGCGCACAACTAGACAAGAGGCAAACATTTAGAAAACTACAATTATTCCAATGTCATGAAAAATATAGATAGAGGGAACTTCTTCTGCATTGACAGACAGCATATTTACTGCAGTCATTGAATTCCACAGATTGCCATAAAACCAGGAAGATGAAATCACAGCACACAAAAGATATATTAATGGGTATCGACAGATCACTCTTCTGAAACAATGACGCTCTCTCACCTGTGCAAATAATTGCTTCAAGCTGGATTGGATTGCAACCCAAAAACAAAACAAAACCAAAACTCGATCGTTTGAAGCTCACTAGGATAACTAGCAAAAAGAGTGTAAGAGCAAAGATAAGAGTGAATTCTGATGATTTAGCAAGTGCGGAAACGGTGACGGACTCAGCAAATTGGATGCTGCAGCAGCACGACTAGCAGGAGGTTAAATTGGCCGAGATGATGCTGTTGATGCAACATGGAGCACCACTTCGTCAACGCCACGACCACCCCCCCATACATGCAGATTACTCTCCTGATGAATGCACCACGTGTTGCTGATCGATCCATTTGGACAAACCTCAACAGATCTTGAGACCTTCTGAGGACAAAAAAATCTCTGCAGAAGTGGAGATCTGATCCAATTCTGGTAGGTATTATTACAATTATTACCCAAATGATTTGTTTTTTGATGAATTCATGTATTTTCTGACTTGTCTAGAGATTTGGGATGTTTGGGATTGTATCTAATTTCATGATTTGTAGAGGTACCAGTGTTGGGTGGTTCTCACTTTTGAGATGGAACCTCGAACTTTTAACTTCTTTGAAGTTTGGAGGATTAAACAACCATTGGGTGATGGGTATTTCAATTTCTTTTAAATATTAGAACCTCAAGTCACAAGTATTTGTAGAAAAATTCAGAAGTTGGTTAAATTATTATTATTATTTCAATTCCTAAGAATCCTAATAAACCCTAAACCCTAATACCCATACAAAATAGACCCTAAACTCTAATACCCATACAAAATAGACCTACTACCTAGGGGCCAAAATCCCTTAAGCTATTATACTCTATAATGAATCTAAACTCAATATCGCAGTACCTTTACCATTACAATGTAAATTAAATTATTTTTCGTTTTTGCTAAACTTTTGAAAAATTATTCATTATTTGTGTCGAAATTTTAATAAACTTAAAAGTCAAGTGAGAGGATTTGAATCACAAACCTTGCATGACAATGATTAAAAACTGAAACAATCTAGACAAACTAGACTACTCCATGTCATTGACAAATATTTGTTTATTGTTTTTTATAATTGTTACGTGTCAAATTTTTCAAAATTAAAAAATCAGGTGTCAAAATTAAGATTTAAAATTTAAATAATTATTCAATAGTTTGTTGTCGAAATGATAAAGCTACTACGATATCCTTGCTTTGGTAAGCAAGGCCAACAAATCTTTTGTTAACTTTGGTCATAGAATCGTATGATGCACCGCGTGAAGGTGGTAAATTGGTCTCCATCATAATTGAACAATTACGCTTTCCAATTAAAAGGGTTAGTCTTACACACATGTACTGCATTTCCTCTATTGAATTTTTTTTAAATCAAAGCATAACTACTTTTTTTATCATAAAATTGATACGTTTCAAAAAAACAAATGTAGGCAATGTTGCATGTATGGTGACTAATTCAAATTTTTGTACAATTATTCCTTGTGAAACGCATATGGTCTTGCATCTTGTGTTTAGAATTGACTATTGTTGGAAGTTCCCTCCAAAAAAAAAAAACAAAACCAAATATTGTTGAAGTCTATCTTGCAACATGCCTTCTCATCTTGATTTTTAATTCAACTTTATTCCAAGAACCATTACTTGTCCTTCTCACATATTTTGTATTTTGTACTTATCACCTTGTGTCACTATTTTAGTAATGCTCTTGTAATTCAATTGAACATAGATATGATGAATCATGACCTTAATTTGAGGTTTGTGATTGTGCTTAAAGCAACATAATGGAAGAAAGGGCAACAACCAAACCAAAGCATTACATTAGCCCAGAAAAATGAAACTTGTTTCTTTGAAGACATCTTAGAGAATAATTAATTGATGAAAAAATTTTAAAAATTGAAACACACTTTCAAAACCTAATGGCCAATGTGTGACAATTAAAAGGAAGTTTCAAGTTACATTTTTAGGTTAGATTTGAAATTTTTAAAATGATGTTGAAGGAACAAATCGTTTTAGAATTGATGATCTTATATTTTTGGAAAGATTTCAATGAAAGTTACAAGATGTGAGTCTTGATTGGCAAAATAAAAAGTGAATATACAATGATCAAAACCCAATTTTTGTTCAAAATTACATTAGCCATGTTGTTTGTCTATTTGTGTAATTCATGCAATGAAACAATATATGCAATTTGTGTTAATTTTTATTGAGGATCACAAAGCTTCATCCCCTTGCCCTTAATCACAAGCTCTTTTTTTTTTAACAGCACTTTTTCATTTTTTCAAGAAAACAATTGGGGGACTTTTGAAAAAAAATTATTTTCTAAAGTGTAAATTTGACCCATTTTGCCAATTTTTAGAAAAAATTGTCAAATGTTTCATATGAAAAAAATGAATTTAAAAAAATTAGAAAAAACACCTTAGGATTCACAAAGAACTAAGGAATGTCTTTTGAATTTAACAAATTTCCTTATTGCATAAATTGAAAAATTAACACCAACACCATTTGACAAACTTTGAAGCATGTCATTAGATGGGTTAAATAAAATGTTGATTTTAATTCTATGAACTTCACCAAACTATTAACTTAAAACAACTAGAAACTAAATAAGTTGTGTTTGAAAATACATGTTTCTTCTAACATCAAAATGTCCATAGTGCTTCTTAAACTCCAAAAAAAAAGACTCATAATGTACCTAGGTTGCCACCATAGTTAAACAGTAGACTTGGAACTAAAAAAAATTCATGTAAAAGAATTAATTTTTCAAAATGTTCATTTGGTTAATTCCTTCTCTTGCACCAAGCCTTGGTTTTCCTTTCATTCAATCGAAAGATCCCCCACATTAAAAATAATTCTTCCACCCAAAAATTGACATTCAACATATTTATAGTTCAATGCAAACATTGCCATGCAAAACCTCAAATGTTGTTTAATTTTCATAGAAACCCAAGATTCTTCTACTCTAATGTCTTGTTCAATGGCTTGAACAAGTACATTTATTAGTTGTTCCCCCATGAATTGGTGTCCTCCTAGTGAGAATCATAAAAAAAATACTGGAATGAATACCAACATGATAGTTAAAAAGAACACATGTTAATTCATAGATCTTTACTTTATATGTTATTAACATGAATGTCAAAACAATTAATCAATGTTCTATAGACGTTTTGATCATGCCTTTGGCCATCATGTTACACCTTGGCCATTGTGGGTCATTGTGGGACCCTAAATTGTCAATGACAACAAAATATATATTAATTACCACTTTCCATCTTAAGTAATGGCCCAATTGTATCGAACACTATTGAATTAAACAAATCACACAAATATGTTATTGAGTTCTTCCACATCTGATCTCAAACCATTAGTCTTCTTTACCATTTGATATGAATTGTAAGCCCTAACAACATTTTGTGTGATTGTGCCAAAAGAATTGATTTTTAAAATGGAACATCTCATGTTCCATTAATCTTTCAACAAAATTTAATCTCTCATCAAGTTTGGGCACTAATAAATTGGAAATACAATTATGTAGTACAAACCTTCTCCTAATGATAATTTATCAATCTCCTCTTCACCTTGGTTGACTCGCATTCCCTTTCAACCACAAATATCATTCCATTGGTAAGATAACATACAACCTTGATCCAACCATTTGTGTATTCACTTTTTTTTTTTCAATTTCTTGCTCAAAAGAGACATTCACATTTGGAATCTCACTATCAACTAATTTAATGCTAAATGAACCAACTCCCACTAATTACAACATTTAAGTTTTCATTTTGGCCATCCCTATTAACAACTTTCTTCTATATTAGTTTTCATTTCTCTTGTTTTTCCTTCTTTTCACATAACTTACGAATCATCAACATTCAATAAATTTTCAAAAATAATTAATGTGAAAATAGGTTTATCTTGGGATGATTGATCACAAAGCAACATGTCAAATGGTTATGGTATGCTCCTCTTGAATTATGAAAACCACGTCAGTCTCCTTTTTAATTACTATCCATTTCCTCTCCAATAATTTTCATATTTGTAACCTCACTTAAGAAATCATCTTCTTGAGTCTTCCTCCCCTAGTTTCAAGGTACAACTATTGGGTTTTAACTTAGTGCATCAACATTGGTATGTTTCACAATTGTCATGTAAATGATTTTAATATTAAAATCTTATAGGTCATCAATCCATTTTCCTTTGTGACAATGGATATTTGACATTATGGCAAACAATTCAAGTTGTTTTGTGGTCGATTTTGAAAACAAAAGAATTGTGTTGCAACTTCAAAATGCATTATGCCCCCCGATAAGGGATATAACATTTGCCTTCCATCAAATGAAATTGATTTTTCAAATTGAACAATGCATTGTTAATATAGACAAATATCAATTTCTTTTGTTTGTGCAATGTTTCTAAAATAAAATGGTTCCCACCCCTCAAGTAGACCAATCAACATCCAACACAAAGGTTTTAACAAAACATAGTTTCACTAAAATTGGAGCCTAAATAAACTTTTGTTTAGTAAATTTTCAAATGCATTTGGCAAAAAGGTCTCCAATTGAATTGATGATCTTTCTTCAACATGATCAATTCAAATCAAGGGAGTGTTATTTTGATATATATCCCCTAATAAAATTCTTGTAATATCATGTCAAGCACAAAAGTACCCACTTTAATGATTATCTATGACATATTAGTAGCCATTACAAACATTAAAACCTCCAACTTCACCTTCATCAACAAATGAAATGTTTTACTTTTGTAATTTATTTTTTTGATAGACATGTTTCAAATAATATTAAGTGTTGAAATAACAATAGTAGTTTTTTTGTTCCACTTTTCATCTTTCCTTTGCCATTTGAGTTTCACCAAATTTGTTAGGAGTATTTTTGTTTTCAAGATCTATTCAAAATCGTTTCCATTGATGTGAATATAATTTTATCATAACTTAAGATTTTTTTACCATATAGTAGCCTCTTGTCTTACTCTTTTATTATGTTTCATGCAATTTGTCCATTACACATTCTCAACTATAAGTTACAATGGACCAATATGAACGTAACATGAAATTATTTTTTTGACACCCTTGTGAATGATAATGTGTTTCATGTCAGATGTTTGTAAAATTTTACAAAAATGGAGTCAAATATATGGTTTTTAAAAATCTAATTAGATGCAATACTTTTATTATTCAAAAATTAATGTTTTACACCAAATGGAAAACTTTTTAACATGCTTAACTTCTTCTATAACAATACATAAACAATTTGTAAATGGACTCACAATGTAATCATGTTTTATAACAATGTATGATGTGTGGGCAACCTTTATTAATTAGAAACCTCACCGATGAAATTAGGGAGATCTTGAGCAATACATTAGGACATACTAGTAAAAGATGTGAAAGGTGGAATATGTCATAGACCCCAAATATTTTTTAAATGTTTTTAGAAAAATGTAAAGATTATATGTTTAGAATTTTTTTTAGAAATGAATCACTAGAAATTTAATAATAGATTACTTGGTGGAAGTTTTTTAAATATTAGTTGATGGAAATTTTTAGAAGATTAGTTGGCAAAAGTTTTTGTAAAGATTAATTAGGCGAAAGTTCTAGAAAGCCCAGTTGGCAAAAACTTTTTAAAGGCTCAGCTAATAAATTTTTTAAAATTTTTTGTGGAAGGCGTAATTGGTAGAATTTTGAAGAGGTTAAAAAAATTCCATGGGATATTATAAGTAAAAATCTTGAAGGCTCAACCTGTCAATTTTGTCAATGCCAATCGCGATCCTTATATTATTATTCCACTGCATGTTTAATTTGCATCATTTCTTTTTCAAATAATATAATCTTTTAATTATTGTTCATATAGTCAAAAAAATTATTTTGTCAAGTCGATATAATATCCTCTTTGTATATTGTTTTATTTTTAATAGCATATTTCTATTTGGATGTATCATTCTTCAATTTTAAATTACATATGACAAAACTATGGGAGATTATTCATTAAAATCTTAGAGAGTTGTTCATTCATTGACCCAATACTAAAACTTGACACAATGGGAAAATACATTTTTCTAAATAAAAATGGAAAAAAAGGTAATGGGTGACACAACAAGGCTAAATGGTTGCCATGTGCATGTGTGGAACTCATTAGTGAAATATTGATTTTTTTTTAATGTTAAGCTCATAACATGTTTTTACAAGTATAATAATTATGTATTAAAATTGGTTGATTGCGATTTTAGTCATTAAATTCACGTCACATGGATTACAAAGCAAACCCATGTAATGTATGTCCCATTAATTCACATACATGTTTTCATATTGTTTGTGATAAAAAGAATTTTTTTTTCAACTTATAATTGTACTATTGAACTTTTTTTAAGCATTTATCATCTAGAATCAAATTTAAGTTTGAAAAAAAGTTCATCAAAAGCTTCATACTTTCAAATTAATTAAACCTACATCTCATCCTAATTCATGGTAGCAAGATTCAATTATTATTCGACAAAATAACACAAAGAATCAACAAGAACATTTGATTTTAAATGATGCAAAGTCCATGCTCAAATTAATGAGCCTTGGGTTTGACACAAGAGATTTTATTAACAAGAACTTGACATTTTTAATGCATATAAAATGCACGTTCAATTTAATGAACCTTGGATTCGACACAAAAGATCGTATCAACAAAAAAATTGATATTTTAAGTGCAAGTTCAATTTAATGAATCTTAACTTTGGCATGAAATATTTAATCCACAAAACCTTATAATTTTAACTACATGAAAAATTCTCGTTCAATTTAAGGAACCTTGGATTAGGCATAAATGATTTGATAAATAAGAGGTTATAAATTTAAATGCAGAGAAAATCCTCGTTTAATTTAATGAACTTTAGATTTTGCATCGAGGATCTGATCAACAAGAATTCATAATTTTAAAATGCATGCACAATGCACGCTCAATTTATTGAACCTTAGATTTGGTATAAAATATTTTATCAACAAGAATTTGTAATTTTAAATGCATGCAAAATTGACATATAATTTAATGAATTTTAGATTTGACATAAAGGATCTCAACAACAAGAATTCATAATTTGAAATGCATGCACAATGCACACTCAATTTAATGAATTTTGGATTTGAAAAAAAATATTTAATCTGCAAAAAATTATAATTTCACTACATGAAAATTCGACAATTCATTTAATGAACCTTGAATTTGACATAATAGATATCCTCTAAAAAACTAATAATTTAAAATGCCTTCAAAATTCTTGTTCAATTTAATGAACATTGAATTTGGCACAAATGATTTAATTAATAAAAACTTGTATTTTTCAATGCATCCAAAATTCACACTCAATTTTATGAGCCTTGGATTTATTCACACACAAAATATTTTATTAGTAATAAATTTGGTGCATGCAAAATCCATGTTCAAATTCATGAACATTGAATTTTTTTTTAATTTGAAAAATAATATTAATTAATATAGGTTAAAATTTTATAGATTAGAACCTCCGAAAAATAAATTGAAAGGATTGTTTTATGAAAGGTGTGTTCAAGACAAGACAAAAGCACAACTTGAAATTTTAAAAAACAAACATTGCTTGTTTTTTCATGTTTTTCAGTTCAAATTTTCATCCTTCCGAAATTTTATAAATTTTTCACAATCATGCACCTAGAGCACTTTCCAAGCTCTAGTTTAGAATTTAATAAATAAGGAACTTGATAATAAACAAGACTTAAACATTTTTATTGTTTGAATATAACATGATGTAAATTAAACATTAAATGAATTGATGGGATTAAAACATGGTGTCCTTTTGACTTCTTCTTACACTATCCCATAAAACCTTCAAAAAAATCATGAACATTTTGCAAAGTTCCACCAACTAAGTTTTTCATAAATTTATATTAAATAACCTTTTTTTTAAAACTTGCATTAACCATATCTTTTAAAACCTTCTGTAAACCATGAATTTTTAAACCTTTCATTGATTATTCATTTAGAATAAGTTTCATCCTTTAAAAACTTCTATTAATTATCTTTTAAAAACTTCTTCTAAAATTTTTTATTAATTTTATATCTTTTAAAAATTTCTAAACATTTTTTTCATGGATTTTTTTTTGAAATTTTTTTTAAAATTCCAAAAAAATTCTTTCAAAGACATTTCTCAAAATTTGTAAAAACTTTCTAAGCATTTGTTTTTAATGATGTTTTCCAAATTTTGTAAAAAAAAATTGAAGCATATTCTTTGTAGATTTTTTTTTCAAATTTTAAATATTCGTCAACAACTTGTTTTTTCTTATCCTTTTTTTAAACAAGAAGTTGTGGTTTTGGATAATCAATAGATGATTCTTAATTTTTAAAAATAGGAAATCGATGTCGCAAGTAAACCTCAATAACCATTCCTGAATAACATGCTTCAAAAATTTTGTTTTCAAACTATTCCCCTTCTTCAAAACTCTCACTAAGTTCTTCAAATTCCAAAGACGGTTTGTCAAGCAAGTGATTCTATAAATAGTCCCCCCCACATAATTGAATGTGCTTGTTTGGAATTTTTAAAAAAATTATCAACTAATTTAACTCAACCCAAGGCAACACACATTGGGTTTTAAATTTTAACATTTTATCACATGACAATATTTCATTCAAAATATTTCATTTAATGAACAGTTTTTTTTTATCATACAATGTTTGATTTAAACAAGCACAAGTAATTTGGATTTTAAATGTGTTCATTTTTTTTGGTTCATGTGAGAGTATAAAAAACTAAATTTTTTTTTCAGTTTGCAACACTTTATTGTTTAACAAAAAAAATTATTATTATATTTACAACTAGAGTATGACATTGTAGTGTAAAGGGTATGTGATGTAAAACAAAATATTCATGATGGAATACCTTCACACAAAAATCACTTAAAAACCTCACAAAATGATGATTGGTTTTCAATGCAATCCCTAAAACAACACAACTATACATTTTCATAAAATGATTTGCATAACACAAAAACCCAAAATCCAATAACATCCCTTATGTTTAAATCCATGCACCATTTTGACTCCAAATTGTAATAATCACATTCTTCTTTTATTTATGCAAATTCATTTCTGTTTCAAGTCACATTTGTTAATTCAATCTAATTTCATCTCTTATTTCTTTAAGGAATTAAAGAGCACACCTTAGATTTACATTCCATAGTAAAGTGAAAGAATTTTTTGTACCTCCAAACCCACTAGATGAAACCTGACATACAGCAAGAAAGTTCAAACCTTACATCACTTATCTCCCTTACATTACATTGTCTTAACAATAAACTTGATGATTGAACTAATAATCCTCATCTCCCTCCCCCTCCCTAGTGAAATCATTATACAACAATCCAATCAGCATTAACAACAAAAGACAACCATCAATTTCAAAACTTCACACAACAGCCAAAAGAAAGTTCACATGTTGATTCTGCTCATCAATAACCAACCACAAATCTACAAAACAATGACCAACAAATTAACTAAAAAGCCTGCTCTTTTAACAACCCCATTCGCAAGGATTAACAACACATAATGGTCTAGATCCTCTTGAGGTATTTTTTCATAGGCAACTAAACCCTATCCAAACACTCAGGAAGCATGAACTCAAGTTAATAAATATTGTAAATATAAGATGTTTGAAAACTGCAATACCATACATAACTTAAGCAATTTTGTGATTTACAATTGTTTCAAACATGCAAGTGGCTAGCTGCTCATGAAGCCTCATGTACAAAAACTTCAGCTCAGAAAGGCATTCTAATACTTGAAAAAATCCAGTAGTGCAGACATGATTTCACAATACAGCTGGAAAAACCATAACAAGCTGCATATTTCAACCAGAACACCCAAAAACCCATGTATGAAGAATCCCACTTCCAAATCCAATGCCCATCTCACACAAATCTTAGTTCACAAAATCAGTGTTTTGTCATAATTGACCTGAGGTAAACATCTTAGCACCAGCCCTTTAAAAATGCCTAAGACTCTCCATCCTCTCAATGTTCCACACTGGGAAAAATCAAATATTACGTAGAGAACTACTCGTCCAGAGAACAAAGCATCAAAGCTTTACTGCATGCCACCTAGCAACCAGTTATGGACCATAGAAGAGTCAGCATAAGATCCCACCAGAACACAATGTGCACACACACACTCTGCACGTCCTAATCGTTGTTGAAAATAGTGGGTGCCACACAGATGTTTCTCTTAGGATTGGGCCTTGGCAGCCAACTTCTCCTTTGATTTTTGTATCTTCAACACCTTTTTCACTATTTTCTGCTCTTCCACCAGGAAAGCCCGAATGATGCTGCAGTAATCAAGTATAGTCAAATGAGTTTCCTTCGCCATAGAATGGATGGAATAACAGACACATTTAATCACCCAATTTACCCTACTAGATGAATCTAATATGATTCACCCTTCACAAACAGCTATTAATCTACCCAATATATATAGGCTTGGAGACAGGTATGGCCCATAAATACCAGTATCAGATTCAAACTCTTGACTGAGCACCAACAGAAAAACATCCTCTAAATGGATATTCCAAAGGAAAGACCAGAACATACCGTTCACGTACTGCAGAGCCTGACATGTTCCCTCCATATGCTCTGTTAACAGTCTTCCGGTGGCGGTGGAGCCGAGAAGTCTTGTACTCAGTGGGCCTCAAATGGGGAATCTGGAACAACAAATGAATGCATATTTTATGAGTGTGACTAGTCTAAACCAATTTTCTTTAATTTTTTGTACAAGGCCAGTGGAGCACTTACAAATATATAGCACAAAGAAGAAGCGACAAGCCCTTGATGAAGCCAGAGAACGTGAAGGGTGGGGAAGAAACAAGAAACCCCAGGCATCAACAAACAACCCTAACGCCATATTTGAGGAAATGTTGGAGACTAATACATTCTCCAAGGCAATGAAGATGCAGGACAAAGTTATCAAAGGTTCCAGCAAAGAAGCATCCAACATACCCCGGCAATCCGCTTCCCTGTAATGGAGCACTTGGGGCCCTTTGCCCGCTTTTTGGCTGTCTGGAACACAGATTTCCCACCTGCATCATCCAACCCCAGTCCGCAACAAAAAGTCGAGTGAGCGAGATGTCCCTGTCCTTAACTTCCGCATTCTACAGCAAACCTAGGTTGTAACGAGTTTTCGGTAAAACCCTAACCGCCTTGGAAGAGGATGAAAGAAAACAATGCAGCGTCGCAAACCGCGACAACAGTAACTTATATCATAACAAATCTTTCACAGTTTCCTATCTCCCTTGTTCATCCCTGAAATAAACAGACGTCTGGAGAGAAGGGAGTGACGCTTTGCGGTCTCTTGTAGCTTCAGTTCACAAGTTAGGTCATTCTTTACCCTCTCCATCCTTGTGCTGCGATACTTTGAAAAAGACAAATGTTCAATCCCTGTGTTCCATTTTTCCTCTACCTCTCTTTTCCCCGCCTCCTCCCTCTGCAATCCATTCCGCAAGAGGGGAAACAAAAAGGGGAAGGAAGAAGCCATCTCTCACCAGGAGTTTTGACGACTCGCGTCTGGTTCGATTTGGTGGCATAGCAGTGGCGCCTGCGGTACGTGAGTCTCTGCACCATGGTGGAAAACAAAGCGCTGCCCCCGCCCACACCGATTAGAAGCAGCGATCGAAGACACGAACTCGAAACACGCGCACCGCAAAACAACAGCAAAAAGAGCTTCTTTGTCTTCGCTTCCAACACAAGGAAACCGGAATTGCCTGCTTCCCAGAGCTGCGGTCATGACACTCGTCGATCTATTTGCCCTAGATCCAACAGTCTAGAATCACTCTCAAACCTTCATCCACTAAAACCAGAAACCGCCTCAGTGGATGAATGCATCCCATTATTCCCATCCAAATGGATGATTACTCTATAGAGTCCCCTTTGGAATGCATATTACCTGAACCATTATTACATTTTAATGCACATGAGTAAACCTAATATTCCCTTAATACATTGGCCAAGTTCGACACTAATTATATTATTTTCAAAAATGTTGAAATTTCCAAAAATTATTTCTTCCAAATCAAAATATATTTTGAAGGAAAATTAGTGAATATTTAGGAATATTCCATTTGTTGAAATGAGTGTTTCAAAATTAATTAATTATTCGATGCACATGTGTTGAAATCGCCAAGATACTATGGTAGTTTTTTTTTATTGTTTTACAATATTGGTAAAGTATTATTTCTTTAATTTTCTATTTTTGGTGGGGTGGGTATCCACAAATGTAAATAGCTACTTGCTACCCAAGTAAAACATGTGTGAATGTTAATATTAAAATATCACATTATTTTCTTTTTTTACTTTTTTTTTCCAAACCCCTTCCTTAATTAGGATCTTTCGAAACTCGAAAAATCTTGATATAAGTTGTACTAAGTTTGAAAGGCCTAGTAAAACCCATATTGGGATATTCTGAAATTAAAAGCCCAATATAACCTATATTGGGATCTTCAAAATTTTAGAAGATATGTGTTTATTTCTTTTTTAAATATTTTTATTATAATTCTTTTTTCTTTTTCTTTTTATCATTTTAATTTTTTTCTTTTTTAAATTTTCTTTCTTCACATTTCCTATCTTTTTTCTTTCAATTTTTTTTTCAACTAACATTTCATATATTTCATTTAGTTTCTTTGTTGGTTTTATTTTTATTTTTAAAATTGCATTTCTCATTTTTGTTACTTATTTTTATCTGAATTTTTTTAAAACATTCTTTCTCACCTATTTAAGCTATATTGCCAACATTTGGCTAAATCATCATGTGATTCAAAAAATTTGGGAAACATAATAAAACTGACTAGAATGCTTCAAGTTACAAGTTTTTTTTTAAATCACAAATGAAATGATAAGGTGAATGTTTGAAACATTGTCACTTTGGTTGCATCACAAAGTTGACCCAACAAAAAAAGATGCTACAACTCAAATGAAGAAATGAATGTTCAACTGCATCAAGAAAGTAAATCAATGCTTAAACTCAAACAAAAAAATGAATGTCCAACTACATTAAAAAGTAGACCAAAACAAAATGCTTAAGCTCAAATGAAACAATGTTGTTTGAATCGGCATGAAATTAATATCATAAAAAAAGAGCTACATGTCTACATTGAAGAATATGGAGAATAAAAATAATAAAATAAATAAAATAATCAATTTCCAAGAAATGCAACAAAAAAAAGTGAAAATCAAACACTTCATATACAATTTCAAAATCATGGAAATATATAAGTTTTAAAAGCAAAGATAAAAAACCTTTTTCAAGATGCGTTTTGCCAAACTCAAAACATAATCACAAATTCTATGTCACAAATTTTGAAATATAAAAATAAATAAACACAAAGGTAAGTTCAAGAAGTTGTAAAGGAAATTGAAAAAAATATTGAAATAATTCTCAAATACAAAACCTAATTTTTTTTTAAAAATACCTTATCAAATTTCCATTACAACTACACGCACCAAATCCGAATCATGAACTCCATCATGTATGAACCTCCATCTTTGATTTTAAATAAGCAAGTTTTAAACAGTTATGAAACAAATTGGGAAAAAAAATTGAAAATCAAACATAGTAAAAAGGAAACAAGAAACAAAACACTTAATTCTACATTGTATTTGCTGACAAACGAACAATAGACGTTGGATCAATGAATAGATTAATTATAATTGGGCAATTTTACAAATGAGAAAAAATGTGGTTTGACATAATGTTGACATTCATAACATCAAGTGTTTGCCGATCGTGAATGGCTTAAATATAAGATGATAAGTAAGAAATTTACCACTAGTAATTAAATAGTTACTAGGATGCCCTTCAAAGTGAATTAGACCAGGATATTATTTTTAATATTACTTTTATTATAATTCCTCCCAAAATTAACTTCTAATTATTTTGGCCCATGAAGGTAGTTCATCGTACTAACGGTACAATTGCTAAAAAACATTTTCACTTTAGAATTCTCTTAAGATTATTTGGCCATCTAATAATAACTACCGTTCAATGATGGTATTATCATTTTGTAACACCTGTGGTGTTTAACCAACATAAGACAATTTTTTATTGTTAACATATTTTTGTGAAAAAATGGCCATAGTTAATCAATTTTTTTAAAAAATCAACATTATTTTTAGATTTGTACAAGATGTTCTAGCATGTAGCTAAAAATTAAATGGATTTAAAAATGTTTTTACTTTCATATTTACTCCATAGCCAAATTTGACTAAATTTTATTTTTGGATGATCATAATTAATTTGGCTACATCACACAACTTTGGAAGAAAAAAACCTTGCTCGGTTGGCTCTAGGGGAATGACTATGTCCTTTATAGTAAGGTCAAACAAAATCATTAGAGAAAACAATGTATGTAACATGGTCAGGTAATTTGAATGCAAAATGTATAGGGGAGTGTCTTCCACCTTGTAATAAGGCTAAAACCTTACATTAATAGTGCTTTCCCCTACATAATGGTCAAAGGCCCATATATGTTTACCCAAATTTACTTGCATAATAAGGATGACCCATATTAGCTTATGCAAACATTCCCTATCTCTTTATAAGAAATCTCTTGTTCCATGCTAGTGAAGGAATTGCACCTTGCAAGGCACCCTAAAAATACATTATGCACATTTGTCAAAATCATAATGAAATCAAGAAAAAACCCATCTTACAAGCATTATAAACTCATGAATCAAATCCTAATTCAAGTGGTGAAACTTAGTGTTGTGTGGTTTTTCCTTTTTAAGAAAACCTCTAATTTTGGTTTTGACATTGTTCGGGTTTATTTGGAGGTTTTTCAAACGGGGGTTTGAGTTCATTTTTTTCAAATTTTTAGTACTTCAATTTTGGTTTTAACATTTTTTTTGGATTCAATAATCTTAAGGCCTAATTTAGAAACTACATCCAATTTCAAGGACACACTGTAATATAAAAAAAAAGGGTCCAAAAACACACAGCACACTGCCTACCTTCAACGAACCCAGGCGTCCATGTTCTCCTGATCTATTTCACACAGTTCAGACCTTCGATCTCACACAACATACTAACTGCCTACTAACACTTGCAGACGAACATCACAAGATCAAAGACATACACGTGTCTTGCATTCCACACAACAACAAAGCAGGTTTTACAGTATTCATCTCCTGCCTCGCCCATTCACACAGATGCTAGTGAGAGAAACTCTTTCATTACATTACAGACTATGTACATTCCCCGAAAGCACAAGCTCGCTTTTCCATCAAATGTTCACAAAAACACCAGATTCCCAGTGATGTCTAGTCTCTCTCTCTCCAATTCTTCTGCACTAGCTTGACCAACTACCAGGCGTAGCGGAAAGTTCTAGCATTCAGCCAAGCTATGCTCGCTCACTGAGCTTCTCCTTGCTCTCTCTCTACAAAGATCGCTTCTTCTGTCTCCTAATCCTCCTCAGATCAACTGATCATCCTCCCCTCAAATCCTCTTCCTCTTGGTAATTAAGCTACCCCAAAAGCTCCTCAAACTTCCATTAGCTTCCTCCTGAAGCCTCTCGAACCTCCTGCCACTCCATTCCATCTAGCTCCAACCGTTAGCCGCCATTGCTTGCTCCTCTCCATCAATTCGACTCCATCTCTCCTCATAATTTCCAACCGCCAATCTTCCTAGACCACTCAGCACACACCCAGCAAGCCATGCAACTCCATGCAATAGTTAATGGGGCATCGTAATAAGATTACGGCTGATTAGGCAATCTAAACCTCAAGATCAGCCAGCGTTTAGCTTTGGGCGGCAACCTAATTTCGCACTACATATGTAATCCCTCCCTTCTTAGACAGTTGAGTCCCTCAGCTTCATCTAGTCTGGTGGAGCATAAAAGATTTGGAGGTCTCGACGAGATCTCTCCCACTGGTGACCATCGGCATCTTGGATGATGCATAATCGACAACCTTCTTCAAAATCGAGGTTACCCTTTCCATCTGTATGTCTGATGAATTAGTAGGGGCCCTCCCAACTTGCAATCAGAGCTCTTCTTTTCCCTGGCTTCTTCATCTTCACCATCGTTTGGCCTGTAGTCAAGCCCTCAAACAAATGCTTACCTCTTCTGGCTGCATAAATTTTCTTTTGTTGCTTTTGAGCTTGCTCCACATTGAGCAAAACGTTGTCGTGGATGCTTGCAATGAACTCCATTTTCTACAGAAACTGAGCTGCAACAGCCTCCATATCAACACCATCGTCAGTCTCAGCATTCAGGGCCTGCAAGTAGTTATCTGCCCTCAAACGTGGTGTTCGACCAGTAAGGATCATGAACGGAAAGAATTTTGTACTTGTTTGGATCCCACATCGGTACCCAAACAGAACCTTAGCCAACTGCTGATCCCAACAATCCATGTTGGCAGGAGTAGCAGCAAGCACAGTTATGCCATGCTTGATGGTCTTAATCATGCGCTCAACCATCCCATTGCACTAAGGCCATTGGGGTGCAGTGCGTTGGTGTTGAATAGCATAGTCCCTACACATCACATTGAATTATGCAGCCCACTCCCCCCCATTATCAGTCAACACGAACTTGGGAACTCCATATCTACAAATGATCTCATCCTCCAAAAACCTGGCTGCCGTCTTCGCTACATGGTCAGCAACCGCCTTTGCTTCGCACCACTTTGAATAGTGGTCGATGGCCACTAGAATATATTTGTTGCCCGACTTAGTCTCAGGCAACAGCCCTGTAGTGTCCAGTGCAACTCAATGGAACAAATCACAAACAGGAATGCTTTTTAATTATTCATCTCTAGATCGGATGCTGCCTGAGCTCCTCACCAATTGGCACTGTTGGCACCCTCTGATCACTACCTTAACATCTACACTTCGACTGTGCCAAAAGTACCTCCGTCGAATCTCTGCCAACGTCTGTTGTTCCCCGAAGTGCCCCAGATCTTCATGCATTCGTCTCACCAGAGACACCCTCTCCTCAGGTTTGGGCACAAGTAACGTTTTGAAGAAAAACTTTTGTTCCTTCCAACAATAGTTGCTTGCCCTCTTCCTGATCCTCTTGCTCTCTTCGAAGTCAACTGCATCAGGCATTGCACCTTCCTTCAGCAGCGTTAAACAGTCTGTATCCTCGCATATGTCAACGCAACTCGACTTTACTCCGTGATTTTCCTCATCATCGGACTTTGTAGGACCCAATTCATGGTCCCCAAACTCAGACATTTCCAAGGCCAAGTCTAACTGTTGTCGCTTGTCAAAGTACTGAGGTCTCCTTCTCTTTAATACCATTCGCGCTCCCTCGTGCTGCACAGGTTCATCGCCCGTTGACACCGCGTCCTCATTTGGAATAAATTCCTCAAATAGGTCTTCTGTTGCTGCGATGTCAAGCCTATACAATTGATGATTGCCAACCCATGTCCAGTGGTTGTTGCTAGAGCAAGTTGCATTTTGCTGTCTGCCCTTCCTCCTGACACCCATTCATTTTGTCTCTTCTTCTGTCTTGACACAAAGAAGCCCTCATTCTTTCCTAGGTACATCAACTTGAGTGTCTGCAATGTCCTGGATCTCTTCACCAAAATCATCGTCATCTGCAGCTGATCCAACCGGGTTCCTGTTCAAGGCATCCACATTTGTGTGCCTGAGTCCTGGTCGGTGTACTATTTTGAAATTAAAGTCTTGCAACATGCCGACCCACCGGCCTCTCCTACCATGTGCATCAGACACAGTCGCTAACCACTCTAGTGGTTTGTGATCTGTGCGTAGGATGAAATGCTTCATGTGCAAGTACTGTCTAAAATGCATCACACCCCATATCAGAGCGTAGCATTCTCCTTCCATTGGATGGAATCTCCTTTGAGCCTCAGTCAGGCTCTTGCTGGCATACGCTATTACTCTTTCGAACTTCCCTTCTTTTTGTGACAATATGGCTCCAACTCCCTTGGGCGACCAATCCACATCCAGCCAGAAGGTTTGCTTGAAATCTAGTCGTGTGAACACAGGCGCATCCACTAGTGCTGCCTTAACGCCTGGTATGCCTGCTCACAGCCCACATCCCATACAAATGCAACGTCCTTCCTTGTCAATTCAAATAAAGGACCTGCCAAGCTCGAGTAGCCTCTAACATACTTTCGGTAGTAACTTGTCAGACCTAAGAATGATCTGACGCTTGTGACATTCTTCGGTGTTGGGAAATGCAACACCACTTCTATTTTTCCAGGATCGGGTCGGATACCCTCCTTGCTCACCACATGACCCAGAAAGGTGATAGTCTTAGTAGTAAAGCAACACTTGCTTGGGTTGAGTTTCAAATTCACTTCCCTGAGTTTGCAGAGCACCGCATCCAAATGTTGAAGGTGCTCCCCCTAGCTTTCACTGTGCACATTGAGGTTGTCAACGAATACTTTCAGAAATCTGCTTCCCAAGTCCTTAAAGACCTCTGACATGCTTCGAGTGAATGTACTCGTTGCATTCTTAAGTCCAAAATCATAACTATCCAATCGTATAATCCAGTCTTGGTGATCAGAGTTGTCTTCTTCATATCTTCTGGAGCCATTCGAATTTGCCAAAAACTAGACTGGAAGTTTAGAGCCGTAAACCACGTCGATTTTCCCAGCTGATCAATCACATCTTCCACGAATGGCATTGGAAACATATCTCGACGTGTTTGAGTGTTGAGAGGCCGATAATCCCCAGAGAAACGCCTGCTTCCATCTTTCTTCACTAGCAGAATCACCCAACAGGCATATTCGGAGTTACTGGGTCTCATTTTACCCAAGTCTACCAGTGCATCAATCTGTCTTTTCACTTCAGCTTCCTCCCAGTAAGACAGTCGACCAGGAGATGCTTTGCAAGGTGGAAA
>Ga0116231_10007204_pt1 | contig 20577 bp, 19 predicted proteins | sample S1TSphgellanicum_2_FD_89695 | JGI IMG/M metagenome (GOLD analysis project Ga0116231, IMG submission 89695) | Host-associated microbial communities from peat moss isolated from Minnesota, USA - S1T2_Fd - Sphagnum magellanicum MG | ecosystem: Host-associated > Plants > Peat moss > Unclassified...
AAAAGTCTTTTGCTTCTTTTCTTCAGAAAAGAAGTCCTTGCCTGCCTTTCCCTTTCTTATGAGCAACTAAGCCGCACCCCAGGGGTGCGGCCAGAACCAGCACAGCCGCATTCCAGCGTAGCGACTGCCCGTTCAGAGCGCCTTCCTGGATGGCGCTGGCGATAGCGCCCACTATGAGGGTTGCCGCAACCAGCATCTCTTCTCGGCCAGGGACGGTTGGCGCGATGTCTCCCCGCAGGGCGCGTGCGAAGACGACGATGAGGGGCACGGCAAAGCTCGCGATCGGAAACGCGCGGTAGCGCGGGTCGAATACGAGCAGGATTTGCAGCACGGCGGCCGACCAGGCGAAGAGGAAGCACAGATCCTCGAACAATCCGTTCCAGGGGTGCGGGCGCAACCTGAGCATATCGAGCACGAGGCGCGTTGCGTCGGCGCCGGTTCTGGCGGGCGCCGGCGGCAAGGCGCCGGCCACACGGAGCATCAGCAGGCCCGCCAGCAGCGCCTGGCCGCCCAGATTGACCACGGCCGCGATCCGCACATGCACATCGTAGAGCACCGGTGCCGCATCCGCCTGTGCCAGCCCAAGGCCCACGCCCAGCGCGGCCACGAGAAGTGACGGGGCTTCACCAACCTGACCTGTTCTTGTTGCCAGAAAGATAAAATTGAGCAGCAGGCAGCATATAATCGAAAATGCAGCATGCTCTGCCCAGAGCGGATCTTCACGCAGTGGGCCGCTGGGCGGGATTTTCGCGCTGCGGTCGGCGTTCAGAATGCCCCAGTTGGCGCCAACGATGCCTTCGTTTTCGTATTTCCAATCCTGATCGAAGGCTTCGATGAAATTATAGTCGAATTTTTCGGCCTGGCTCAGGGCGATGAAGTCGCGCAGGAAGCGCGCCTCGTTGACGCGGCCCGGCGTCGCATCCCGCCGCTGCCGCCCGCGGCTTGGCCAGCCCGTCTCGCCGATGGCGATCGTCTTGCCGGGAAACATTTTGAGGAAATGCGCATACACGGTGCCGACCGCGCCGACGGCATGATCTATGCCGGTGGGGATATCCTCCCAATAGGGCAGCAGGTGGATCAGCACGATGTCCACATGCGGCGCGACTTGCGGAAACTGGTCCCAGAAATCCGACACGTCGGCATAGGCGACGGGTTGCTGCACCGAGGCTCGCACGTGGTCGATATCGGCGATCAGTTCACCTACCGGCAGGTCGCGCCGCAACAACACTTCGTTGCCCACGACGACGCGTTCGATGGTATCCCGGTAGCGGTGCGCCATATCGATGGCACGGGCCATTTCCAGTGCGTTCTTGGCGCGGTCGGCGCCGAGCCAGATGCCCTGCCACACTTTTATGCCATGTTTTTGTGCGATCGCCGGGATTTCGTAAGGGCCGTCGATGGCCGAATAGGTGCGGATGGCGCGGGTGCGCGGGGCGAGGAGCGCGAGGTCGGCGTCCACTTGGGCCGCGGTCGCGAATCGGTCGTTAAGGGGAGACTGCCCGGGCCGATAGGGGCCGTAGGAGAGGCTGTTGAATTTTAAGATCCGAACGCTTGCATCGGGGTTCTGCGGTCGGTTCGGCAGCCACCAGCCCAGAATGATCAGCGCACAAAACAGCGTGAGCCATGCGGCATTTTTCAATACAGGCTTTGGCGGCATGGCGTTGCGTTACCCGAAGCGGCGCAGCGCTGGAAGCCCTCTCAAACGCACGTGAAGGTCAATAGCGGCCAGGCAAGCCATTGATCCAACGACCATCCGCTCCGCTTTAAGAAATTTTCAGAAGCTTTGACTAACACTCGGGTGCTTGGCCCCGTAGTGCTGGGCCACCGCCGGGGCGGCAGGCTCGCCTCAGAGAACCGGCGAATGCGGATCAGGTCGTTTCGACCTGGATAAGAGCCGGCCCCGTGCCCTTTGGGCGCTGGGGGCAGGCGCCGCCCGGGGATGTAGGGCGCCCCGGGCGGACTCCGCTTGTCCGGCAACGACCGGGCGCGGCGGGTGAATGTTGATTTGGCCGACAGTGCGAAGCGGGCGGCTTGAACCGGGACGGGTAAACTGCCACGTCTAGGGTCTCAATGGCCAAAAGGCTTTCCCCATGACACCCGAAGAACGCGACATTGTCGGCCGTTTCATCGCGCGCGTCGGCGGCGCACAGCAAGGCGGCTTCTCAGGCGCAAGCAGCGTGCCCGCGACGCAGACGGCGCTGCCGCCGATCGATCCCGAGGCCGACCGTTTCATAGCTGACCAGTTCAACGCCAACCCGCAGGCGCGCTATCGCATCACTCAGATGGCCTTCGTGCAGGAAGCGGCTTTGGCCGAGGCGCAGAACCGCATCAAGCGGCTGGAATATGACCTGCAACAGGCGCAGCAGGCCTTGCAGCAGGCGCAGAGCCAGGGTGGCCAGCGCAGCGGTGGCGGGTTGTTCAGCGGCCTGTTCGGCGGCGGGCAGCCACAGCCCCCGCGGCCCGCCTATCAGCCGCAATATGCGCCGCCGCCGCCGCAACCTTCGTATCCGCCGGGCTATCAGCCTGGCATGTTCCGCAGCGGCGGCTCCGGTTTTCTTGGCTCGGCGCTGACGACGGCGGCGGGTGTTGCCGGCGGCGTGCTGGCGGCCGATGCGCTGACCAGCATGTTCAGTGGCCATGGCATGGGCGGCGGATTTGGCGGTGGCGGCTTTGGTGGTGGCGGGTTTGGCGGCGGTGAAGTGGTGAACGAGACAGTCGTCAATAACTACGGCACCGATGCGGCGGCTGACCCCTGGGCCGGTGGAGGCACCGCGCCCGATGCGCCTGCCTCCGGATGGTCGGGCGGCGATAGCGGTGGCAGCGACGCCTGGTCGGGCAGTGGCGACCCGGCGGGCGGCGGCGACTGGGGCGGCGGCGACAGCGGCGGCGGGTGGGATGATAACTCCGGCGGCGGCGACGGCGGCTTCTGATCCAGTCTGAAGGCGGCCCGCTTGTTCTGGCCAGCGCCTCGCCGACGCGGCGGGCGCTGCTCAGGGAAGCGGGCCTGAATTTCGAAAGCATGTCGCCGGAGGTGGATGAGGCGGCGCTCAAGCTGGCGGCCCTGGCGCGGCATGACTCCGCCGGCGCGGCGGCCCTGTCCCTCGCGCGGGCGAAGGCCGCTGTGCCGGATCGCCCGGGCGCCGTGGTGATCGGCTGCGACCAGATCCTTGTTTGCGGCCGGACCTGGTACGACAAGCCGGCGGACAGACAAGCTGCCCGCGCGCAGCTTCAGGCGCTTCGCGGCCGGACCCATAGGCTTGAAACAGCTGTTGTGGCGGTGCGCGACGGGGCCGAGATTTTCCATCATGTGGCGACGCCGCTTCTGACCATGCGGGCGTTCAGCGACCGCTTTCTCGACACCTATCTGGCCGAGGAAGGCGACGCCGTGCTCGGCAGCGTCGGTGCGTACCGGCTCGAAGGACTGGGTATCCATCTGTTCGACGCGATCGATGGCGACCACAGCGCCATTCTGGGGCTTCCCTTGCTGCCGCTTCTGGGCTTTTTGAGAGGTTGCGGTATCATCCCGGTTTGACCGGCAGGGGAACGGACCCAGGGGCATGGCAGAAAAACTCTATCCCACAGCCGAGGCGGCGCTCGCGGGCGTGCTGCGCGACGGCATGACGATCATGTCGGGCGGTTTCGGGCTATGCGGCATCCCGAACGCGCTGATCGAGGGTATTCGTGCCAGCGGGGTGAAAGACCTTACGGTGATCTCCAACAATGCCGGGATCGACGGCGTGGGCCTGGGCGTGCTCTTGGAGTCCCGCCAGATCAGCCGCATGATCAGTTCGTATGTCGGCGAGAACAAGACTTTTATGAGCCAGTATCTCGCCGGCGAATTGGAGATCGAATTCAACCCGCAAGGCACGCTTGCCGAGCGCATCCGCGCCGGCGGCGCGGGCATACCAGCGTTTTATGCCCGCACGGGCGCCGGGACCAAGATTGCGGAGGGCAAGGAGGAGCGGGTTTTTGGTGGTCACCGGTATATCATGGAGACCGGGCTGGTTGCCGACCTTGCGATCGTTCATGCTTGGCGCGGCGATACGGCGGGCAACCTGGTTTACCGGATGACGGCGCGGAACTTTAATCCCGTCATGGCGACGGCCGCGAAGATGGTGGTGGCGCAGGTGGAGGAGCTTGTCGAACCCGGCGCGCTGAACCCCGACCACATCGTGACGCCTGGCATTTTTGTGAAACGCATCATCAAGCTCGACGCGGTGGACAAGCGGATCGAGCAGCGCACGACGCGCCCGCGTGCGGCATGATCATGAGCGAATCGATTCAGGAAGCATCTTCTTTTTTGAAAAAAAGAAGCAAAAAACTTTTATGTTTCGGCAGCTTGCCGTTGGGTGGCCATGGCCGGAATCTGGCCGCGGGCGCAGGAATAAAAGTCTTTTGGTTCTTTTCTTCAGAAAAGAACACCTTCCCTTCAAATCCCTGAAGGATCACTCCAATGCCCTGGACGCGCGATCAGATGGCGGCCCGCGCCGCAGCCGAACTGCAGGACGGTTTTTACGTGAACCTTGGCATCGGCATACCGACGCTGGTGGCCAACCACATCCCGCCCGGGATGCAGATCGTGCTGCATAGCGAGAACGGCATGCTCGGCATCGGCCCCTTCCCGTATGAGGGCGAGGAGGACCCGGACTTGATCAACGCCGGCAAGCAGACGGTTTCGCTGCTGCCCGACACCAGCTTCTTCGACAGCGCCCAGAGCTTTGCCATGATCCGCGGCGGGCACATCCAGCTGGCCATCCTGGGCGCGTTGCAGGTGGCCGAGAATGGCGACCTGGCGAACTGGATGGTGCCGGGCAAGATGGTGAAAGGCATGGGCGGCGCGATGGATTTGGTGGCCGGTGTCGGCCGGGTGGTGGTGCTGATGGAGCACACCGCCAAGGGCGAGCCGAAAATCCTGAAAGCTTGCACCCTGCCGCTGACCGGCGCCGGCGTGGTGGATCTGATCGTGACCGATCTGGCGGTGTTCGACGTCGCTCGCCCGGGGTTGACGCTGGTGGACCTGGCGCCGGGTGTGGGCGTGGAGGATGTCCGATCCGCGACATCAGCGCCGTTCGAGGTGCACCCGGATCTGGCCCAACGGGCCGCGTAAGGCAGGCGTTGGCGGCCCTGAGGGGGCCTCGGGCCTTGCGCGCCTGTAGGGCGGCGGTTATATGCGCGCTCCCGCACGCATGGGGCCGTAGCTCAGTTGGGAGAGCGCCTGAATGGCATTCAGGAGGTCAGGGGTTCGATTCCCCTCGGCTCCACCAGCGCCGTGCTATAGCGACTTGATATTGCTCCGTTCTGTAAATATTTCTGAGTGCAGCCCACAACTCAGCACACAAATGGATTGCGAACAGCAGCGGACAATATCGGACAGTTCTTTCTGTGTTCTCATCCGGCCGCTATTGTTCGCTGAGGCCCGATCCAACGACATCCTTCCGCCCGGCTACCGAAGGCGAACTGGAGCAAGCACTCGCCCATGCTCTTCGGTTTGACGGTCGGAAGCGCATCCATACCTCGGGTGAGATGATGGCCAAGATCGCTGCCAGCCACCTGGTCGAGCAACTGCGGATTTCCGGCTTTGTGGTGATGAAGAAGCCGCCGGCGTTCCAGACGCCACGCCAGCCCCACCGGACGCTAGAATTGCCGAAGCGGTTTCGGCCTCTCCGCCCATGGGCTACGCCAAAGGCTGCCAGGCTGTGCTTCCTCAATTTGGGCGATCCACGTTGTCCACCAAATCAGGGAAAGCCTTGCTCGATCCCATAGAGACGCGTGGTTCCAGTGCCCCATAAGAATGATGCCGATACAGCCGGTGTCAGTGAAAGCGACGCGTTCATGTTGCCGAGTGCGCATTGCCTTGTCCGTTGTGATGAGCGCAGCCTTGTGGTGCTTAGCATCGGCGACGGCCTCTATTAGAGGAATGTCGGAGGTGCCCCGTTTTACCACATCAAGGGCATGCAACACCTCAAGTGGCTCGGGCGCCCCAATTGCGTTCGCCTCGGCCAGGATGCGCATTGCTTGTGCCAAAGCACGCGGCATGTTTTCGTCAAACACCACCCTCACCGGGCGCGGCGGCCGCCAAAGCCAACGCCGAGCGAATAGTGAACCGCCTGATCAACTCCGTCCGCGTCAGTATGATACCACGCGGCAACCTTTTTGGCGTTACCTTGTTCTGCTCGCCACGCATCGAATAGTGCTTCCGCCGGCGCACCGCTGACGGACTCGATGGGGCGCCCAAACGCCCGATGCGGATCGATGATAATACGGGGGAACCTGTCATCAGGTGTCCACCGGAGGGGCTGCTCATCTTCATACTCGACTGTAGCGATGAAGCTGCGTGCTAAGACATCATAGATAGCAAAGTTGTCCCGCACGAGGTCGTACAGCCCCGCGTCGCTTGTTTCCGTTTGCGCTTCCAAAAAGATACTACGGCCATCCGTGTGAATGCGTCGCGCAGCGAAAGGATGATCGGTGCCAAGAATGCGACGGGCGGTCTCGGCGGCTACGCGTACGGCTTTCCAACTGAGCGTCTTGCCCTGACGCTCGACCGCCTGGACGATGCGACCGAGAAAAGCAACTTCCAGCAGATCAAGAAAGCCAAGCGCCAGCTCGCCCGAGCGGATTTCGTGCTGGCGGTGCAAGATTGGAGAAGCCAGCGGCTTCCCCTTCTTTTGGGAGTAACCCTGCAACCAGCCGCGAATTTTGCCCGGGCGCACGGAAGTTATCAGCGCGGCGTCCGGCACACTGTAGATGCCCAGCGAAGCGGGGAGCATATTCACAATTCTGTTCTCCACCTGCCAAAATCCAGGCGGTAATTGTATGGCAGTGACTTTAGCTGTCCCGACTCGGGGAAAGCCACGATTTTGTTAAAAGGCAACGCGCTCGCTTCCCTCATGCGGCGCAGATGTCACTCGGGCTGCAGCACACCCTATCAAACCAGCCGGCCGCCAGAAACTCCAACCGCCACACTTGCGCTCACCTTGCTCCGACCTCCCACTCCCGGGATCAGCGCCACGTCGCCGCAGCCGCGTTCGAGTTGCTCGGCCAGCACCAGCCGCCAACCCCGTTCCGCCGGGCCGCCGCCGCCTTCATCCAGCCCGCGATACGAAGTTTCCACCAGCGCGACGCTTTTTGGCCGGGCGCGGCAAACATGGCAGCGCAGGCTCACCAGCACATCCGCAAGGGTGGCGCGCGTCAGCGTAGGCCGCTCCGCCAACATCAGCTTGATGGGCGGCGTGCTGGATGCGCCGCAGTGGCATCGCACGGCCAGCCATCGGCTGCGTAGGGTTCGCATGGCGTAGGCCAGGGAAACAGCACGGTCAAAGGGCGGAAGGCTACCGGGCATAGCAGGAACATAGAGTGAATGCTATTCACTGGCGGGTCGGCCCTTGTCTCAGGAGCCGGGCGGGTATCGGGTTGTGTTTGTGGTCGAGGCGCAGGGGCGCCCGTTGCTGCTATTACAGCCAGGGTGACTTAAATCACTCGCTGCACCGCACCCTTTGCGAGCGGCAGCGTTACAGCACGTGTCTCCATCCACCTCGGGTGGGGCGCCGGAGACACGCCAATGGGAAACCCTTGGAGCAAGAAAAACCCGTTCATGAGCATGTGGCTGAAGAGTGCAAACGCCGTAGCGGGACGGGGCCGAAGTGCTGCGACAGCTGCTATCGCTAGGCAACAGTCACTTGCAGTCAAACAGGTAGCGCGCGCCTGGACAGGGGCGTGGCTTGCTGCCACCAAGCCGAAGAAACGGCGCTAGCAGCAAAGTTGGCGCAAAAAGAAAAGGCGGGGGTGAGTGCCCCGGCCTACTATTCAGTCTGCCCCGTCGCCACGCTGTGCCCCCTGCCAGCCCACAAGCGGCCAGCCACCAATCTAGCCCGCAATCTACCTCCGGATTTGGGCGGTCAAGGGCGAACAGCTTTGAACCATGGGGAAATAAGCGGCTGGCGGCGCTACTTGATTTCTGAGCACTTCCGAACGAGCGCGGATGCCAGTTAGGTGGACCTCGGCTCCACCAGCGCTGCCCGTAAGCCGCTGATTTCGTGGCATTTGATATTGGCTCACCTGGGCGATCAACCCACTATCTCAGACCAAGATAGGAGTAGGCCCGGGTGGACGGCGGCCACACCTTCTCGATCGGCAGTCGCCACCTAACCGCCGCGTAACCCAGCCCCCCAAGAACAAGAAAGCTGAGTATCCACCCGGCGATGACGCTGACACGCGGCCCCGCCGCACGCGCCACAGCCACAGGTTCAGCCGCACGTCCAAAGAGGGTCTCCATTGCGTCGGGCGGCGGTGCGGCGGGGGACACAACCGGACTCGCTTCCTGGATGCTTTGCACCTCGGCCACCTCTTCAGCGGGCACGGGAACCCACTCGCTGCGGCAGCGGGCGCAGCGTAGCATGCGGCCGGGAGCGAGGGCGGCCTCGGGGACGTCGTAGGCGGTGTCGCAGGCGGGACAGGTGATGCGCATTACAAATCCAACAGCTTGATCCTGCGGAGGGATGCGATGCTTGGCAATCGGTCCTGCCGCGCGGCACAACACCGACAAGGCGCATATTGGCACGCACCGGCGCAAGCCCGGGGCTGCTATGACCGCCCGCGATTTGCTGCAACGGACCTTTGGCAAATGGTCAGGCTGGATGGTGTGGGTCTGCGCTATGGTACCGGCCCGTATGTGCTGCAGGACCTGAATTTCGATCTGGCACCCGGCAGCTTCCGCTGGCTGCTTGGCGCCTCCGGCGCCGGCAAGACCAGCTTGCTGCGGCTGCTGACACTCGCCGTGCGCCCCACCACAGGGCAACTCAGCCTGCTGGGCGTGCACGTGGAAACAGCGCGCCGGCGCGATCTGCCGCAGCTCCGGCGCCAGATCGGCACCGTGTTCCAGGACTTTCGGCTGCTCGCGCATCTCTCCGCCTTCGACAATGTCGCCCTGCCTCTCCGCCTGGCCGGGCGGCCGGAAGGCCAGTTGCGGGCCGATGTCGCGGAAATGTTGCGCTGGGTGGGCCTTGCCCGCCGGGCCGAGGCGCACCCGGCCGAACTCTCCGGCGGCGAGCAGCAGCGCGTGGCGATCGCGCGCGCCGTGATTAGCCGCCCGGCGCTGCTGCTTGCGGACGAACCCACCGGCAATCTGGATGACGTGCAGGCGGTGCGGCTGATGCAGTTGCTGGCCGAGCTGAACCGGCTAGGCACCACGATCGTTGTCGCAACCCACAACGAGTCGCTGGTGCGCCGGCACCCCGCCCGCGCGCTGCACCTGCAGGACGGCAAGCTGCGCGAACATATGGAGCATGCCTGATGGCGTCGCTCCGCCCCCGCGGCTCGGACGATCTCGGGTTGCGCCGGGCGCTGTCGGACACGCTGTTGCCGCTGCTCGTGGCGGCCATGGTGTTTCTGGCGGCGCTGGCGCTGGCTGGGATGATCGCGGCCTCCGGTTTGGCGCGTCACTGGCAAGGCGGCGCAGCCACCCTCCTTACGGTTCAGGTGCCGCAACCAGATACCGCGACAAACGCAGGACCGCTGCGGGCCGCCGCAGTGGCTGCCCTGCTCGGCGCCACACCCCGGATCGCCGCCCGGCGGCTTTCGGCCGACGAGCTTGCCGGCATTCTGCGCCCCTGGCTCGGCACGGATGCAGGGCCACTCGCGCTCGATCTGCCCGCGGTTTTCGAAGTGCGGCTGCTCGATGGCGCCGATCCGCAGGGCTTGGCTGTGCAGCTGGCCAAGGCCGCGCCGGGCACGCTGGTGGAACAGAACAGCGTGTGGTTCGACCGGCTCGGCGAGCTGGCGCGCAGCCTGCAAGCCAGCGCCGCGCTCGCCGTGCTGGTGGTGGCGCTGGTCGCCACCGCGGTCGTTGCTGTGGCGACGCGGGCGGGCCTCGCCGCGCGGCGCGATGCGATCGAGATCGTCTATGGGCTGGGTGCCACCGACCGCATGATCGCTGGCCATTTTTCGCGCCGGGTGACCATGCTGGTATTTTCCGGCGCCATGTTCGGTCTGCTGCTGGCGATACCGATGCTGCTCGGCCTGGCCACGCTGACGGCGCCGTTTTCCCCCAATGCGCCTGCGGCCGGCGCGGCGCCGGACGTGCTGCGTGCATTGCCGCCACTGCTCTGGGCGCTGCTTCCCGTGCTGCCGCTCACCGCAGCGGCCATCGGCTGGGTCACGGCACAAGCCACTGTCCGCCGCTGGCTGGCCGGGCTGCCGTGACGATAGCAAAGGTCTTCTTTTCTGAAGAAAAGAAGCAAAAGACTTTTATGTCTCCAGGCCTTCCCATCGAGTGGCTATGGCCCGGATGTTGCCGCGGGCATAGGAATAAAAGTCTTTTTGCTTCTTTTTCTTCAGAAAAAGAAGACTCTTAGAAGGGTCTTCCTTTGACCACCGTCTTGCGGCTCCTGCCGCCGGTCGCGGCCGGTTTCGCGCTTGCCTGGCTGGCCGGCTTCTTGTGGTTTGTGCATGCCGTGGAGGTGCCCGCGAATACCAGCGCGCGCGCCGACGGCATCGTGGTGCTCACGGGCGGGGCGGACCGGATTGCCACCGGACTGCGCCTGCTCATGGAAGGTCGCGGGCGGGCACTCCTGATTTCCGGGGTCGGCAAGGGGGCGGAGCTGGCCAGCCTGGTGCGGGCCTCGGGGGTCGATCCCGGGCCGCTGGCCAGCCGGATCACGCTGGGACGGGAGGCGACGTCGACCATCGGCAATGCCGACGAAACCGCTTCCTGGGTTACCGGCGCCAAACTGCATTCGCTCCTCGTGGTTACCGCGAGCTATCACATGATGCGGGCGATGACCGAGTTGCAGCGCAGGCTGCCGGGCGTGGTGCTGATCCCCGCACCTGTGCTGCCGCCGGCGCTCCGCAATGGTGGCGGCAGTTTCGCCACCGTGCGTTTGCTGGCGCATGAGTATACCAAGTGGCTTGCTTCGGAACTGGGCCTGACGCGCCTGGGCGTGGAGGCCGCGCGGGAGCCGGGATGAGTTTGCCAATATGATACGGGCGCTGCGGTCGGGGCTGTATGCAATCTATTTCTATAGCGTGACGCTGGTGTTCGGGCTCGGCGGCATTGCGGTTCGGCTGTTTGCGCCACGGCGTGCCTTGGGGTTCGCGCAGGCCTGGGTGGCGACGCTGCTGGCGGGCCTGCGGCCGATCTGCGGCATTCGCCTGGAGGTGACCGGGCGCGAGCACCTGCCCGCCCAGGGGCCGGCGTTGCTGGCGAGCCAGCACCAGTCTGAGTTCGATACGCTGGTGTGGATGCAGCTGCTGAGCCGGCCGGCCTACGTGATGAAGCAGGAGCTGACGCGCACGCCGATGGTGGGGCCAATGCTGGTGCCGGCGGGCATGATCCCGGTCGATCGGGCGGGCGGCGCTGGGGCATTGCGCCGGTTGCTGCGGGATACCGCGGCCGCGCGCGATGATGGGCGGCAGATCGTGATTTTTCCCGAAGGGACGCGGGTGCGGCCGGGCGAGCGGGTCGCCTTGCAGCCGGGCATCGCCGCGGTGGCGGCGCGCACCGGTCTGCAGGTCATTCCGGTCGCGACTGACTCGGGGTTGCGCTGGACCCGGTCCCGCCTCGGCATGCAGCCTGGCCCCATTCACATCAGAATCGGACCACCCATCTCACCCCATTTAACGCGGAATGAATTATTGGACGCAATCGAAACGTTTTGGAGGCAATCCGAATCAGCCCACTTCGGGCCTGTGGATAAGTCTGTGGACGGTCCGGCGCAAGGATGCCCCCGGCCGGGGGCGCTTGCGGGCTAATGCCTTCGCAAACAAGCATTTTCGGCTGCCAAATGCCCCCTGCATATCCCGCTCACGTCGCGGGACTCGGTGGAAATCCAGGCGCAACCCATTGAAAGAGTTACGAATTCCTCATGTCACTCATCTGTGATGTAAGTCTTTCGCGGCAGCATCGCGCGGCGGTTATCGCCGCGCCGGACCTGGCCGCTTGATGATGTGGATGATTGGTACACGAAGCGTGGCGGCCTGGGGTGTAAGATGCGGAAATGGTTGACCTGGCTGATCGTCGTTCCTGCCGCACTCTGCGTCGCCGACGTCGTGCTCTGGCTCTGGGCAACGCATGCGCTCGCTTCGGGGCTAGATCGCTGGACCGGGCAAATGCGCGCCCAGGGCTGGATGGTGCAGGATGCCGGCCGCATACCGGGTGGATGGCCTTTTGCCGCCAGCTTGGTTGTGACCGATGCCAGGATCGAGGGTGGGGAGCAGGCCCTGCCGGGCGGTCTCTCGTGGCGGACGACCCGGGTGGTATTGTCGGTTTCGCTGGTCTCGCCGCTGACCCTCTCCATCTCGCCGGAAGAGCAACAGCTGGTTCGGATTTCCCACGCGCCGCCGATCATTTTCCATGCGGACCGCATGGACGTGAAGCTGGCATTGCAAATGGGCAGGACCCAGCAGGCGGAACTTACGGCGCAGGGGATCACCGGCGGCATCGTGGGATCGCATCATCCGCAGGACGTGCGGATGGACAGCATGTCGCTGCATGTCGATGTGAGCCCGGACGCATCGGGCGGGCTTGACGCGGCCTTGCGGCTGCGGGCAGATCAGATCGGATTGCCGGATATCGGGCGCTGGCCGCTGGGGGCGATCGTGAGCGCATTGCAGGCAAATATGCGGCTGCATTCGCCGCAGTTGCAGGCACGCGCGCCGGCGCCGGTGGAAGCAGCGGCCTGGCAGGAGGGCGGTGGCGCCGTCTCGCTGAGCGATGCAGTGCTCAAATGGGGGCCGCTGACTTTGACAGGCGAAGCGCAGTTGGGCCTGGATAAACGGCTGCAGCCAGCAGGCAAGGGTGTGGCGAATGTCATAGGGGCGGCAGCGGCGCTCGATGCGCTGGTGGATGGCGGCGTTGTGCAGCCTGGCATGGCTGCAACGGCCAAGGCTGTGCTGGGGGCGATGGCGCAACTGCCGGGCGGCGATGCGGTGCGGCTGCCATTTGTGCTACGCGACAATACGGTGTCCGTCGGGCCGATACCTTTGGCACGTTTGAACGACATCGTGTGGTGACGAAATCTTTGACGAACCTAGTTAGGAGGGCAGCCATGGCCATGGGTTCCACCCCTGGCCTTCGGTGCCGGAGGATCACGCGTGTTTCCAATTGACGCTTTTCACCTCGCGCGGGCGCAATTCGCCTTCACGCTGATTTTCCACATCGTGTTTCCGGCGTTTTCGATCGGGCTCGCGAGCTATCTCGCGGTGCTGGAGGCGCTCTGGTTGCGTAGCGGCGATTCCGTTTACCTCGATCTGTTCCGTTACTGGGTAAAGATCTTTGCCATCGCTTTCGCCATGGGCGTGGTTTCTGGCCTGGTGATGTCGTACCAGTTCGGCACCAATTGGGCGGCGTTTTCCGATCGCGCCGGGCCGGTGATCGGGCCGCTCATGGGTTACGAGGTGCTGACCGCGTTTTTCCTGGAAGCCGGGTTTCTGGGGGTGATGCTGTTCGGCACGGAGAAGGTAGGACGCCGGCTGCATTTCGCGGCAACCTGCATGGTAGCAATGGGCACGCTGATTTCGGCGTTCTGGATCCTTTCGGTGAACTCCTGGATGCAGACTCCGCAGGGTTTTACGATCGCGCCGGATGGCCGGTTTCTCCCGGCGGACTGGGCGAAGATCATCTTCAATCCGTCGTTCTTCGTGCGCCTTCCGCATATGGTGCTGGCGTCGTATCTCAGCGTGGCCTTCGTGGTGGGTGCGGTCGCCGCCTATCATCTTCTCCGCGAGCGCGTGCTGCATGAGGAGCCGCGGAACCGCGCGGTACGCACAATGTTTTCCATGGCGATGTGGATGGCCGCGATTGTCGCACCCGCGCAGGTGGTGATGGGCGACATTCATGGGCTGAACACTTTAAAATATCAGCCGGCGAAGATCGCAGCGATGGAAGGGGACTGGACGCCGCAACGCGATGCACCCGAGATCCTGTTCGGCATTCCCGACATGCAGGCGGAGACGACACGCTACAAGATAGAGCTGCCGCATCTGGGTTCGCTGATCCTCACGCATCGTCTGGATGGCGAGGTGCCGGGGTTAAAGCAGTTTCCGCGCTCGGAGCGGCCGGATTCGCGCGTGGTGTTCTTCAGCTTCCGGGCGATGATCGCGATTGGTTTCCTGATGGCGGGGATCGGCGCCTGGAGCCTGTTTTTGCGCTGGCGGCGGAGCCTGTTCCATAATCCCTGGCTCATGCGGGCGGTGGTGGTGATGGGGCCGTCGGGGTTCCTGGCGGTGATCTGTGGCTGGATCACCACCGAGGTGGGGCGCCAGCCTTATACCGTGTATGGCGTGATGCGGACGGCCGACAGCATGTCGCCCATCGGATTGCCAGGGGTGGCGACGTCGTTGCTCGCTTTTATCGTTGTTTATGCGGTGGTTTACGCCGCCGGGATCGGCTTTCTGCTCAAGCTGATGGGGCGGCCGCCGGTGCGCGGGGAGGCTGATCCCCCGCCTGGTCAGCCGATCCGTACTGCCGGCATCACGCCAGGGCCGGCCGGCGCGGTGCCCGAAGCGCCGCTGCATGGCATCGGCCAGGTGGCCGCGGAATGACCGAGGCCTATCTTCTGCCGGTGATCTGGGCCGGGCTGATCGCATTCGCCGTGCTGGCCTATGTGGTGCTGGACGGTTTTGATCTCGGCGTCGGCATTTTGTTCGGGGTGGAGCGCGACTACGAGGAGCGCAGCCTCATGGTGAATGCCATAGCGCCACTATGGGATGGCAACGAGACCTGGCTGGTGCTGGGCGGCGGCGGGTTGTTCGCGGTGTTTCCGCTGGCCTATGCGATCATCATGCCGGCGATGTATCCCACCATCACGGCCATGTTACTGGCGCTGATTTTCCGTGGCGTCGCCTTCGAATTCCGTTTCCGGGCGGAGACGGTGAGTGGCCGGTGGTGGTGGGACAATGCGTTTTTCCTGGGTTCCACGCTGGCGGCGTTCTCGCAGGGGTTGACGCTGGGCGGGCTGTTGCAGGGCATCAAAGTATCCGGCCGGTCTTATGCCGGCGGGTGGTGGGACTGGCTCGACGGTTTTACCGTGCTCTGCGGCGTGGCGGTGGTGACGGGCTATGCGCTGCTCGGCGCCTGTTGGCTGATCTGGCGGACGGAGGGTGCCATGCAGCGCCGGGCGCGCAATTACGCCGAGTTGTTGGGCGCCCTGGTGCTGCTGTTCATCTGTGTGGTGAGCCTATGGACGCCGTTTCTCAACCCGATTTTCTGGCATCGCTGGTTTGCTTATCCGGGCATTTTATTGACCGCGCCGGTTCCGGTGCTGCTGCTTTTGCTGGTGGTCTTGTTCTGGCGCGGCATCTTTCACCGCCACCACGCCACGCCGTTTTTCTGTGTCACCGGCTGGTTCGTGCTGTGCTTCATCGGGCTTGGGGTGAGCATCTGGCCGATGCTGGTGCCGCCTTCGATCAGCATCTGGCAGGCGGCCTCACCGCCGGCGAGCCAGTTGTTTCTGCTGGTGGGTGCTGCCGCGCTGATTCCCACGATCCTGGTTTATACCGGATACAGCTACTGGGTTTTTCGGGGGAAGGTGGGGGTTGGGACGAATTACCACTGATGCGCTCGAAGCTGTTCTGGTTCGTGGCGCTTTACGTGGGCGGCGTGGCCGCGGTGGGCGGTGTTGCTTTGGTCATCAGGGCGTTTTTGAAGGCAGGTTAAGGAAGAAGTTCTTTTCTGAAGAAAAGAACCAAAAGACTTTTATGTCTCCGCTGCTGCCACGATCGACGCAATGCTGGATCCTGCCGCGGGCGCCAGGAATAAAAGTCTTTTGCTTCTTTTCTTCAGAAAAGAAGACTTTCCTTACTTTTTTGCGACTTGGCCAGCGGATGGTGCGCCTCGACTAGGCGCTGCAGCCGTTCTGCCAGAACATGCGTGTATATCTGCGTCGTTGCGATATCCGCGTGGCCGAGTAGCACCTGCAGGCTGCGCAGGTCGGCGCCACGGGCCAGCATGTGCGAGGCAAAGGAGTGGCGCAGCACGTGGGGTGAGAGGCCAGCGGGGTCGAGGCCGGCGGCCAAGGCCGCCTCGTGCAGCACCTTGTCGAAACCCTGGCGGGTCAGCGGTCGGCGAGGGTCGCGGCCAGGGAATAAAAAGGGACTGTCCGGGGCCTCCGCGCACAAAGCGGCGGCGGCGGTGCGGGCAGTATCGGAAAGCGGCACGATGCGCTCCCGCCCGCCTTTGCCGCGCACGAACAGGATATCGCTGGCAGACGACAAGGCGGTGCGGCGCAGCGAGAGCATTTCGGAGATGCGCAGCCCGGTCGAATAGAGGATTTCGAGGGATGCCGCGGCCAGTTTGCCACGGTAGCCAGGCAAGGTGGCGGCAGCGCCGAGCAGCGCCGTTACGTCCTCCTCCGAGAGCAATTTGGGGAGGGGCGCGTCCAGACGCGGGGCGTCCAGCAGGTCGGTGGGGTCGTCGGGGCGGACGCCGTCACGGGCCAAGAAACGGTGGAACTGGCGCAGGCAGGAAAGCCGGCGGGCGGCACTTCGGGCGGAGTAGCCCTGTTCGGACTGCGCCTGCAGATAGGCGCTGAGCGTTTCCCGATTGGTCTCATGGGCTGCCATTCCGCAGGCGGCGGCGAAGGTGGCGAAATCGTTGAGATCGCGGCGGTAGGCCAGCAGGGTGTTGCGGGCGGCGCCGCGCTCGGCTGCCAGCATCTCTAGGAACGCCTCGATGTGGCGGGAGGCGCTCACGGCCTTTGGCCTAGTGGAATTTGTCGTTGGGCAGAACGTGCTCCACCGGCTGGCGATGGGCGTGCGGCGGGAAGGCGCCGATCACCACGAAGCCCACGATCACCAGCGCCAGGAACAACGCGAACAAAAAAATGAAAAATCGGCTCATTCAGCGCGCCGCAAGCCCCCCACTGTGCCGCGACCAGGCATGTGCCGACACAGGATGCCTGTGCTAGCCTTCACCATCATGACACGCAACACCGTGCTGACGCCCGGAGGCAACATGGTGGCCGGCACCAGCCGCCCGCCGCATCTGCCCGCTTGCTTGCACGGCCGCTCGCTCGTTCTGGTCGGGCTGATGGGCGCCGGCAAAACCTCGATCGGCCGGCGCCTTGCCTTGCGGCTAGGCCTGCCATTTCGTGATGCGGATACGGAGATCGAAAAGGCCGCGGGTTGCAGCGTATCGGAAATGTTCGCCCGCTACGGCGAGGCGGCGTTCCGCGACGGCGAGCGCCGGGTGATCAAGCGCCTGCTGGCCGGGCCGCCCATCGTGCTGGCAACCGGCGGTGGCGCCTATATGGACCCCGAAACTCGGGCCGAAATCGCCGCCAACGCCACCAGTGTGTGGCTGCGCTGCTCGCTGCCCACTCTGGTGCGCCGCACCGCCGGCCGCTCGCACCGGCCGCTGCTGGCCACCGGCGACCCCGAAGCGGTGCTGAAGACCCTGATGGACCTTCGCCACCCCGTCTATGCGGAGGCCGATCTGATCATCCAATGCGGCGAGGATAGCCCCGATATGACGACAGCCCGCGTTCTCGAAGCCCTTCATGCCCATGTGCCACCGATTCGCGTGAAGGTGAACCTCGCCGCCGGCGGTTACGATGTGGTGGTTGGCACTGGCCTGCTTGCGCGCGCGGGCGCGCTGCTCGGTGGCCTATTGCCGCAGAAGCGCGCGGTGATCGTGTCGGACGAGACCGTCGCCGCGTTGTATCTGCAAGCGCTTGTGGAGGGGCTGGCCGAAGGCGGGTTCGAGTGCCGCATTGTGACCGTATCGCCTGGCGAAGGGTCCAAATCGCTTGCCACCTATGGCCATGTATCGGATGCGCTGCTGGAGGCGGGGGTGGAGCGGCGCACGGCGGTGATCGCACTCGGCGGCGGCGTGGTGGGCGACCTGGCAGGGTTCGCGGCCGCGACCGTGCTGCGCGGCCTGCCGTTTGTGCAGGTGCCAACCACCCTGCTGGCGCAGGTCGATTCGAGCGTCGGCGGCAAGACCGGCATCAACACAGCTTTCGGCAAGAATTTGCTGGGCGCATTCCATCAGCCCCGCCTGGTACTGGCCGACACCGACACGCTGGCCACCCTGCCGGCGCGTGAGTTGCGCGCCGGCTATGCGGAGATCGTGAAGGCCGCGCTGATCGGCGATGCGCCTTTCTTTGACTGGTGCGAGGCGAATGGTGCCGCGCTGCTGGCCGGCGATGGGCGGCTGCAGGCCGAGGCGGTGGCGCGGGCCTGCGCCTTCAAGGCCGCTGTAGTGGGTGACGACGAGCGGGAGGAGAAGCCGCAGAATGGCCGCGCGCTGCTCAATCTGGGGCACACATTCGGACATGCGCTGGAGGCGGAATACGGTTTTTCGGGCGAGCTATTGCATGGCGAGGCAGTGAGTGTCGGGCTTGTGATGGCATTGCGGCTATCGCAAAAACTCGATTTGTGCGCCCGTGCCGATGTGGAGCGTGTGACGGCGCATCTTGAAGCCTGCGGCATGCCGGCGGAGATCGGTGCGCTCGGCCGGCGTTTTTCAGTGTCGCGCCTGATGCGCAACATGATGCACGACAAGAAGATGCGTGACGGAAACCTGGCTTTCGTGCTGGCGCGGGGCATCGGCGCGGCCTTCACGTGCCGCGATGTGCCGCCGGAGGCGGTGAGTGCGGTGCTGCGTGATCAGGGATGTGAGGAGTAAGGAAGAGGCTTTCTTTCTGTTGCACCCATTGGTATCTTTGCGCAGGAGAAACGTGCGATGCGAAGCCCCACTCTGCTCTTTCTACTTCTGAGTTCATCGGCCTATGCGCAGAACGCGGCCGTGACCGTGGCGATCGATGCGACCGCAAAAACGCATCCGATCTCGCCGCTGATCTATGGCGTGGCCTTTGCGACAACCGCGCAGCTTCAGGCACTGAACGCACCGCTCAATCGCTCCGGCGGCAACAACACCTCAACTTATAATTACGCCGATAATGCGCAGAACCTGGATAACGATTATTATTTCGAAAGCTATCCGCAGGCGGGAACCACCGCGGGTGCGGAGCCGGATGCGTTCGTGGCCAGCACGAAATCGGGCGGCGCGGTATCGCTGATCACGGTGCCGCTGATCGGCTGGACCGCCAAGCTCGGCCCCGGCCGCAGCATATTGCCGAGTTTTTCGGTGAAAAAATATGGCCCGCAATGCAGCACCGACCCGTATTTCCCCGATGCGGGGGACGGCCTGAAAACCGATTGCGCCACGCCGATCACCGGCAACGACCCCAACGACGCATATTACGCAACGGCCATTGCCGGCAACGGACCCTGGATCAGCCATCTGGTGAAGACCTGGGGAACGGCTTCCGCCGGCGGCGTGGGCTACTATCTGATGGATAACGAGCCGAGCATCTGGTTCGGCACGCATCGCGACATTCATCCGGTCGGCGCGCATGCCGATGAGTATTTGCAGCGGTCGCTCAAGGGCTCGGCCCTGGTGAAAAGCATCGATCCCTCGGCCAAGGTAATGGCGCCAGAGGAATGGGGCTGGGAAGGCTATTTCTATTCCGGCTACGACCAGCAATATGCGGCCGCCCATAATTACAGCAGCTACCCTGATCGGAACAGCGAGCAGGGTGGCATGCAGTATATCGAGTGGCTGCTGTACGAATGGAAGAAATCCGGCCATCCAGTGGACATACTCAGCGTGCATTTCTATCCGCAGGGGGCGGAGTTCAGCAATGATGTGAGCACCGCCACGCAATTGCTGCGCAACCGCTCTACGCGCCAGCTCTGGGACCCGAATTATGTGTCGGAAAGCTGGATCGGTGCGCCGGTTTATCTGATCCCGCGCATGCAGGCCTGGATTTCCAAATACTATTATGCGGGCACGCCGATCGCCATCACGGAGTATAACTGGGGTGCCGAGCCCTACATCAATGGCGCGACGACCCAGGCCGACATTTACGGGATATTCGGCGCCTATGGCCTGAACATGGCCACGCGCTGGACAACGCCGGATGCCAGCACGCCCACTTTCAAGGCGATGCAGATGTATCGCAACTACGATGGCGCCAATCACACATTCGGCGATACTTCGGTTTCCGCCAAGGCTCCGAACCCGGATGATCTATCCGCCTTTGCGGCGTTGCGCACATCGGATGGCGCGTTGACCGTGATGGTGATCAGCAAGGTGCTGACTGGCACGACGCCGCTTAGCCTTTCGCTCGCGCATTTTGCATCGAGCGGCACGGCGAAGGCTTACCAGCTTACGTCAGCGAACACGATCGTTGCCTTGCCGGCAAAGAATTGGTCGGGCGGCGTTCTGAGCGATACGCTGCCGGCGCAGAGCATTACGCTTTATGTTTTGCCGAAGTGATCGTAGCACGATGAGTTGAATGAGGTGGCCTGGTCGCTGCACAATGCGTCGACAATACAGCTTGCCGGATTAAGAGCATCCAGCAACGGCATCTATCTGGTTGTGGATGCGATCGACCTGTACATCAACGTGGACGGGTTGGTGACACGCATTATGGAAGAATCGCCTCATGCCATCAAACGGTTGGGGGCACGCTTGGCTGGGCTTGCAACCTCCCAAGCCAAAGCAAAATCCTCAACGCGCAATGGAAGGTTGGGTGGGCGGCCAAGGTCCAAGCCGAAAGTGGCAGGGCAGAACTT
>Ga0116231_10007207_pt1 | contig 20572 bp, 18 predicted proteins | sample S1TSphgellanicum_2_FD_89695 | JGI IMG/M metagenome (GOLD analysis project Ga0116231, IMG submission 89695) | Host-associated microbial communities from peat moss isolated from Minnesota, USA - S1T2_Fd - Sphagnum magellanicum MG | ecosystem: Host-associated > Plants > Peat moss > Unclassified...
GTTCACTCCCTCACACTCTTTGCACTCCCGGGAGCATGTGATATGACTCCCGGGTCTACTTATAGGCCCGCAACCTTGCAACCCCCTTGCCTTGGTCGCGAGCCAAGGCTAGGGTTGCGACATTTATTCACCATCAAATTAAATTAAACCAAGATAAGATTATGGATGGTTGCTTAGAGCTTCAAAGTAGGGTCCAATAGTTGTTGTGTGAGAACTAGCCTCAAGTACTCATGATAGCCTACTATGACAACAAACTCATTTAGAAGGTCCTTTCCATTTGCTTACATCTTTGTACAAATGGGTATACACATCCCCATCATACCAACCCAAGGTTGAACTGAAGTAATCATTATTGTGATTAAAAACATCAACCAATGCAACAACATTTGGACATACCTACAAAATTAGGATCCACACAATATGTTATTAGTTTCATTGAACGTGCAATTCATCTCCATCCATGTGTGTCATGGGCTTTGTGGTGCATCAGATGTCAATTCAGTAGTCCTTTAAATGTGGTGTAGCTATTGATGTTGCACTCAAGTCATTTCTCATTGTTGCTCAACATTACATTTCATCGACAAGATGCATGCAACATACATTGACAAATTTGAGATATACATGATGGATTGAAGTTATTTACACAACTAAATAATGCATTATGTTGATCCTTAGCATGGAATACCTAGGTACCTGTCAAATATCTAATTGTTAAAAAATCACTAAAATGTGTTTTGATGAAGATTCAATAATGCATACAAATTGTAGAGTATTTCAAGTTGTTGCTTCACCCCCCTTTCCTAGTATGTTGTTCTATCACAATTCCTATCACAACTACCTTTTTGGAAATGTTGTTCATACAATTCTGTTATTTGTTTGTCACATAACTACTGTGAGGTAAACATGTTCAACAACTTGTTCATATTCATTTAATAATAGAAAGTAATGAGCTTGAATAGGTGAAGATTTTGACACAAAGTGCACCTCATTTATGTATGGCCATTTCCACCTAGGAAGTTTAGAAATTGTAAAAACAGGTGCATCCATTAAATGACCCGAGATCGACAAACTAGGTTTCCAATTCAGCAAAATGAAATATAAGTTCTAATAAAAATAACTTTGCACCACATTTTGTGTGGTCTCCTACCCTATCTTGAACATCCATTTGATCATATCTGCATTCTAGAGAGTTCATTCAAGAAGGTGTTAACACATTTTTAGTGTTTCCATGTTCAGGAAGATCATGCTCCACAAGGTTGGAGATGCAGATGGCATAGTTATGTGTCAAATTTTCTCCTTCCCCCTACTATTATATCATAGTCATTATGGTGGCATTATTTTCCATTACTTGTGTGTATAAATATTTATCATCAGAATAAATATCAATGGAAAGAGCAAGACAAAAACATCTCATATGAAGATGAAAGTGATATTGGTTAGTAAAAGATCATGCTTGGTTGTTGTATTGCTTATAGTGTATTTTTAACTTGCAAACAACCTGCACACATTTTCAAACATTTTTCCTTAAAGAACTAATCAAGCAATGCACATCACAAATACTTCAAACTTTTGCTACAAATGTACACCCCATCATGTTTTTCTTTTGGAAAGACAAGAGTCATGTTTTACTTTTTCCACACACAACATTTGCAACTGTTATGTTGAATCAAAGAATTAAGGAACTTTGCAAGCAAGCAAACAAAGAGGATACAAGCACAATGTCTAAACTTGGATTGTATAACCACCCAATGTTGTTGTAGTGAAGGTGGTTCTATATTGATGATCCAAGGTACAAATAATACCACCAAGATGTGGTACAAGATGAGGTAGAGAAGGATCCGAGACTTGCCATCAAGGCTAGACACTAAGCCCAAAGCATTGTGGACTTGTGATAGAGTTAGTGAAAAGCAATGAAAACTTTCGCAAGCAAAACTTCCAACTTTTGCCAAAGCCATGGACTGTGAACTTGAATTGCTTGCCACTTCACACATCTTTATTGAATCTCAAGCATTAAACATGGCAGTTCTGCACATATTTACAAATAAGAGAATTTTAGAGCTCTAAAAGCCTTGAATTAATAACACACCCTTTAAATTCCTTGTACAATGGCGAGCTTCTCTAAAATTCATTAAACATTTGAAAGTTCTTTATAGATTCACCATGATCAAGGATGTACTTTGATATTCCACAAGGACTAAACCAAGCTCCAATGTTTGACCTTCAAGGCACTTTTTCTCCTTAATTTGTGAAATGAAGAAAAGTCTATTAAAATACAATTTGGGCAACACCATAAAACTTCTTGCATTTATTCTTTCATCATGTTTGGAAAAATTAAAGATTAAGAAGTCATATTAGAGTTCTTCAATAATTGTCATGATGTACTAACCAGCTATAGCATTATGCTGTAAAAGCAAAAGGTGACATTGTTGATCATGCAAAGATCATGGCACATTACTAGAGGGTAGTAGCTAATTGACTTTGTGTACCTAATCATAATAAAGTGACTAACCTCCATTATAAATGTTTCGGTATTTAGTTGATTCCTTAACCATTTCTACTTTGGACAATCCCCCAAGTGCAGGTAAAATGGCAATCATGCTACCTTCTATTACATACAACTCCATGTTAGTACATTAATACCATGCACACAATGTTGTAACATAATTGGGCACCAATCTATGGACAACAATACCAAAAATCAACATGATTACATTGATATGCCTTAAATTCAGCACTTGTGAAGTCAACTTTTGCAACATTTCACATGATTAAACAATTACACTTTCAAATTGGAACAACATTGAGTAAAAGCCTCAAGCATTGAAATCATTCAATGAATATACCTAAACCAAATTGTATTCATTTGACCAAAAATATTGTATTATAATCACCTTGGTCCCCTACCCAACAAAAAAAAACATGATTCCAGAAAGAAGTCTACCCATAAAATTTTGCATACTCTTTGGTTATCACAAAGACTTCATTAACATTTAAACCCTATTAGAGATTAATTTTCTATTGATTAGTTTATATACTTGTTACCAAAATGAAGTTTCATGAACCCATAACTAGATAGTACTATGCATATGCTGTTATGTGTCTAAGTACACAAAACACATACATTTTACAAGCCGATTCCCCAAAAAAAAAACCATCATCATTTGCACTTGCCATGTTGCTTCTGAACCTTATCAAAACCCTTTTTAGTGCCTTGAGTTGCTTTCAAAGCTTGCCTAGTAGTCTTTGTTGTAGAAACCCACTTAGCCAAAGGTTTAACAACTTTTCTTCCTCGTTTTGATGCCTTTGGTTCTTTGATACCAAAACTCGGTGCATTTGAGACTAGTTGTTCTTTTGCAGAGTTATTTGTAGCTTCTTCTACATTTGCATTTCCAGGCTCATCCATTAAAACAGGCCCTTGTGGGTCACCTTCTTCTCTTGAATGGGTTTCATTAATTAAGCTCCAAAAAAATTACCATGTTTTTCAAATGCTAATGCCTTTTTTATTAACACCTTTTGAGCCCACTTGGACATTTTTTTTTGCAACCACATTTGGTTGTAAGGGAGATGGAGGTGGTTGAGAGCCATGACTTGGCTTTCCAACATGTACACATTTTGGTGATGAAACCTCTCCATCACATAGTTGTTTTGCAATAGCTTGTCATTCTAGTGTTAACCAATGAACATTTCCAACACTAAGATTCACATGGTTTTGTCGCATAAGTGGAATGGAAAAGCTTATGTTTGTCTCCAAAAGACTTTTTCAAGGTTTTGCAACTACTAATCCATAAGCATCACACACATTTAGTAGTTAGTATTTAACAAATTGCAAATCATAAAGGACAATAAAGTCTTTCAAATTATGCACAATTTTGAACATAGGACCATGTGGATTAGATATAAGATTCTGCAATTCACAAAAGATTATTGTAGAGTACATTATACTACACAAGTGTACAAATAGTACTTTCCAACCTGCATTCAACAAATTAGTCCACAATCATGGATTAGTTACATAATACTTCACTAACAACCTACAATTTGCATTCATGAAACTTATTAGACAATATTTCAAGCATATTAGACACATGAGTAGACCGTGAAGTACATAAAGGTGTTGGATATGTCAGAAGAAATAAGAGGACCAATGGATTTGAACTCCATCAAAGTAATCAATGTACAAGGTTAGACTTGACCAATGGACTCAAAGTACACAAGTCCATCATCACTAACTACTTTGAGTCCAAATAATCCACTACAAAGATACACATAGTCTGATGGTGTCCATAGAATGAACTTGATATACACATTGTCCACAGATGTTCATAGAATGGACAATATGTAGGAATAGACTAGGGAAGTGATGGACTTGGATTCCATCATAGTAATTACAGACAAAGCTAGACCTAAGCAATGGACTACATGTACACAAATTAATCATGGCTAATTATTATAAGTCTAAATAATTCCATTGCAAAAAACCTTTGTGGACTTGATGTACACAAAGTCCATAGAATCTATAAGTTTATCCACAAAAATACTATGTCAACCTTTATAATATAAAGATGCAAGAAGTTGAAGGTCATAGAAGTACCAAATTGTTCAATTGTCTTACAATCTTACAACAAACTCCGATATTAGAGTAACATTCAATGTACCACAATGTAGAATTTTCACCACCTTAATGCCTCAATCCGATTTTGTAAACAAACATTTTGGATTTCAAGTTTAAAGCACCACTAACCATAGTCCATAAGATGGGCACAATCACATGTGACTTCCACCCAAATGCATCCTATTTCTTTACAAGACATAAACCACACTTGGAGCTTACAACAAATTCAAAACAAACAAAGAGAAATGAATGTAAAATGAGATAAAAATTTGAAGCTTTAAACTTGCCTTTGGTGTCAATCTTGTTGCACTTCAGCTCATCATAAAATGGACTACTATTTTTTCGAATATGTGCACCATGATCATCCAACTTCTCCCAAGGTTTTGAAATCCCAGAACTTGCCCACTAGTTTGAGTGAATATCCTAATTTCAATCTGTCATCAAACACTTGGTGGGAACATAAAAGTGTGCCACATCACACCAAGAATGATACATATGTAGACAATACACCAATTGACAATCCCATACAAGTGAAAATTTTCTACCACAAAATGCACATGATGTAACAATAAAAAACTCCATCCCCCATGTTGAATTTGGGTCATTTGAATCTAAGCCACCTCAAAAAAAGAAAAGAGGTTTTGGGTGGACAGAAAAACCTCCTAATCCATGCTTGATCGCATTATGATGTGTTTCTAAGGCAGTTTGTTGTTGTTGTAGACTATCAAATTTTGATCTTGCCCAATCGACTTCTTTAGCTAATGTTAAATTCTTTTCTAGGGAAGTTGCATAGTTAGCTTCACCTTCAACAACCATTACTTCAAATTCATTGCATACATTTCTTTGCACCTTTGCCTTCTTGGCGATATGAAACTCTTCATATTCCAATTTTTTTAGGGCTATGAACACCTTAAAGGTTTTTCTCTCAGAAGATGTGAGGTGTGCACCCTTGGTAAGTGCAACTTCTAAAGGTGCTAGTACAACATCATTCAAGTAGCCATCTCGGATAGAGTCCCATTCTGCTTTTTACTTCTCTATGTTTGCCTTCAAATCTTGAAGGTGTAATAACAATTTTGACAAAGAATCCTTCACCACTTGCAAATGGTATTTCTAGTCATCTAATTGTGTCTTACGACACATGAGGTCCTTGTTAACCTCAAGTTGCATTGCAACAACTTGTTTAACTCCCATTCTGCTTTTGGCAATTGACTTCAGCTTGAAACATAGTACTCCAACAATTGACTAATGTTCATTCTTGGCTCAGGTTTTATTGGAGCAATTGCAACCTTAATGTCATCCATTGGCTCCCCCTCATCATCAAAATTTCCTTCCTCCTCATCAAGGCTAAGGCCTTCTTGTTCTAAACCTAAAATTTTTGTCTTCACTAATAATCTATGAACCTATTTTTTTTTCTCATCCAGGTTGCAAACTAAGCCCAATTCATGACATGACTCCCCTTCTTCTTGTAAACTATACCTCTGGCCATGGCAATGGGAATTAAGTGTGAACTTGGCATCCATGTTTTTTTTATGAAGAACCATCCATAGGTTCTCTATACAAGCGATCAACTTAGGATCACCACACTGCATGTACTTGTAACCATTTTTATTGACAAGCTCACCAAAAAGGGCTTCAACCTTCGATTCTTCTAAATCTTTCGGAACCTTCAAAGTTTTTGAGCATTGTCCTTGATGGTTAAGGTTGTAGACCTCAGCAAAGTGACTTGGATTGATAAACTCAGCACCTTGTGCAATAATGTGGGGGACTTTCCCATACAAAGGGTTGACACATGTAGAACCTTTAAACTTGCTTCCTTCTTGTTTGACCCTAAACCTCTTGCCATTGCTTGGTCTATTAAAACCTTGACCTTGCAATTGCTTGTTCAATTTGCTTCCATTTGCTTGAGACATTTGAGCTAGGACCATAATCATACAATGCAAGTTGGCTTTTCATGTTTCAACATGAATGGTACAAAAGAGGTCAAAACCATCATGTCCAAATCAAAAAAGAAAGAGAACTTTGACAAAAACAATGCTAAGTTGAGTCTTCATGCAAATTCTACATGCGCATAGGCTAAAATTTGAAAAAAAACTTGTGTTGTGTTTACATCTGGCCCTGAAAAAGTGGTCAAATTGACATGTTGACTATCTTGTTTAAGGCACTTTATTTTTAAAAAAAATAGCTTAGTCAATCTAAATTGTGGACTCCCAAACACCACATTTGAGTCACCTAAGCGTGCTTCTACCCTGGCGCATTTCGGGTTTAGTGGGCACTATGTTTTGTATTATTGTAGATTTGAGTGCCCATGTACATTTTTGCATCTCGTCCATCGAATGAAAATGAACGTTTTTTTCAAATACACCTTTTGGGGATTGGTCTATCAATGTTGTACTAATAGAATGGATGTTGGACATGTGTAAGATTTTTTTTTGTTTGTTGATAGGGAAACAATTGCTTGCAAACCAAAGTAGGGGGATAATTGGTCATGGTGTTTTTTTCTTCAATGACACCTTCGACTTTGGAAGGCCACATCTTGACTGTCTCTTGACCAGATCAAATGTTCTCAAGGGCAACAAATGCGCCCATTAAACCCCTACATCTCATCTTCAAACCCTAAACCCAATTGACTCCAAATGTGATGCCAAATGTCCTCTGAGCGTTTAAGTGTTCTATGACTGGCCTCTCTACCCTAGTCACGAAAAAGAAGCAGACGGTAGTTTTGTAATGTCTGCAATAAGAACCCATTGCTGATTTAATGTCCTGGACATGGATCTTCTCACTTCTCTTCACACTTAGTGGTACTACTTTTCTAGGAAGAATATTCACATATATTCACATAACATCCACATGATACAATCGGAATTTTTTCAGTGTACTTCACCTGCATGATGTCCAAAATTGATTTGAACAGAACCTACCGCTTTTAATGAGAATCCTTCACAGCTTGATAGCATCTTCTATAGGTTGCAGGAGATTTCATCTGACTTTGTGGTTGGTTTCTGCTTCTTGCTGATGAGGTGAAGTGAGTTTTCTAGACATCATCTTCTTTGCTCATTGGTACCCATCAGAAGCAGGACCTTATATTTTTCTCTTCTTCAATCACAGTCTTGATTCACAAGACTAGAAATGGCAATCTATCTCCACTAAAGTTGTGATTTGAGAAGGTGAAGGCTACTGAAATCAACACCATGTTTGAGCAATAAATTTATAATCACCAATGTAATGTTAAACCCAGGATGGATGCACATCTTCATGTATAGGCCCATTGCTCTTATTGCAGCTTGTTGACATTATTAGAGTTCATCATTTCCACAGAGGAAAAATCAAGAGTTTACATGTATTTTGCCACTTAACATTTGTAGCCAATTTTATGGCCACCCAAAAGCAGTAAAAAACACTAAAAAAACACACTTGTCTACAAACCATTATTTGACAGCAAATATGTTCACATGCTTTATTTGACAGCTTCGATTAGCCATACTTGCTGCAATAGTTCAATAAAGTTGATGGTTGAGAAACCGGCAGTTGTGAGCAGCTTCCTCCATTGTTCTTCTGTTCTTTCCATGCCACCATCAGTAATGACCATCATCACCATATCCATCAGTTGAGGCAGTCCACCACTTGGTTGCAGTACCAAGTCACAAATCAATACTTTCCCTTTCTCAGGAAGTGCTTTCTGACAGTTATTCAAAATTTTAAGGCAGTTTTCATCATTCCAGTCATGCATAACACGCTGCAAAACACAATGCAAACAACCATCTAAGTTTACATCCACAACAACTCAAAATGTTGGGAACAAACACAATAAGTCTCTTATTCTTGTTAATAATGAAAAATATTGTAACACCAATTAGTCTAGATCTGTATCAAAACATGACATAATTGTAAAAAAACATTGCAACACCAATTAGTCTAGATCCACATCAAAAGAAGACATGACATATCAATGTACCATCTCCACCTCCCACATATAAAGTTCCAATGTCAAGCTCTGATATGTTCTAATGTAGAAACAAAACTGACTTGTCAAGAACCAAACTAGGATTACTGAAAGTACTTCTGGGATCTACAGAGGTTGAATAGATGGACTAATTACAGGAAGCTTGGGTCTGGGCACCAATCATAAACCTTCTCAGATTTTCTGGCCTTAGGGGTGTAGAGCTGGAACCTTCAGTGGATGGATCTTCAGTAATGAAAACTTTAACTTGGGAGTAAACACAAAACTAAAGATTTTCATAGCAGCAAGCAATATACAACATCCCAAGGAAAGAAATTTCCTTTCATTGGAATTTTGACTTCTGCAAAAAGGGTTTTTTCATCATACCTTTATGAAGATGGCATCACCACTTGGTACACTTTCAAACATACTTCCACCCACATGCTCAATTCCTGATCAACACACAAAGCCTGTGTACCTTAGTTGAAGAGCTCACATAGTTTTCTAACCACCCATTCAATGAGTACGCTTCTCATCTATTCTTGTTGAAAAATTGTGACAGAATATTCAGAAATCATCACTTTCTTTTGCTGTAAGATGCACAAAACCCAACTTAGCACAAAAGAAATCTCTGTTACCAGGCATGGTGGGTGCATCGGCAATGACATGAGGAAGATCATAATTGATCCCATGAATGTGGGGATAAGAGGAAATGATGGTTTTAAGGGCTTTCCCAATGCCACCACCCACATCCACAAGAGTTTTGATGTCTTTCAACCCTTTATATTTCCTCACAACAGTCAAGTCAATTGGAGTGGCTGATGCCATACAAGCGTTGAAACACTTGCTGAGTTCAGGATTGTCTTTGAAACACTGCCAAATATCCTGATTAACCCCAAAGAGCCAACCATGAGGAGCATGTCACATACCCATTACAAAGTAGCACATAAGTAAAACAAGTGTTGTGGGGGTTACACCCTATGGCGGGTAAGAATTCCCATTAAGAACTGGATCCAAAGCGGGACTGATTCACAACCAGAACCGGCTACGAATGGTTGCAGATTGCCAGAGCACATTCCACAGAAAATCCTAAGTAAATTCTTTTAACAAAAAATGACAAACAGCTGGTAAAGTGCTAAATTGCTTGCAAGAAAAACACATCTGAGCAGAAAATGCCTGGCGTGGAGATGAAAATGTATGGTTAGCACTCAAGAGACATAGCTGCACTACCTTTCCATATGTAGATTGAACGGCGTTTCACCGTACAGAACGTAGCGGTGAAGTTGTTGCCAAAGAGCAAGAATTGCCGGGTCAGTGTGAAATAGCACCGCAGGTGCCTGGTTATAGGGGTTGTTCTCTGTTACTAGTAGCTTGGAAATTGGTGTCAATCCGTACTGCATCTCCGACATCAGATCGGGTTTGGTGCATCTGAAGAGCTTCCAATTGACTAAAGCGGTTAAAACACGTTGCAGTCCAAACTCGTTGACAGATTCGCTCTTCAACTGTGCAGCTATTTGCTTCACGGTGAGAGTTTCATCTGGACCTGCTCTGGCAATGATATCTGGAAGTTCCAGCATAACAGCAGTTCTTAACACAAATGAACTTTCAAACCCCAGGATCAGAGGATGCAACACTGCTCGATTTGCCATCAACTCTTCCTCATCAGCAACTGGCTGCTGTGCCTTGGACCAATTTACTTCTTCTGCCATATCCGATTACAAACCTACAATTGATACCCAGATTAGAAGTCAGATCCCCCAAAGCCAATAAAACCGAAATCTTCCCGATCAGTCGGATCAAACTGGACCCAGGAAAGACGAGCTAAACTCCCAAAAACTCTGAAAAATCCTCAGAAATTACACATGCAAATCGATCACATAATGAGACTCCGGAGAGGTGCGAGTACAACCATGACATGCATACCTGGAGCGAAGTTCTCTACTTGTGAAGATGAGATTTTGAAGAGAGATTTATTGCATACCAAAAAGTGTGGTAAGCTTCTTCGCCAATTTGTATACAAGGAACTTCGAGATGAGAGATCAGTGGTAACTTCTCGCGCGCCTCTAGAGAAACTTCCGATCTAGCCTGTTGCAAAATATGCTTCGTACTACCAGTGACGATACGCTTCGTACTATCAGTGACGATCGATTGACATAAGGTCAAAATATTAATATATTAAAAATTGACTGATTTTGAAACAAAAATATAATTAATTAACAAACATTGCGAATCTATGATTGTATTATCATGAAATAATTTTCACTTCCATTGGTTCTAAACATGATTTTTTTTGACACCCGTATCGTTCCTTATTAGTGACCTACTTTGCACAGCTGTTGTCGTTTTCAATGTCTTTCTTGGTATCTCTTATTGCCTAAAAACAACTTTGTGGGGGGGGGGGTGTTTTTTTTTTTCCCCAATGTCCTTTATGGTTTTAAAAAATACAAATATAATATATTTTAAACCATAGTGCCCCCAACGTCCTATATGTATTTCTCGACTCCTTTAGCTTCCTTTGACATCATACTTGATGCCTTCAAGATCTCTCAGTGCCCCCTTTTTCCCCCTCAAAAAAATTCCTATCCATCTTGTTGCCCCTTAGGGTGTTTCTAGCTTGTTTTTTTTTATGCACCCCTATTGCTTGATGTAACTTTCATCATTCCTTTCCCTCTCAAATAAATCCTATCCATCTTGTTGCCCCTTAGGGTGTTTTTAGCTTTTTTTTTTAATGCCCCCTATTGCTTATGTAATTTCCATAATTTCTTGTTGGCAATTTTTTTCCCTTGTCATTTCTTGTCATCTTTGATGTTGTTCATATGTGTTTTTGTCATTGACCAAGTTTAGATTGTCCCCAAATCAAAAGATTATATCAAATCTATTTTTTTTATTAATGACATCCAAATTTGAGATGTTTGATAGGTCAACATCTCATTTTGGGATGTCTTTTCAAGACTTTGGTTTAGTGACCCTATTCTTGAACAATCACAATGGTTTAAAAATTAAAAAAGCTTTGAAAATATTAGACTTGTTTGGTTTGAAAATACTAATGAAAATTAACTTTTAAATGCATATTTATTTTTTGATTTAATCTTATATGCAAATATATATAATTCCATCACTCAAACCCAACATTTTCAACATGGGTGGTACATATTATATATACATTGTTGGATTATTATTCAACTAAAACTATTTGGGAGGCACACATTTGAATAAGCATGAGGTTGACATGTGTCAGAACTTGAGTTAAAATGGTCTTCAAACTAAACTTAACAAATGACACAAATTTAAAAGAAAATTTATGAATTATTTGGACAAGTTGTGTAAGTCTTCACAAATTATAGGTTTTACATGAATTGGCAACCATAGTCAATAAACAAAAAATTTAATTTAATGAGTTGAATAGTTTTGATTTCACGGGTGTGGGATGCTAAACAAACATTTCAAAGTTAAATAATGAGAAAATTCAGATGAGATTGCCTTATGTTAACATAAATTAATTTTTCATTTAAGAAAATTTAGGGAATGAAGGGAAGGTGGGGAAAAGGTTGTGTCTTCATTTAAAAAAAGAGATTAATGAAATTGAAGGGGACAATACAAATTTCAATTGATTTAAAAACACAAAGTAATCATAAGATGGGAAAAAAAATGTTTACCCATTACAAAGAAAGGGTGGTGAGAAATGGCAAAATAAAATGTCTACCTCCAAGTCATGTGTGGAGATAATATTAAAATTTTATTTAATGTCATTTTTCATGAATTAGATGTTTAAAATCACTTTATTACATCTAACTAGTTTCATAAACATGACATTGATAAAAAAAGATTTTTAATTTTGTAATTTTGATAAAATGTTTTAATATAGATTTAATTTTCAATGTTGGTTTAAATAAGTCTTGGGGGACACTTAATGTAAAGTTTAGGATTTAAGTGTGTCAAATGATCATTTTGAAGAGGTATTAGAAAATTTTTAAATTTATTTTTATCACCTTATTTTTATTTAAAATTTTAATATATACATATTAAAATCACCCTATATTAATTATAATTCATTTAAAAAAATTGTTACATATTTAATATTATAATTAAATTAATTATTTGAATAATATGTACTTTATTTTTAACTAATTAACTTATAATTTTTACCCAACAACCAATATATTGCATTTTATATTTTTATTCATATATTTTATATTTGTTTCCTTACTAATGTTCCCCTAGGGAATAATTTTAGCCTCTATTGAAAATAATTTAAAAATATGATTAAAACAAATTGCCACATACCTACTAAGCATGTGATAAAAGTAAATATCTACAAAACATGACCAAAAAAAAAAAACATCACACTTATTTAGCATGATGAAAGCAAATTGCCACCTTTTCATAAAAGGTGGATAGGAAATTTCCTAGTGTATTTGAATTCCTAATTATTTTATATTCATGAATATACCTCCAAGAAAAGATATTTGCACCTACTCCTTAAATGTAGGATAAAGCCCCATTGCAAGGGCATTCTCAAGATAAGGAACCTAGGATGTCATGGTTGTAGTCAAGTTGAAACCCCCAATCTTTGGAATATCCCCCACTTGTGGTCACTTTACCCATCATAAAGCATGTGACAAAGGTTATCATGAACCTACTCCTTAAAAAGGTTGTTAAACTATATTTTTATTATTTATTGTTTTATCTTGGATGCTTATAGATATTAATTAATTATTAAATAATTAATTTACATTTGAATTTAAATTAATTTATTAATTTAAAAAATGATATCTTTATCTAAATGACCAATGAATTTTAATCAATAAAAACATTTGATCAAGTTGGACAAACTAAAATGGCATCCCAACAACGTCCTTTCAAAAAAACAACTCCTCTGATCACCGCCCGGCACACTATGCAATAATCCTGAGTCCTAATGCAATGACACCTGCTGCAGCTGTGCGGCTCCTGCAAGCTGTCCATCTTGATCTTCGTCGAAGCTTTGCAGCACACCACCCGCGGTGCACGACGGCATGCTAGAATACATATTATACGGTTCCGTCTTGCTGAGAAAGGGAAACAAGTAGTACGAATTCTTCTTCTTCATAGCTGCTTCAAGCTGCTGGTAACATGCATGCAGCAGGTCCCTCAAGCTTCAAAATAGTTTCTTTCTGTCAAAGGTGTTTTGTTCAATTCTCACCCCAAGACACAAAGCTCAGCACGTAGTAGTAACATCTAAATTCGCTGATCGATCAGCTTCGACGGAGCCAGAGGCAGCTCCTGCAGGAAGAGATTTCTAACTTCCACAAGTTCTCTACCAGCTGTGGTGGAGCGATCCTAGAAGCTTCTCGCCCCGCCGCAAGTCTTGCTCTCCTCGATATCAATCATCCTAGCTGCTTCCAAAACCTGGCCGCAGCTCCAAAAGTTGATGAATGGCAGCTGTAGCTTGCTTTGCTGCACCGCCCTGCTTATAATGAATCAAATAGCGATCCGCGGCAGTCCTTGCAATTCTGTTCTCTTGCTAGTCTAGATGTTTGTGGAGGATGAAGTCGCTTGTATGCTTGCTTGCTTTATCCAGGAGGCGGCCGACGACTGTCACTACTACTGTGTCATCCATCACCATGAGCTTGCTTGCTTATTAAAATGCTTATATAACTATGATCACGGTGAAGTTGAGACCGACGACGAAGAGGAAGAAGAAAAAGAAGAAGAAAACCACCGTAGTTATAGCTAGTAGTAGTAGAGAAACAGCTCCTGCACAACTTGCTCGTGGCGCAGACTTGCTGATCCAATAAGAAGCAGTTGCTGATGAAGTAACCATCGTCTGTCGTGATCCGTGAAACAAACAAAGCTGAAATACTACTGTCCGTTACGAATGCAACCTGAACTTGAAGGCTAGAAGACTTGCGAGAGATAGGGAGAGAGAGAGAGCACCGTAAAAGCAATGCATGGCCCTCTTCCAAAGCAAGCAGAAACAAGACTAATAAGATCACGTATGTCGGTTATCTTCCATTGTGAAAGTTCAGGTTCTTCCATTGCACAGCGTGACTAAAAATAGTCAGTACAATAAACTTGGACAGAGAAAGGAATCACACTGGAAAGCTTAATTTTGCTAAGAAGTATGCTAAAATGAATTAGAAACTCAAAACTAGTTCCTGCAGAGAGACGGATAGACGACTCAAATGGAAACCTGCAGTGTGCTTATATGCACATGGAGGATCGCTCAGAGATAAAGGCTAATAAGTGCTCGTAGGTGGAAATAGCTGCCATGCAGCTAGAGTAATCCAGAGTGAAGTGCACATGGGTGTCTAACTAATCCACAAGCGGAAGTGTAACGAATTCAATCCGGCGCACATGCCACCGTTTCTGATTTACTATGACAGGTGGAAATGAGTGTGACTACTAAGATTAACTCGAGCGCTAATTTGTAGCTACTATTTAGTGCTCCCACTGAAGTAGCTTGACCACATGCTACTTACATCCATGACCGCTTGCAGGACTTGCTGATGAAGGAAGTTTCTCTCAGTACGCGTGCATGCAGTAAAAGCTCTGAAAGCCACAGTTGAAGGAAGTGTCGACAAATCGGTCCGGACTCCGGCGGCAGCCAAATTTACTTCTAACAATCCGGACGTCGACTGACCGCTAAGTGTTCTACACACAAAAGATCCCTCTCTCCCAGAGGACTCACCAGAAATCTACAAAAAAGGAATATATCACCAGAAGTCCACACACAAAAGATCTCTCTCTCTCACAGAGCAGCACAAGTCTGCAACAAAAGGCAAGAAACAAAGAAACAACGAAAGCACTACTTCAACCTTATACAAGGAACAAGAACTTCGACACAACTCGCGCACACAAAACACAACCTGCAAATAAAGATTTAAGGTCCCGTGCAACAACATCCAAACTGTTGTTGTTTCTTTGGATCTGTCAAAAACTCTCACGTTCCAAATGTGATCAGGAAGTGGTCAAGCTAGTTTAACGGAGCCCTTAATGAACCTAAATAAGTATCTAGTCGGTAATGTTAGCTGGTAGAGCGACTTAGCCAGTACTGATTAGCGTGGCTAAATAGTTGGCAGCAACACTTCTGGCAAATGCACATGAGCATTTAGTGTGTAGATTAGACCTCTTGCTTAATATAGTCTAGATCTGCAAACCTCTATTTAACTGCTGTCTTCTTCTTGATTCTGTGCCCATTTTTCAGTGTCACTGTTTTTCAATACATAGTGCATTGATCAATGGTTGAGCATCATTATCTTTGCCTACTGTACCAAACTTCTGCTTTGTCCAGATGGAGGACTCTGAAGTCTCACAGGTTATGGGCCCACGATTTGGGTAGGTAGACAAATTCACGAGCAAGGATTATATGCTTTGGAAGTTCAAAATGGAGACCATGTTGAAAGCTAGAGAGTTGTGGGGCCTAGTAGAAAGAAAAGATGTGAAGCTAAGTGAAGGTGAGGTGGCTACTTTGTCTGCCTACACGAAAAGAGAAAGCTGAGCCTTAAATCTAATAGTTCAAAGTTTGTCCGACAATCAGTTGCTTGCAATACGGAAGGAGACTACAGCAAAAGGGATTTGGGAGGCACTACAAAACCGATACGTAAACAAGAGCCTAACCAATAGGCTTGTCTTGACAAAAAAATTCTTCGCATCTCAAATGAGCCCAGGTGACACAGTGGAACAGCACTTCAACAAGCTAGGAGCCATGGCAGAAGAGCTCGATGTAATCGGAGCAACTTTCCAGAGGTGAAAGTAATGATGTCGTTGATGAGTCTACCAGAAAGTTATGAGGTCCTTGTCACTTCTCTAGAGTCACTAGAGTCTATCGATCCCAACAAATTGACTTGGGAGATTGTAGCCACTAGACTGTTGAATGAAGAACTCATGAGAAGAGAGAAAGTTGGTCTGTCTCAGTCTTCCACAGAAACCGCACTCATCTTGGCCCAAAAGAAGTTTGAGTCCAAGGGTAGTAGGGATAAGACAAAAGATGTCTGTAACTACTGTAAAGAGCTAGACCATTGGGCAAGAGAGTGTAAGAAGGGAAAGGCTGATTGGAAGAAGAAGAGTGAGCAAAGTAATAATGTTTCAGAAGCTAGTGATGAAGGCAAGAATGGCGAAGCTTTCAAGTCCGCCTTGTCCGTTTCTTCTGGATCTACAACATGATACATAGATTCTGGTGCATCGACACATCTGTTTCATGAATGTAGTTGGTTTACAGATTATGAAAAATTTCACTAGTCGAAATTTACATGGGAAATAACTCTGTCCAGGAAGCTGTCGGAAAGAGGAATATTGATGTCAGTGGGAGGAAATGAGAGAGTGAAAACTATACTCACAAATATCTTGCATGTCCCTAGGATAGCAAAAATCTTTTTATTATAACGAAAGCAACATCATTAGGTCATGTTGTTGAGTTTGGAGAAAAGGGGTGTGTCATCACAAATAACTAGAAGAAGGTTGTGGCACTTGGTGTGAAAAAAATTCCCTTTTTGAACTGCAGTGTAATGTTGAGGTAGGAGGAAATAGAAATTGTTCACCTTGCTACATCTAAACAAGCAAAAATCATAAATCTATGGCATGAGCGTCTAGGTCACCTGCACGTGGAGAATGTGAAGTTTCTATTTGAAAAAAACCTTGTAGAAGGTCTCAACATTGATTGCAAGGATGAGTTCACCTTCTGTGAAGGTTGTGTGCAAGGAAAACATCATAGGGAGGCATTTCCAAAGGAAGGAGCATCGCATGCAAACAAATTACTTGGACTGATTCACACAGACGTTTGGGGACCAGCCAAGACACCAACTTTTGGTGGAGCCAAATATTTTGTGTCCTTCACAGATGATTTCTCTTGGAAATCTTTCATGTACATCTCGAAGAGCAAGGGAGAATGCCTTTCAAGATTCAAAGAGTTTAAAACATTTGCTGAAAAATAAACAGGAGGAAGGATTAAAGCTTTGAGGAAGGACAATGGAGGAAAATTCAAATCAAGAGAGTTTCAAAAAAATTTGAGCTCTCATGGCATTCATCACCAAACTTCTGCACCATATACGCCAAAGCAGTACAAGGGCAACACCAGAAGAGCTTTGGAATGGGAGAAAACCAACAGTAAACCATTTACGAGTGTTTGGCTGCGATGCTTATGTCCATAGACCCGCAACAACAAGAACAAAAATTGACTCAAAAACCATCAAGTGTTTTTGTGGGATATGACTTGAACACAAAGGCATACAGATTGATCAACAAGGAACCTTCAAAGCCGATCATTAATCGTGATGTAGTGTTCAATGAAAACCACTTTGGAAGCATGATTTCTAATGAAGTTGGGTTGGAGAAGGACTTGCTTGAAAAAAAACCAGAGCATATTGCTATTCTTAGGGATGGATTTGATGGAGATGAATCTGATGACAATGAAGAGACTAATCTTAACAATCAACCACCTTTGGAAGCACACAGTAATTTCGCCCACTTCGCCCCAACGATTTTCGTGGACCTGCCGATATATGCACCACCAAGGAAGATCATCAACACTCTTAGCATTCCAATGAAAGGATCTTCTAGGATGGCAGGAGCTCCAACAGCACCCGTTGATTTCACTTGCGTGACGACAATCAACGAACCAGCAACATGGTAAGAGGCTCTTCAAAGGGATGACGCGGACAAGTGGAGGTAAGCTATGGATGAAAAATACCGCGCATTTGTGAAGAACAAGACTTGGGAACTTACTGAATTGCCGGAAGGAAGGATTGTCGTAAGTAATAAATGGGTGTTTCGGATCAAGAGAAAAGTGAACAGTGAGGTTGACTGATACGTGCAAGATTGGTTGCCCGAGGGTTTTTTCATACCAAAGGCATTGATTTCCAGGAGACTTTTGCTCCAATAGCAAAACTCCCCTATATTAAAACGATGTTGGCATTAGCAGCTGCATTAGATCTAGAAATTCACCAAATGGACGTCAAGAATGCATTTTTGAACAGAGAGCTGGAAGAAGTCATATACATGGTGCAACTCGAAGGCTACGAAAACAAGGAACATAAAGACTGTTTGCAAATTCAAGAAAGCCATCTATGGCTTAAAACAAGCTCAAAGGGTGTGGAACAAAAAAATAGACAGTGTCCTCTTATGTTTTGGTTTCCAAAAATGTCAGTCTGACCATAGCATCTATAGATTGAAAAAACAGAAATCAGCCGAAGTTTTCTTGGCTTTGTATGTCGATGACTTGCTTATCTTTAGCAAGGAGATAAAAGAAATAGAGAGAGTGAAGAAATTCTTGTCTCAAGAATTTGAAATGAAAGATCTAAATCGACTCACATATTTCCTTGGTATCCAAGTAATGAGAGCTCACAATAAGGGAACCTTTAGCCTTGGACAGCCTAAGTATATAGGAGAAATATTGAAGAGCTTCAATATGGAAAACTGTAAGCTTGTAGCTACACCTCTAGAAGCCAGTAGTAAGCTCTGTAAACCTCCTACAACAAGGACACCAAAAGAAATTGACACAATGAAAGGGGTACCATATAGAGAGCTTGTCAGTAGCCTTATGTACGTCATGGTCGCCACTAGGCCGGACCTTTCCAACGCAGTGAGCATCATTAGTCAGTTTATGCAAGATTCCTCGTTAGAGCATTGGGTGGCAGCCACAAGGATTCTAAGATATCTACAAGGCACTCAAGATTTGTGGTTACAATAGTCAAGAGTGCCTATTGACAAAGTGACTTTGACCGGTTTTTCAAATTCGAATTGGGGAGGTGACATTGAGACCAGAAGGTCCACTATGGGTTTCACATTCTTGCTGGCAAATGGAGCCGTAAGTTGGATGAGCAAAAAGCAACCCACAATGGCACTCTCGTCAATTGAGGCATAATATATGGTAGCTTGTTTTGCCACCAGAAAAGCAATCTGGCTAAGGAGGCTGCTACTCGAGTTAGGCTTTGCTCAAGAAGATGCCACAAGGATTTTAACGGACAGCTAGGGAAGCATTGCATTGATGAAGAACCATGTCCACCACAAGAGAACAAAACATATCGACATCCAACACAATTACGTCAGGGAGATGGTGGCTGCCAATGAAGTAGCTTTTGAGTACTGCCTTATGTCAGACATGGCTGCTTATGCTTTGACCAAGCTAGTACCTGGACCAAAGCATTCAAAATGCACAAAATTACTTGGCCTCAAGAAGCTTGATTAAGTGGGAGTGTGATCAGGAAGTGGTCAAGCTAGTTTAACGGAGCCCTTAATGAACCTAGATAAGTATCTAGTCGTTAATGTTAGCTGGTAGAGCGAATTAGCCAGTACAGATTAGCGTGGCTAAATAGTTGGCAGCAAAACTTCTGGCAAATGCACATGAGCATTTACTGAAGGCCCTTATACTTTGGATTTGAAGAACATGGCACCAAGCTCTTTGCGCTATCTAAAACATGCAGCTCCTTGAACGTAGCGTGTAGATTAGACCTCTTGCTTAATATAGTCTAGATCTGCAAACCTCTATTTAACTGTTGTCTTCTTCTCGCTTCTGTGCCCATTTTCAGTCAATTGATCAATCATTGAAATTCTTTATCTTTGCCTATTGTACCAAACTTCTGCTTTGTCTAGATCGAGGACTTTGAAATCTCACATGAAAAACAAAATCTTAATCTCCAAACGTAGACTCCAATTCTTCATACTCCAAACCAAAAGTTCTCTCTCACCGAAGACTTGTTGTTTTCCTCCTGCTGCACAAGAATCTACAAGCAAGTAAGTCTCATGAGGACGGACTCACTCTCTCTAAAGGTGTACTAGTATGTTCATAAAACTTCGTAGACAAAACCCCATCCCCTTGAAAGCTTGCTTTTCAAAACTAAGAATCAACAAGAACAACAAGACGAATCACAGAATTGTTCCGCAGACAGCAATGTTCTCTTCTCACACCTCCTATCGAAAATCGGCAACGCAGTCTGGTCAGAAATTTTTTAAGAAAAAAACAAGAACAAAAACAAATGTCTATGCACCACCACAACAATAGTAGTATGATGAGAAAACAAAAGAAGAAGACTATTGATCTTTCCCAA
>Ga0116231_10007208_pt1 | contig 20563 bp, 11 predicted proteins | sample S1TSphgellanicum_2_FD_89695 | JGI IMG/M metagenome (GOLD analysis project Ga0116231, IMG submission 89695) | Host-associated microbial communities from peat moss isolated from Minnesota, USA - S1T2_Fd - Sphagnum magellanicum MG | ecosystem: Host-associated > Plants > Peat moss > Unclassified...
TATCTGGAAACGACAAGTAATAATTGCAGGCTACATCATCTATGCTAAGGTAGTGAAAGTAATTTCCTTGATGTGATTTGTTGTGAAGCTTCTTACCAACTCCAACGAACATCAAGGTGTGGATAGAAAGTCGAAACGTGGAAAAAGGTTCTCATGAACTTTGTGTGTGCACGCTTGAAGCAATTAGTGAGGGAGATGAAGAGAAAGAATCCCAAGGCAACGAGGCAAAAGTATTTATGAGACTAATCTATTGGGCATGATGTTGGAGGCCTATGAAGAAGGCAACTCGAATATGACCAAGTCACAATTGTTCGATCAATGCAAGACCATGCTCTTTGGTAGTTAACAATCCCACCTCCCTTCTCATGATATGGACTCTCACGCTCTTGGCCATGCATGCATCCGGATTGGCAAGAGCGCTTACGCTCCGAAGTTCAAGATGTCCTACCGCCATGCACCTGGCTTTGGCGAAATTGTATTATGGCCCAAAAAATGGTGTGCAACTCCGCATCAAAAATGTCGCCACCTAAGCTGCAAATTCGATGTGCAACTCTTCCACATTGGAATTGTCGCCACCTAAACTCTGCAAATTTTTTTGTGTGCAACTCTTCCGCATAAGAAATGTCGCCACTTAAACTGCGAATTTGGTGTGTAACTCTTCCGCATTAGAAATGTCACTGCAAAGCAAATTTGGTGTGCAGCTCTTCCGCATTAGAAATCTCCCCCACCTAAATTGCGAAACCACTTCGTGACCCCAATTAAAACGAATGAATTAGACTTGTTTATATTTATACAATCTTCAATTATGTTCTTCAAGGTGCCAATTTCTGGAGTAGAATTTCATGGAAATTGAATCATTATTTTACCATAGACCATTGTTGGTTATGGTTAAAACATGTATTTAATTAATTTTGGATTAAAACGTTAATTTTGAATTTAACACAACATGGTGAAAGCAAGGAGGGCCACTTGGTAACCACTAGACTCAAAATAAATTGGAAATCTGGGAAGGTGTATTAAGCAAATAAAACTTATAAAATTTCTTAACATTTTTTATTTTCCTTTAATCTTATGTAATACATTTGAGTAAGTTTAAGGACTTGAAGTGTATATGTTTATGCCGACCACAATATAATCACATATATAACAATAGACAATTTTGATTTAACATAAATATTTAAAATTTGCAAAAAAATATCAAATACAAAACTAATCAACAAAAACTTGCAACCCTTAAAATTTGGACGTTTGAAAACAATTTTCATAAGTTTGATGGGCTTACCTAGTGGCCACTTGATAGAAGTTATAAAAGCTTCAATTTATCAAGACATCAAGAAATAACACAATGTGAACTTAATAAAAGGAGAGGACTAAATGGGTTGGAGGGCACCAAATCATCATTATATACAAAATAAAATAAAATAAAATAATGAAAAAATCATAAGTTGGATTACTATCACACAACATAAATCCATATTAAATATAAACAAAATTTCAATAACAACAATACTCTTCTTTCAAACTAATTAATAATAAAATTACATTTAAAAATGAATGAATAGAAATCAAAATAATAATTGCATTCCTACAGTTTCATTACTTACATCAAAATTTGGTTTGGTTGTGGATGTATTATTAGCATTATTCATTATAGGGTAAACAAATTCTTAGGTGGTACCATTAAGAATCACCTCGAGGAATGGTTAGGGAACCAAAAATAACCAAACCATTTTCCTAGGCCTTTAAATTTTTTTTTTCACAATTATAAATTATTATTATTTCATGTTTATCCATTGCATGCACAAATAAATGGCTTGAAGCTTATTTGGGAATAAAAAAATTTGAAAATTTGAAAATTTTATATTCTTAATTAAAGTTAACCTTTAAAATTTTGATAGGTTCAAATTTGGAAACATATATTTATATTATGTTTAATAAATTAATATCCCAATAAAAACCTAAAAATAAAGTGACTTCCAAATTATCTGAGGAAAAAAAATCACAAGAAAATTTTCAAATCATGTTTCAAATTTGTGTTTTTGACCAAAAAGTTCAAGGAAAAAAACCAACATTACATTCTTAATATTTTTTCTAAATGCAATGATTATGAACATCAAAATACACAATAATCTTGATATTATTGAAATTTCAAAATCTATAGAAACTAATAAATATATTCATAAAAACATTGATGAAAATGTTTATTTACATGTTCCCTATGATTTTTCAAAGTTTGATGGGTTTAAGAAAATCAAGGTGTGACATTCTTAGTGGTACCACCCAAGGATGGGCTTGCCTTATAATGTTATTGATTGTGACATTATTTCTAATAGGAGATGAGAATAGAACGAATGAAATGTCAACCCATTGTTTTGAATTTGTCAAATTGCATTTCCATTTGTTCACCGAACAATCTTAAATATCTAACATGATATAAATATATCTAATGATTATAAAATATATAACAATATGGTATGTGAACATTAAATTTATGTGGGATTTTGCAATGCCAAACCATTTTAAAACTTTGTGAGAATTTTTAATTGGGTCTTTATATTGGTTTAAATAAATTAACACCACCAATGCACCATCCTTTGCATAGATATTATGACTTGGTTTTTTATGAACCTCAAATGAGTTATATCTAGTTTCACCTTGGTAACCCATTGTGTAAGAAGTAAATCCTATATATTATTAGGTAGATAAGTAGGAAAATAGGTGACTACCATGTAAATAGATTGTTTATATATATGTAAAGGTTGTATTTATTATTAACAATTGGCTAACTGAATATTTGTATGTAGGTAGTAAAAGAACCATTGAATTAACCACCATATTTAGTTAAGGAACTGGAACCCAACTGATTTTTGATTTAAACCATTTCCAATCCATCTTTCATAGTGAATTGTGGATGCTAGTTCGTTATGGTCCTTACTACCTTACTTTATTTGTTGATAAAATTAGGAAAAACCCACCAATAATAATTGGTAAACCCACTCATCAAAACTAATAGCTTTAGCTTTCTTGAAATTCTAGACATGAAAACAATAAATGTTGTGAGAAAATATTTTGTTACATAGTGAAGGTTTAAAATCTTTTTACCAACAAAATTGTTATTATTGTAAGTTTCACCTTAGGTGTTAGGTTTTCATTAAGTAGGTTGGCTATTATCACCAATTAATCATGATTTTTTTCAATCATGTGCAGTAAATGTTATTTAATATTTTTTTTCAATATTTTTATTGACTTTCATTAACATTTTTTTTTATAAGGATAATGAACAATTAAAGATGTGTTGTGATTTTAATGTTGGGTTCATAAGCAAGACCAAGATGATAGAAAAAATGTATGGTGGGAAATGTCATGGGACTCATGCACACCTTCACAAGTGTGGAAGAGTGTGAAGAAATTAATTTAAACATTCCGAAGTGAAAATCACCTTTCATTTGGGTGTTGGAGTCCCAAAATATTTCAAGTTTCTAAAACAAAATTACAAATGATAAACCATTTTCCAATAAGAATTTTTTACAACATTGAAAAAATCTTTAAATGTAAATATGAAAAATGGAGATCTAAAATGTATATATTCATATTTATATTTGGTGTTCAATGTGTACCTAAAAATATAAAAATATTTCAAACTACAAATTGAAAACCAATTTGAAGATTTTTTATTAAATTTTTCCTCGCTTTTGATAAATTTGATAAATGAAAAAAATGTCATTGTGAATAGTTTCAACACTAATGCACCTCAATTATTCATAGTAACCTATACATTATCACATAAGTTTGTTGGAACTTACACCTCTTTGAACTACCAGGTAGAGAATATGGGACTATCAACTTGGCAACCCAACAATAATAAAAGTATTATTCTCTTTTTCATCGTAAATCTTGTCCAAAATCTGAATCCTCGTATTTTATTTTCCTTTCACTTCCAATTTTTTAAACTTTGTTTTGCCTTTCAGATCTAATTACAAGCCTTTTATGCTTACTTCATGCGCTTTTGCATCTCTAATCAAATCTAATTAATACAAGACTTTAGCCATTTTATAATGTTAAAGAACAAAAGTATATTAACTATGACACAAAAGTTGTGATGGCCATTAATGCAAGGAATTAGATGTAGAAGAAATACAAGATCTAGATACTTTTTGTTCAACATGCTTTAAGATGACTTGAGTTTGCATAGAAATGTGTTATGTACGTCCACTTTTGGCACCTTTTTATGTTTACTTCCTGCACTTTTAAATTTCTAGTTAGATCTTATTGTAACTCTTCTATGCCTACATCCTACACTTATGCATTTGTGGTCAAATTTAATTGCAATTGTTTGCCCAATTTCTTATGGATGTGCTACAATTTTTTGGAGCAAAAAATATGTGCACAAAATTGCGGAGAATTTACAAAGCATGGGCTTTTAGTGGTTCATTAATGTTTTAATCTTCAATATCATAAGTTAGGGTTCCTTATTGTTGATGGTAAATGATGAGCTTACGATTGTGTTTTTAAATAGTTAGGTTTTTTTGCGAATTTGTGATCAATTGTTTCTTTCCAATGGGACAACCCATGTGCCCAATACCACACAAATTTTACAAATATTCCATTCTATTTTTAAAATTGCCCCAAAATCCCTCCAACACCAAACAACAAAAGAACCCTCATTCCCACCTTTCCCTAATTTATTGGACACCCAACCTTCCATTACTACACAAAAACTTTGCAAATGTACCATACCTTTTTAAAAAGTGTCTCCCAACAACCCCAATACCAAGCACCAACAAGCGCCCCCCCCCCTTCCTACCTTTCCATGTTTTATAACCATCTTTATTCTTGATTGGGTTCACATAATCCCCCATCACCAAGCATTAACAAACCGTGAAGTGGGCAAGCATTTTTCATGTCCCCCTTAGGTTTACATCCATGATTGAACGAAAAACACATGATTCTAGTCACATGTTGAAAAAAGATTGAACACACTACTTTCATATTGGGCATTCAATCATAACTAATTGATTGTGCAATGAAACAATCAAGGTTATTTCCTTGAAGGCCTTCCCTTGAACAAATGGGGTATTTAATCATAACCTATGTGTGGTGATGGGCATGACGTTTACCCTACATTAACTTATATCAACAACATAATTGAATTCCCCTTGGTGTTATTCTATAGGCCTTTAATGCTATGCCACTCAAAATTACACCCCCAATGAACAAAAATTTCTAGTTTCTAGTTTCACTTTGGGAAAAGCCCCAAGTGCTAATGGGGTAATTGTACAATTTTTCCTCACCTATTGGCCTTTGATAAAAGCATATTACAAAAAGATGGTGCATACCTCCATCCCACATGGCAAATTTCCCCCTTGGTGTCACACATACACTCATAGCATTGAAAGGGGCAAGGATAGATACTTAGGTATTGGAGACCTATCAGCTTATTCAATGTCACTTATACTTTATGCAAAAGCTTTGCAACTTAGGCTCCAACCAATTTTGTCAAAAGATATTAGCAATGATCAAATTATATTTTTGGTTATGTAATTGTTCTTGAATAACATTCTTTTCATTCATGAAACATTAGCATGGGTGAAAAAATCATGACAACCTATTCTCCTTTGAAAACTCGATTTTCTAAAAGCTCTCAACAAAGTTTCATGGTCTTCCATTTTTTTGAATGAAAAAATTTGGGATAGGGATATCATTCACAAACATGACCTTATTATTATTTTGTGATGGATTTGGCTCAATCAGTTTAAACATGCAATCTATTAAATCATTTTCCATTGAGAGGATTAGGGGTTAGATAGGGTTTCCATTAACCCCTTAATTGTTTATTATTGTGATTGAATCTTACAAAATTGGTCAAAAACAAGCTACAAATAGGTGGGATTAATAAAGGTTTAAAGTTGCCAATGGCTTCAACACTTCAACTCAACAACTCATTACTCAATGTGCAAATGATATTGTGTAAATATTGTGTGAGAAGGTGTAGTATGGCTTGTAGATAAATTTAACATTTTCTATTTGATTTGTGGTTTTGAAATCAATTGGAACAAATCCACATCTTAGTGGTTTGGAGCAAGTTAGGGGACACCTAAGTGATTCAACTATTATGGTTGGTCCTAGGCAAGAAATGGTGAACTTCCTTAGCTATTAAGCACCCCTTTCACATTGTCATTCATTGTTACAAATCAAGGGTCAAATATAAAATATAGCCATATTTTTAGTAATATCAAATAGTGGACAAAAATGGCTTTAATCAAAACATACCAATCATTTAGGCCAAATATTTTACTAAATTTTTTTTGACTAAAAATCTTAATGATTTGTAGGTGTCCATATTTTGACAAAAATGATTAAAACTATTAATTGACATGCAAGTATTAATTTACTCTTTAAAAATGAAATAATAAATTATTATTATTATTATTGTTATTGTTATTATTATCATATTTTAAAATTTCAAGTTTTTTGGATTGAACTATGGACACAATAATGTTTAACTTGTGATTCCAATGATTTTCTTTTTTTCTTTTTTCAGGTTCATTATTGAAACTTTGCTAAACATATGACAAAATTGTCATGTTCACAATGTGTCCAAAATAGATTTGAACCTTCATCTTTTCAATCACAACCTAGGGCCTTTGCCATCCAACCACCACTTCATGCGTTGACAACATTTGTTATCGCAAATTATATAAACACACATAATTTTGTAATATTTCACATTATCAACTTATGACATAATTAGGCAATTTCATAATGAAAATGATTACACATGTACATCATTAATATTAATATTTTATTCAATTTGTAATTTAGTTTCATAATCACATTGAAACTTATAATGCATTTTAATTTTAAAATGTTCAATGTATTATATTAGTTTAAATATATATATATATTTAATTCTAATTAATTTATTCAAATTTTCAGTAAACTAAATTTAACAATATTTAAAATTTCAAAAAAACATTAGATCAAATTTTATATATTGAGTTTGGGCAAAAATTTAAGAATAATAATTTTATTAGATTTTATTTGTAGAATTCTCACAATGAAATGAATTTCACTTTTGAAATTATATAATTAAAATTTATACGTCATTAATTTATAAATTTAATTATATTTTTAGTATTTTTAATTTCAATTTTAAATATATAGTAACATTAATTCAAACTTCACATGTACATTAGTTATGTTCTGTTTTTAAAATAATTTAAAATATAAATTTTCAATTTGATCATCTTTTCACATAATTTGTTATATTTTAGTCTCTTTCCCCTTTTTTATTTATATATGAAACATTACAAACAACAAATGAAAAGACAAAATCCATAATCTACTTTCATGTCTATGACTATTTGTAATCACATGGGACATGTCATATTCCATGTCAAAAGTCTATGATAGTCTCTAATCACATTTGACATGTCGTAGTCCATGTCAAAATGTTTATGATTATTTTCAATCACTTACATAGTCCATGTATGCAAATTGTATGTCTTGTTTGATTGTATAATGTCATTTGAAATTAATTAAATTACACACACCAACTTTTCTAATTACTAAATATAGATGTAATAATCTTTATGGACAAGTATGGTTGACTCCACAATCATTGAATCAAAATGTAAACTATGTATGTGTAGGGACTTGGCACCAAAAGGGTGGATGGTTTTCATCAAAAAACCTCAAAAATTCAATTATTGATGCACAACCAAGCCTTCTATAACAAGGCCAACTATTATTGACAAATGTCAATCACATACTCAGGATTTGGGTGTTCTCTTTCCTTACTTTAGAAATAACTATGATTTTTTTACTTTTAAGAAAAAAATAAAATCAATAATTATTTTTGTAATTTTGGTTATTATTATTCCATTTGAAAAAAAAAATTGGTTGGTGAAAACTGCAAATGATAATCAATTATTCTCAAATTAGTGAGAATTAGAATCGTGAAAACTAGTTAAATTTATTTACAAAAAATATTAATACCCTAACTTAGTTCATAAGTTTGTTAAAAAAAATTAAACAACGGGAGAACTAAAACCTTTTGTAATCTATTTTGTGAAAATTGGATCCAATCGGTATCATAAAAATTCGATATATGTGCAACACTAATGAAAACCTTCTCAAGGAACTATTTGTGAACTAGCAGCACACATAATGTGCTTACTAAAATTTCATGGAAGATCTATAACATGAAAAAGAAATCAATGGGATTGAATGTGATGGACCCCTACTTATTTTGATGTTTTGTTAAATAAGTGGATAAATTGCATGTAATTGTGAAATGAAGAATTCTAACATACAAGTTTTGCTTAGGTACTACTTATCCAAATTCCAACCATATAAAGGTGGTAGGTGATCCATGGACAAGCATTGGTGTTTTATGCACAACCATAGGAAATGAGGTGGGTCTATGATTTGGAACCAAATTGGCAAGGCATATGCTAACCTTGTTAAAGCTACCAAGTTTGTGCAAAAAGGATAGGATTGACAATTACAAACCCTTGTTAGTAATTATGTTTGGCACATTGCCAACATGAATCACAATGTTATTGATAACGTGTTGGTCATTCATTATAATATATTTGGGAAAAACTTTTGTGAAAATATAACTAAGCATTTGATCTATGTGACAATATTTAAGTTTGATTTCAAAGCTTGCAACATTCTCCTTCAAGTATTGATACTTGATGTCAATATGTATAATGTGACCGTGGTCCTTAGATGCATTGCGATCACAATGCATGAAGGGAGTGTGGTCAAAGGGGACCTTAGAGGGGTGTGATCAATTAATGATTGAAGTTTTCAAGTTGTTTACTCAAAAAAATTAAACTATGGCCACCCTGCGTGATCTTGGTCTCAATGTTTAATAAAAATAAAAATATATAATACCCTCACTATTACAAAACAAGGTGCTTTTCATTACCAAATTTTTTATTACAATGACTAAGTTGTAGAGTTTATTAGTTCGAAATGACTTGAATAGATTTTTTTTGGTCCTTTTTGCCCCCCTTTCAAAGTAGGCATGTCTAATTTGACTAAATCGACTTATAATTTAAATAAAATAGCACAATGTCACTTACATGTGGACGTAGCCATGCCAACGTGGTGTTAATGCCTACTAAAATGTGACTAATTTCAATCATGCCATAAATTACGTGGCTTGTTACATGCCAATGTGGTGTTGTTGCTTAATTTAATGTGAGTAATTTTAGTCATGCACCATAAATGATGTGGTTTGTTACATGCCAATGTGGTGTTAATGCCTATTTTGATGTGCTTAATTTCAATCATGCCACAAATGACATGGCATACTAAGTAGGTAGGTATGCAAGCAAATAAATAATAAACAGGTAGGTAGGTATGTAGATAGGTAACAAATAAGTAGGTAGGTAAATTATGGGTAAGTAGTTTAGGTTAAACTTTAAACTAATTTTAGGTTAAATTTGGCTATTTAAGTTTTTAATTGAACTTGGTTAATCTTAGTTTAACTTGGTTAAAAATTACCTAAATTATAGTACTTTAGGTCTAAATTTGGCTAAAATTGGTTAAACTAAAACACTATAATTGAACTTGGTTAAATTTGACTAAATTTGATTAAGTTAAAACAAAATTCGCTAAACTAAAATATTTTAGCTAAATTGGTTAAACTTGGATTAAGGTTTATAATTTAACCAAATTTAACAAAAAAATCCAAGTTTAGTCAAGTTTAATTAAAGTTTCCTACTTTGGCCAATTTACTTCAGTTTAACCAAGTTTAATCAAATTTAACCAATTTATGTTAATTTAACTAGGTAAAATCAAGTTTCATTAATTTACCTTACTTTAGTCAAGTTAAACCAAATTTAGCAAAAATGAACCAAGTTTAACTAAAATACATAAATTTAACCAAGTTTCGCAAAAAATAATTAGTTTAGCCAAATTAAATCTATTTCAACCAATTTATTGTAATTTAATCAAGTTTAGCCAATTTACCTTAGTTTGGCAAATAAAACCTATTTTGACCAATTTATTCTAGTTTAATCAAGTTTAACCAAGTTTAGTTATTTCAGCCAATTTTGACCAATTTTAACCATGTTTAGTTAAAATGCCCAAGTTTAGCCAAAATTAATCAAGCTCAACCAAGTTTAACCAAATTTAATTTAAGTATTAAATTTTATCCAAATTCAATTTAAATAACAAAGTCTAGCAAAATTTAACCAAGTTTAGCTTAAGTTTAGTGCATGTGAAATTCTAAAAAAAGTTAAATTTATATTTTTGTTATTGCATTAATATCATAACACCCTTACCATTTTGACATAAATTAAATTATTTTTGTTTTGTTGAAAATTTGAAAAGTTATTTATCATTTGTGTCAAAATTTTAATAAAATCAAAAATTTCCATTGACCATGATAGTGGAGGTTTGTACACCAAACTTCCATTATCATGGTTTGAACCCTAAACCTTTAAGGACAAAGTTTTAAAACTACAGCAATTTAAACACACTAGACTATTCTAGAACATTGAATACAATGTGTTTATTATTATCTATAACCATTACCTATAAAAAATTTCAAAATTAAAAAACCAAGTGTTGAAATTAATACTTAAAATTTAATCAATTATTCAATAGTCTATTCCCGAAATGGTAAACGTACCACAGTAGTCATCATGTGAAATGGTGATTAAATGGTTAATGTTTTGGGTTGTCACCATGGAGGTGAAGGTGTTCGTGAATTACCTCTTATGACACCATGGTCATGCCTTAAGACCTACAAATGGTCTACATGCCTATGGGAGGCTTACAAGTGGCCCACATGCTTAGAGGAATTTTACAAATGACCTATGTGCCAAGGGAAAGGAGGGTAATGCACATGCCTAGGGGCCCTACCTAGTTCCCTAGGTTTACATTTTACATCCCTATGAATTTATTATTAATAATTATAATTATAATTACTCGACTTACATAATACTTATGGCACATCATCATCAACTAACATGTATGTTAGTTTTTTGTCAAATTAAACAAGCCACATCAATTATTAGTTACTAGTTTTTGAGTCAAAACACACATGCCATGTGGACATTACTAGTCACTTTGTCAAGGCCCACATGACTAAACTACTATTTTGTGCTTGTCCTAAATGATTAAGTTGTTTTGACTATGTAGTCATCTTGTCTAGGCTCAACTTTTGACTAAAATTTAGTCATAAAAAAAATATAAACACCATGTTTTGTAGTAGTCCTTTACTATAATAAATTTATAATTGATATGATGTTTTTAATTGATTTTGGTCTTACCTTGAATTAATTTTGACTCAATTGCATTTACATATTTGAATTTTTCATGTCATCTATTTGATTGTCTAGGCCACATCCATCCCAATTGGTTTTTGGTCTAGATCACAACCAAATTCTAGATTCAAATGGATTTTAATGAGGCTAAGTTTTAAGGTTAAGTCAATCATGTATACACATCTTTCATGTAATTTTATCTAGTAACCCTCCTTGCATATGTGAGTTTGAATTTTTTCTCCCCCATCATATATAAATCCTCCAAATTTAAGAAATAACATACACATGTAACAAAAAGAACATGCATAAAATATCTTCACACCCCCATTAATTGAATAGACAAAAAAAAAATAAAGCAAGGTAATCGATTGCATGGTCTTCTATACAAGCAAGATTACTAAATAAGTTGATTTATGAAACAATTCATATCCTGTTCTTTAAGGCACAATTGGATTAGTTCACTTCGAGTTTACTCTCATGAACTATCATTGTCCTTGTTTGTGATTCCAACACACATTTTTGACACAACCCATCAAGTTCTATCATTCCCATAAAACCCCAAGTTTCCCAACAACACAAATCTATAATAATTCACCACACTAGACCCTGACAAACAAGGATGAATATAAAACCCTTTTCAAGCCCCAAAATTTTGAAATGTCCCAATGGTATTAAGAAACTTGGACAAGAAACAAATAAACCCACTAACCATATATGTAACAAGAGAATCACCAATGTATGCACATGTAAATCATCAAAAATTCATCTTTTATCGAAGTTCCCATTTTCATGGGTCTCACTCCCCTTCAACACCCATAACTCACACCATACAACATTCATTCAAGTATATAAAATTCAAGCCTCCATAATCACACAAACAAGTTCCCAAACCCCCTAGAACCTTTCCTCATCTCCATGTGCTTCTAGACCTAGGCATTCTAACATAAATTTCAACAAGTTGTCCTATTTTTCCTTGCACAACAATTTTTTTTTAATAAAAAAGACCTATGTTATTGAGAGCATTCTTCTCTTCAACAATAAATAACAACAAAAAAATCAACTACCCTCCTTCAAAGAATAGGAATGATACCTATCTTGCATTTGTTGCCTCCCAAAGTTGTCCATGTTCACCACCAATCACAAAATAAATCAACAACAAACGACATACCACACCTCCAAAATAATAGACCACAAAAAACCCATCAACAAAACCCATACCCCATACAATTTTTATTTTTTTTAAAACAACCAACCAACCACATCCCAAATATCACACTTTTCCATAAATGACAATGCCTCCATATGTAATATGCATCAAAAGCAACTAACATTCCACCTTTCCAATGAATGGTGAAAGATAAAAAGGTGGCCAACTCTTTTAGTATTGTTGAGAGAGACAACCTATTCATGAAACACATTGCAAGACATTTTAACCCAAAAGCCATGTCGCACTCCAACCTTGATTTCATGTTGTCAAGATCATTAGCACATTAATGTGCATCACAAATCAACATGAATTGATTAGGTTAAACACTTGTGCCATATAATAGATGGCTAAATGTGGAACACCAATAAGATATTGAATATATTTTAAAAGCCATACAATCCAGATCTTTGTAGGTTTTCAAAAACTTATTTGCTACATTGTTGACTACAAGTGATAAATATGATGGCCTTGTTACAAAGGTGACATTTTACACAATATTCCCATTAAACTTGTAATGAAATAGATCGTAAAATGCATAATCTGAGATTAAAAAAAAGGAAAGATGATAAGCATGATTAACTAGCACTACAACAGGGCACATGTGCATCACAATTCATGAAAGAGCCTTGATTAAAGTTGATGTATGTAATGATTTTGGTCAAGGAAAATCATTTTGTTGATTCAATCTTGAACTAGAAGTAAAGACTTGTACATACATATTAGGATTATTGGCAGTAATTTGAAAAGCTTTTCCCATGAATGGAACATGTTTTCAATTTTTTATGTACGAATGTGAAATGTTAATCCACCAACAACCACAATAGTGGTGATAAGGTATTTGTCATGATCACAAAAATATACACTTGAGGATATGCATGACTAAGAAGTAATAAGTATTGTGTGCAAAAAATGTCAATTTCTTGTTTCAAACTAGATATGAGTTTTCTTAATGCATGTAATGAACTTCTTGAGCTATCATACTTTCTATGGGTAAATAATTTCTTCAAATCCCAAAAGCTTGTCCATGAATTCTTTTTCCATAACTTTCCTTGAAGGAAAACAATTTTCACATCAAATTTTGTAACTTGTCAATGTATTTTAACAACAATTTTCACATTCAAATTGAAAAGTTAGCAAGGGGAAAATGTTGAAACAAGAAGTCCATATTGATTTTTCTATGTGAATCCTTAATTTTGGTATTAAACAAATTTTGTAATGAAAAATATAAGTTCCATTAATTAGATGTAAAGAAAAAATTTACACACTTGTTTACTCTTCATGATTTTAAGTCATGGGGATAATGCACCAAATTGAATATTAAGGAATTGTATTCCTCTTCCATGACTTTCATCCCTTCATATCTTTATGTTGAAGTTAATTGTGACCATCTAATAGTCAATTTAAGTTCAATTTAAGTCATCTTGCATATACCTAAATTGGTAGCACAAGCATATTAAAAATGATGATTAAATTAACTTATACAATTTTCATATCTTTGTGGTGGTTCTTGATTATGTGGAAGAAGTTTTGGAAAACATGCTACAACATGATTATGTTCATAATTGCCATTTGGTTGCTCCCAAATCTAAAAAAGAGAATTCCACAAGATAATATCTTGTTAAACAACTTCTAGAATTCATCAACTTGTGAAAGTATCAATTTACTATTCAATAATTGATGGTGTTGAAGTTTGAGGAAAATAAAAAATGAATTCCTAATGAAATTTTTTGTGTCACCTTGCCCATGGCTTCAAAGTCTCCAATAAGCTCTTCATAAAAATAAAATCTTAGCTTTTGATAGTTCTTTGATTTTCAATATCCCATGGCAAATAAGATTAATAATGATTGTCATACCCTATCAAAACTCATTTTTTGTTTTTGTAGTAAGTTATGGTGTACCTCCTTGAGGATGTGCGCAAATACAACATAACAAAATTTTTTGATATGAATAACATTGCTTTTAGTACCAATCCAAGTTTTTTTTTTTAAAAATTGTTTAATGTCATAGTTTTTATATGATTTAGAATATGTATATAGTATGAATCAATTCATTTTATAACCTAATCAAAAACTTCAAAAAAAAAAAGTTTCTTGTAACTTCAATAGTACTAAAATTATCATGCTCACAAACATCATTTTGCTATGGAATATCAAGGGTAGTATACTCTTGGATAATTATTTTTGGAATAACTAAAAGCCATGACATGTGTACTAATCACTTTGACTAGTTTTAAGTTTCTCAACCTAATTCCCAATTTTAAGGAAATCTTATTGGACAATTACTTAGTTGAAAAACTATCTATTGCATATGATTTATGATTCATGAAGAAGGTCACTTGGTACGTAGAATGGTCCTATGAAAAAAGAACATAGTTTTATTTAATACGTTAAGATAATCCAATAACATTTATCATGTATATTGCTAAATGAAATGATACATTGAATTGTTGAACATTAATTCTCTTTACATGAGAAGGAAAAGGCACATAATATTGTTTACCCTATGCACAATTGTACTAATTGTTTTTTGGAACTACTTATAACTAGATCAAATAAATGGATTCCATCTACCAACATAGAAAAGACCATTTTTTTAATCATAGAGTGATGAACATGCATATGTTAAAAATGCCACAAATGTAAGTTCTTGACTTTTTCAATATCATATAAGCAACAATTCCTATCTCGTATTTCAAAAATGAAACAAACAATAGGCAAAAACTTTTGGATACTTAGGAACAATATGTTTAAAATTAAGTTTATAAAGCCTTCCATTTGAATGTACACATTCATAATTGTAAGAACTTGAAATGGTTCATTTTTCCAAGGACTACAAGTTTTTTTCCCCCAAAATTATATTTTTGTGTATTTAACATTTTTTTGGTTTCTTGGCCTTACCTTTGTTAGGTATTGCCCCAATATTTCACTAGTTATGTGATTGTCATTGGTGAATAAACATTTGTTTTGAAAATGTGCATTTTTTTTTGTTGTAATGGAAAATGGTCAAACCATTCTAAAATATATGCATTATTGAAATATAGGGGTAGCTTCAAAACAATTCTCAAATAATTAATTAAATTTGAAGATTTTATATTGAAAAAAAATTCCATTAGATTTTTTTCTCTCCACAAATTATTTTTCTTTGAATTAAAAAACATTATAATTTTTTACAAATCACTCAATGCTCCAGATCAGAGTTTTCTTCAATGGTGCTTCTTATGAGAGAGGATGGGGAGAGAGCATCAAGGCGAAATGTTAAACTAATCAAGCAACACTTATCTATGCACATGACATTTTGTTATACAACTAAAGTAGCCATATTGAATAATGCACATATAAATCAATCAACAGATTTGTCCAAGTTCCCATCCAAGTAGAAATAAAACCAAGGATTACCTTGTGTTTATGGGGAACTCCGTAATCACCTCTCTAGTTATGGACTAAAAACACTTGGTGGATTGAAAGCACTGAAACAAGTGGTGACTAATTCTTGGTTTTTAGAAGAATCCTCAAGGTGAGTTTAAAGGTTTTTCTTGAAAAATGGAAGGTGAAAAGAAAAAACAAAACTGAAGTGCTAGTTTATTAAACACAAAATATAGAACACCTAATGATAGAAAAAAAAAATCTCTTCCATAAACATTAAATAACTCTTTTCTTGTTGTTATTCATTATTAGGGGAGATTTTGTTCTTGGAGTTCATTATTATGTAAGGGAAAACTATGCATTTCATTATCCTTGAAATATCACATTATTATATAGGTATTTATTGTCATGGAAGATGAGCTTAGAAACTTAAGAGCCCAAGAAGTTGTCATTTGAACCCATGACTTGGACTTTATAAAAGAACCTTTAACATGAATCGAGTTGCACATTGAATTGTTGAGTTTGGTTCCAGGGTGGGTCTTCTTCTTCTTCCATTGTACTTTTAGACCCATACTTAGTGAAAAACCTAGTCTTGGGCAACATTGATTGGAACATCTATAAGCTTTATTAGGTATCTACCTTAACGATTAAGCAATGAGTTGAAAACTCCATGAGTTGAAAACTTAATACTATATGTACTATTCATGTTTGGCACTAATTGATTCCTAAGAGCCCTGGTTGAGAAAAGAGAATAAATTGATAACAATTTGTTGAAATTCTAAAAAATCAAACTTAAAACAATGTAACTTTGGAACTTAACATAATTAGGGATTATTGTTGAAAATTTTTCAACATTCAAATTGGGGTTTGGAACTCATTTTTTTGCCTAAAACAATTAATTATTTTGACAAGATTTGTTGAACATGAGTCATAAGTATGGTATTGAATTAATGATGGGTTTATTTTATGTCCTTAATTTTGTTGAGATATTTGTTCCATGTTCCCCTCCTCTTTAAACCATAGTTATTGGGCTTAATTTGATATGGAGTTTTAAATATGGTTTAAATTGTTATAGATCATTATTTTAAAAACCAAAATAAAGATTAGAAATAAAAATTGGAAACCTAACATTATGAGCCCACAACCAAAATGTGGCAAGTCCAAAAAAAATCATAATGACAAAAATTCAAAAATTGTATTCTTTAATAGTATTTACTTAATTACATCTCATTAAGGTTGGCAAATTGAAGTTTAGTTCATCAAATAACCCATTGTCCTGACATCATGTTTGCCTTAACATTGGTTTTTTTTTTGATTGGTCCATTTCTTCCCCAATATTATTATTAAGCTCCTCATTGGATTCAAATTCATTATATTGAATTTCATTTTTTAAAACATATAACTTTTACAAAGGTGTAATTTGATCTTTTTTTTAAAAAAATCTTTGAAGTCCAGACAAGGCTTCTTCGTGAAAGAATCCATATTCATCTAATTTGGCACCTTGCTAATGTCAATGGAAGTAAAATTAAGTTCTTTCTAAAGAATTTCGACAATAGGTTCATTATGCACATAAACAAGTCATTCTATTTGTTGTACAATTGATCAATTTTGTTGCATAAATTGTATATGGTTTAATGCACTCCAATTTCATCCATTAATTTTTGTAACAATTATTAATAGAAAATTAATTTTCATTTGTAATAAATTCAATATTTCATTCTTTGAAGCATTTTGGTCAACATTAAAAATATTTGGGATATGTATATAAAATTTATCTTTCATGGATTTCATGGTTCATCACACCTTTTATAATTTTTCATAGTTAATGGAGAAGGAATGCACTTGCATGTATTAGTTGATGTAGTTTTAAAAAAGGTCAAACTTATGAAATTTTATTTTCAATTAATTTTTTATTAATAGCACATAGGTAGGTTATTCAAACTTAAATCTTACACAACACCTATCATAATACCTTTACCATTCTAGCATTTTATTGTCAAATATTTATTTATCTTGCAATTTTTCATTCCAATAATAACAACCATTTTGAAAAAAGTTTTCAAGTAATTAACCATATAGACCTTGAATAAATGAAATGACCATGTACCTTATGTAGAAATAAAAGTTCTAAAACTTTTGGCAATGTGGGAAAATATTTTTGAAAAAAAGATGTTATTTATTGAAAATATTTTAAGTATTGTTACAATCATAAAGGTATTAATATAATACACATTTCACACAATTCACATGCACAAGAAATTTTTTACATATTTTGAATTAAAATTAATCATATGTTTAAAATTTAATCTTTATGTGGGCTACACCCAAAAGGAAATTCATCACATGCATTTAAAAATCTATGGGGTTCGTTGTTCAAACCTTCATAAGTTTTCTTTCATAGATGATTTCATAATTTTAACAATAAATAGGTATATTACATTATAAATTCATTATACACAAAATCTTATTAAAATACTTGATGATATATTAACAACATGAAAATATGATAACTCTTTAACTATTTAAATAAAACATTTAATGATTTATAAGCCTTATCCGTCTACATTTGTCAAACATTATTAATCATCAACTTGAAATCAATAATATTATGTCACATACTAACCTTTCAAAAGCATCATCTTTTTTATGGATGAGTCATTAAATTATTTGAAATTTATTTTCTTAAAGTGTAATCAAGTTCAAATAATTGAGTTTTATTAAAGTTTCACTTAAATTAGTTAACTAAATCAATCATGAATCCAATCAAATCCTTAATCAAAATATTTTCAAGTGTAAGGTTCATAAAGATGATTATATATTTTTCATATTCATTTTTTCATACCCATAAGCTATATTATTATGATTTTACATATTCCATTTATAATGACTAATTTGATTCTTATAAAACCACTCACAACAATGTGCCCTTCAATTTGTAACTTTTATCAAGTCTTAGTTAAATTAAGATTATAAAATGGTATTAAAACATGGCTAAGGCTATGGTAAGCTTTCATTATCACAAAGGTACATGATTAAGTTAAATGGTTATAAATATTTGACAATTAGCATTGCATTCATTCATAACAAATTTGAAAATATCATTTGTTTGAATTCCTATGTTTCATTGGTTCATGAATCATGTCAAACTGTTCAATAATATGAAATAATCATTTGTTTAAAAATGTTATGAAAATTTAAAAAATGTATTGGCATAATGAACTTGTGTGAAAATCAAAATTTTGAATGTTCCATAACTTTTCAATTATATTCATAATACATAACAAAAATTTTAGGTTTAATAATGACAATTTTCATTGATTTTTTTGCAATATATTTATATTACAATCTTCACCTGAGTCGATTATGTTATTTGATCCATAATTAAAATAGTATTTAAAGCAAAAAAAATTACTTTTTTTGGTTGGAAACAAGTATGATTTATTGGTACCACAAAGAATGTCACACCTTCAATTTATTAGGCATGTCAAATTTCAAGATAATGAAGCAAACATTTATAATATATATATATATATATATATATATATAAATTTAAAAAATTTATGAATACAATTTTCAAATTTTATAATATTTAAAAATCAAATTCGATTATCAAAAACATTGAATTTTCATGTGGACAATGCATATGGAAAAAATCCAATAATTGAACACAAGATTTTTTTTGGTCAAGAACACAAAAATAATGTTTTTTTTTTTTGAGTTTTTATTCTTGAATTCTAATTTCTAGATTTTAAAAAAATCAATTAGGGTATTTATTTGTATTTAATGATCAAGATTGAACATGAGTCATGAAAGGTCATGGAATTTATATATAATTATTTCGTTTTTTATTAATGATCATTCAAGGCCATAGCCTTTGGTTTGTAGTGGCTAAACATTTAAAAAACTATATGTGTAAGTTTAATAACATTTTTTGAAAAATAAATATTGAAACTAAAATTAGAAATTTGATATTTGGATTTGGATTTTTTAAAATAACAATACACAATATATGTGTTTAAGTATTTATGATTGTTGACAGGTCTTTGCATATGAATAAGACATGAGCAACATGGCATAAACCAATAGATTAATAAATTAAAATAATAATAAAGTTTCAAATTGGGTTTGATTTTAAAGAAAATTTGACCAGATGGCTTTTAATGGTACCACCCAATCATATTTGCTCATGTTTAAAATGTTAAACTTTCATTTTTTTATGACACTTAATTTAGGGTTATAATTTTCTAAGTTTATTTTAATTGTAAATGGGTGTAAATATTAAATATTTTATTTTTTATTCAACGATTATTATTCTAATTGTAAAATAATTGTCAAATGCCCTAAATATGCACATTATGGTCATTTTTATTGTGTTTTAAGTGAAAAACTACATTAAAATTATTCATAAGATATTTTAAATAGAAAATATAATTGTTCATTAAGGGTCCAAAATAAGTTGAAATGGTTATATGAACATTAAATTGTTTAATTAATTTGCATTGGGTGTCACAATCAAAATCAAACTGTTCTTTCCACTTTCACAAATGCTAAAAGGAGTTTGGTTTTGGATGTGATTCCCAATGCAATGAAATAAATAATGCTTATTAACACAACTAGTGTGAACCTGGTGCATAATGCACCCGTCGAGTAATAACTGTCACAGAAAACAAAACCCATCAAAAAAAAAAAAAAAAAAAAAAAAAAAA
>Ga0116231_10007209_pt1 | contig 20552 bp, 15 predicted proteins | sample S1TSphgellanicum_2_FD_89695 | JGI IMG/M metagenome (GOLD analysis project Ga0116231, IMG submission 89695) | Host-associated microbial communities from peat moss isolated from Minnesota, USA - S1T2_Fd - Sphagnum magellanicum MG | ecosystem: Host-associated > Plants > Peat moss > Unclassified...
ATATAGCCACAATGGCAACCATCCAAAAGAGGAAATCGCCTTTTTTTTTTTTTTTTATAAATTTTTTTGGCCATGGTACCAGTGTATGTGCTGGTTCAGCCAAGGCTTTGGGTTCAAAGGAAAAAGGGAGAAAGGAAAGTCTTATAATACCCATCTACTGGAAAAGTTGGGGGGTGTTGTGCCTTTGTCCAGTCCACAAAATTGTGTGGGTTCAAAGTTCAAAGTTCAAACCAATTGGCTGACTTAGCAAAAGCAACAATACCCCATCCATACCGGTCAACTTTTTTCCTCCTTTTCTCAAGACTTATCTTGAGCAAGCAAAGGATACTTACTTATTAGCATTGTACTTTTATCATTTCAAAAAAATTATTTAAAATAATCAAATTTGATTTTTTTTTTTTTCAAATTTTCTCAAAATCAACTCCTTGCATTGCAATGCCCAAAAGTTCTAGAAATGTTTTTTTGCCTTTTTGACAATAATTATTAAATCATTTAAAAAAAATGTTGATTTTTCTCAAAATCAGGTCCTTTCAATGTCAAATGTTCTAGAAATGTGTTTGACGTTGCTATTGACTGCTTGCCCTAAAGCTCTTTGTGGTGCGGTGTTACTAAGTAGTGCAAAATTACTTGACATTTTTAAAATTTTTACGGCCAAAGTCAAAAAATTAAAATGGAAAAAAAAAATTTAAAAAAAAAAAAAATCTTCAAGAAGATGCCACATTGGTAAAGGTACTAGAGTAGTTGGTTTCTTCAAGTGCGAAAAAGGATTGCCAACTAAGATGATTTTATTTTATTAAATGAGGAAAAGAAGGAGATGGGAGTGGTGGCTATGTTATTATCCTCTTTATCTTGTACAAACCAATCCCACCATGCCATGTAAACATTTGGTTTTAGGTTTTCCCCATAGGTCATGTGAAACTGGCTAAAATTAATTCCAAGAAGGTAAATGATGAAACCCTGCCAATCATAAATGAACCAAAGCACCCAAAAAGGGAGGAACACAAGGAACAAAATGGAAGGACCCATGTCCAAGAAGACAAAAGAACCACCTAAGAGGGCAAACCACAAGGGGAACATCAAGTTCCCGAACCTCTTTGGGTCCCGATAAGCATATCAAATAAGGAAAAGGGAGGATGGGGGACCTTATGAAAGGATGCTTAGCCTAGAAGAACCCTCACCTACTGCAACAACTATCTCAAAATAGAGATCATCTACGTATGCATGCTGTAATGTCACTTATAACCTTTGCTTATAAAATGTGCACAAAACCCAGAGAGGAGGGCTTCCATTGCCCTTTGCTCCCCACATCATGTTAACATATTAATGAAGAAGCCCGTCCGCCTATTGATGTAGAGGATAAAACAACAAAGAAAGAAATGGAGAAACCAACCAAGGAGTTGTTGTTGTGATACCCACTTGTACCTATAACTCATGTTAGCCATTAATTAATTCTCAAAAGGGCTAGCCAAAAGGAAAGAAAAAACTCGGAACAGTTTGTTGAAATTTTGGATAACTTTGAGACTTACCAGTGGAGAATATTTAAAGATTATTGTCAAAAAATTTGAAATATTAAAATTGGGGCTACTAGACCTCGTTTTTTCAAAAAATCAATTATTTCAACAAGATGTGCCAAAACATGAGTTGTGGGTATTATATGGTGTGATTTCTAAACAATCAATTGGAATTTGCCTTAGCCTTTGTAGGCGGAGAAACCTCAATCTTTAAAAAGTAAGTTAAATGGTTGTAAGGGTTGAAGACTGTCAATCTAGACCAATGTTTTAAAAACCACCATTGTCCTCTATCATTGAACTTTTCTGTAAAGTCACCCTCTCTTTCAGCCCCCATCCTCTCTGTCAGTCGTATCGGCAAAGTAAGAACATTAAAATAAATCTCAGTATGAAATGTTGAAACTCAGCATTTAATGCGCAAGGTTCGAGAGTAATTATAATAATTGTACAAATAGGAGTAGTGAAAGTACATGTAGCAGCAGTCGAGGTGCTCAGGAAAAAGAAAAGAGAGGATGAAAATCAAGTTACCACGGTGGAAAAACTAATTTGGGTCCCAGTTATTTCGTTTTGTAAAACTTCATTCCCACTTATGCATTTGATGGCCTATTATGCTGAAACTGACCTTTCGCGCCCCCTAACCGCCTGACTTTATGGACAACTTTATTGTGTATGCAAATGTATGCTGGTATACAAGAAAATGAAAACTTAGTTTGATAGCTCCAATTTTGAAGTCAATTCACAACACTAGCAAAAATGATGTCATAATCTTCAAATGTCAAGTAATTCATTACAAGAAAAGCGACTCTATCACATCCAATCTCACATCAAAATTGTCAAATAAGCTAGAGTTTACTGTCATGTAAACTGGAAAAAACTTTGGCGAATTCTCTATACTTGTCCTAATTGGAACTGTGGAAGCAAACATGTGCTAAAATTTTGAACACGATCCAAATTTTTTTTTGTGCAATAAAATTTATGTTCATGGAATTCAGTTGGGTTATGCATATGAATCACAATAAGAATAAAATATCTAAAGCTCAAATATAAAATGAAAAAGTGTGTTTTTATTTGATAAAATTTTCAAACTATTGAAAGGTAAAGTGTATTATGCAAAATCTCAATACGTATTGATGTGTTATATATCTATATCATCATAGATTTATGGTAAGTGGACACCTAGAGTAGCATTACAAGACAATTTAATACATCTTCCGGTCATTTGGAATCACTTCACTCGGCCACACTAGACAACATGATGTTGTACTCGGTAATGGCCACTCTTGAGGCCAAGCGGCTGGCATTGATGCATGTTGGACCACTACCCATCGTCTCACATAAACGGACATGCACACACACACACACGGGAGAGATTCTAACTTATCGTTCCGAACATTGTAAACTATTTCCACAACCTCAAGATGTTGTTCTATATGCTTGTCGAATTTTTCATTTGAACAAAGCCGTTGACCCTAAGAAGCTTAGGGTGAAGGCCAAAATCTCTCTATAAGAACTACGGGTGGAGCTGCCCTAAAGAAGGCCACTTTCATACTAAACCAAATTTGGATTTGACGATGGCTAGAAAAAGCCTATGGAAAAAAAAAAAACCGATTTTGAACAATTTCAAAAAGACCTAATGAAAGGGGGAATTCCGGATTTCGTCTATCACCTTTAGGTTATTCGGATACACTTTGTGCCGAACATATAATAAATAAATATTGTTCGGCACCTTTCCTTCCAATTGTGGCTACGGTCCAAGCCGACCAAGTGCCCGCCCCCCACTCACTATCCATGGCCTTTTTAGTATTGAAAAAGCAGGCGTAGAAAAATGGTACTTTTGAAATCTTCTTAGAGAAATGTTGATTGAGGGCCCCTCCCTATCCCGTGTTTCCCTCTAAAAAATGTCGAGTAGGAAAATGGTGGCAAGTAAGTAAAATCAGATTTTTCCGGTCAAAAAAATTGTGAAAATTTTGGGCTGCTCGGAACCCATTTAATAATTACTACTACTACTACTTGAGTGTCTGAACTACTCTTACATCCGACATTGAACTACTCTTACATCCGATGACATTGGTTAGAAATTTCCTTCTCATCCAGAAGTGAATGACCGTTTGAACCAATATGATGTCATTTCAGCAGGTTGATGGATGACAGTCTGTGGATGTCAGGAATAGTCCGAGAATGATGTTGTCAACAGACTGGTCGAACCAGTCCGGGAGTTTGTGGATGAAAGAATCAATGAAAAGGTCACACTCTATCCACTACCCCAGAAATTTTTATCCATTGAAGGGGGGTAACCGTTATGGATGTCATCCAACTAAACTGTCAACTTTTATCCATTGAAGGGGGTAACGGTTATGGATGTCATCCAACTAAACTGTCAAGGAACAACAGAGGTTTTTAAACTTTTGGGGTTTGGTTTTCTTATGGCTGCAAATAAGTCAGGCATCATTCTCAAAGAGCTTGTTTAACCAACGATATTAACCATCCATCTTGTACAGATATACAATCCTACGGTCCAAAATGTGACACATATTTCCTATAGGTATAGATATGAATAGTGTAATTTGTGTTGAGACTATTTCATGAATTCAAATTTAGTAAATGACATCATAAATATTATTGATGTTTAGTTTGAGGTAATTTGGATGTAATTCCTATTATAAACAAACAAGGGTGTGTCACACACTATGGGCCTTGCGATTTGCATTTAAAAAGTATCTTAAGGCGAAAAAAGAATTATGGAAACTCAAATAATTCACCATGAAAATATATAATCTTCAAAAAAAAAATCCTCTAAAAGAAACCAAAATCCTTCAAGATATTATTATAACTCTATAACTAATCTCAAGTTTCAACACAAGCCAAAATATCATCTTTCAAAAATCCTCATATAAAAATAAACCTATTATTACCTAGTGGCCAAAATCCATGAAGCTAGTATACTCTATAATGAATCTAAACACAATATCCTTGCCTTGATATGCAAGGCCAATAAAAACTTAGAGATCTACAAGATTGAATAAATCTCCTTAAAAATAATAGTCTATTTTGAAGAAATAATAGTTTTGTTATTGCAATATAACTCATCAATTGCATTGAAATATTGAGCCTACTCAAAAGTATGGTATTAGGGTTTAGGGTTCAGGAGGTTGTAAAAAAGAATGTTTCATATTTTGAGTCTACATATATTTTTGTATAATTGAGGTCTCACCAAACTTCAAGCCACACAACTCAAGATTCCCAAATGTAGAAACAAAAATTTAACATGGGTTTTGCTTGATTTGTGTGCAAAATCAATGGATGGGGGGGATCCCCTCACCATCCCTCCAAATTTAACATCTCTCACCACAACCATGGCACACAAACCGTGTGGAACCCACACGTTACTTTGGGAAGAGCACTACTAGATAATATCAAGCACCAAAGGAGGGGTACCCTCTCTATATAGTGCCTGCCTAGAAGTCCAAGAGAAAGGGGCTTTTTGTATTGGACTTTCTGACTCCACCCACATCACTTTAAAAGGGGGATACCATGATGGGGGCCAAGTTCAAGTTGTTTAGTGTTTTTCTCCTTTCTTAGTCAGCCTTTTGAGAGGAGGGCCAAAGGGTTTACCTACCACTACTACACAATGTGCCAAAGTTGTACCACGAAAGGATCCACTAGGTTTAATTACTCCGCAACTTTGCACTTAAGAAGTTTTGAGTTTCCCCACTTAACATTGCAAAAATCCTTAAACTCGAACATAAAAATATACCTATCTACATTTTTTTGGTGTTGTTTAATAATGCCATTTTTAAAAAATCCAAAGAATAGATGTTTATTGAAAATAGAGTTCCATTTCCAACTTGAAATTTCAACAATGTAATTTTAGAACACTACTTACATATGCTCTATATATGTATAGAAAATAAGATATACTCATTTGAACTCCTACCAACTATATGTTTATTCTTGAATTGTTCCCTTGTATATTCAACTGGATTCAGGCTTAAACTTTTGATGAGCATGTCAACGGAATCACATCTTTTGGGGTTTAGGGTAAATGAGAATGTTCGAAGGAGTCCTTCACCAGGTGCAAAGAGCTTGCATAATTCAAAACATACACTACCCTCAAGGCGACTCGTGCTCTATATCCAATGATACCTAATTAAGTTTTTTTTTCTTTTTTGCATGTCAATCTTGAAAATATTTACTTCCTTTAATAGTATTGCAGTTTCATTACATGCTTGACCACTGTGTTTTTATTGTAAAGAATTTATTTGACAAAATTGGCAAATTTTTTTTTTTGCTTGAAAATCACATTTTACTGTGAAAAAACTCATATTAAACCCTAAACCCCATGAACCATTTGTATGAATTACATTACCATTACCTAAGGTAATATAAGTATAAGAAAACACGTTGTTGGAGGGTTTAGGGTTTCAAGATTTGTGTTGTAACATGTAATTAGAGAGAAAATCAATAAGGCTCATGTTACAGAGTTGAATTCTTGGAAGTTTTTTTGGTGAGTACACCTTTTTTCCGTTTTGCACTACACCTTCCAAAGTTTTGGCCCACATTACCAAAATCACAAACACCAGAGAATGTTTTCCTTTTCCAAAACATTGAAATCAGCTTTGGGGTTTTTTGGGAGGTTGGGTCATTGGTACAAAGACTACATCAAGTTGTAACAAAAGTTGCGACCTAATTTGGTACCTACTTACTTACCAACAACATTCGAATGGCATCCTTGCGCAAAGTGCTAATTAGGTTAATCCAGCATTCCATGCTTAAGCCCTAAGACTTAGAACTAACATGTCTAATCCAAAGACTAAAGAACACTTAACTTACCATGCCCCATCCAAAACTAAAGTAGGTTCATAGCTCATTGCCATGTGCCTAATCCAAAATCTTAAAGAAGACTAATTGCCATGCCAAAAACTAAGTTTGATTAAATTACCATGCCAAATGCGAAGACGAAACCAACACTAGTTACAATTAATAATCCAAAACTTAAAGAAGGCTAATTAGGTAACATGCCTACTCCGAAACCTAGAGAAGGCTGATTACCATGATTTAATCCAAGAACTAATGAAGAACTAAAATTACCATAGATGACTATTTGTCACGCCTAAAGGAACAGTACCATAGTTAAATAGCAGGTTTGTTGGGTCTATTGCTGAATAATTATTTAATTTTGAAGATTCCATTTCGGGAAATAAAATATTCTCAAATATTCCAATAGATGCTTCATCTTCCTTCATGAAAAAGAATTTCTTTGATAAAAGTTTTTTTGAAAATTTCAGCATGTCTAAAAATTATATATATATATATATATATATATATATATATATAATGGAACTTGGCTATTGAACTAGGGTGTTTACCAACAGCTCTCTTGCAACTTTCTAGTACATAGCCAGCCGGGATTCAATAAATTTCTACTTGTTTTTTTTTCTCTGACTACATTTAGCCAGATTTGGCAAAATCCTCTTGTGGATCATAAGTCCACCTACCTCGTGAAATTTGTAAGGAAAAAAAAAAAAAAACCCCTAGGTCACTGGAGCATTTAAAAAACCTAATTAATTAATGAAGGAATTAATTAATTAAGTAATATCATGACAGGGATTACTTTTTTGGCAGGGTTTGAATGGGTCAAAACAGTAAACCAGTTGCGAGAGAGACAGAGAGGGATCCGTTGCAAATGCAGTCGTACGCAACTGGTGCACCTGTCGTCACGCCCGCCCGTTCGCTTGGACCCCATCTCCTTCTCTCTCGCGCGCGCTTCCTGTCTCTCTCTCTCTCCTCTCTTCTTCCTCTCGTGATTCCTTTTTTAGATCGGTGTTTCTTCGTCTCATCACGCCTATCACTTGCACAATTGCGCTTTTCGCAGCAGCAGCAGCAGCAGCTTGGTCGATTTTTGTCTAGATTTTGTGTTCCGTCAGGACTTCATCTCGAGAGTTTTTCGATTTGGTCTAAGTAGTAGCTTGCAATTTTCTTATTGGCTTCAAAGCTCTCATGTGATCTTGTTGTGAACTTTTGCGAGTGATTCTAGAATTCCGAGCTCCCGCTAATTGCTTTGTAATTTTTTTCGCCACCAGAAGCAGCAGTAGCAGCAGCAGAATAGCTAGAGCTGCTCGTTGACTCTACCACGCTTCTCTTTTCGCTGTGAACATTGCATTTGCTTTCTTAATGTCTTCTTCTCTTCACATTGCAAACGAGTGTTAACGTCTAGTGCCAGGAGTTGAAATTCGGAACGTTGTCTTGATTCTCGAGGAGATATTACTCGGAGTTTTGGTTTGCCAACTTCCGACTGCACAAAAGTTTTTAGAAAATTTGTGCTTGCTGCTGCAGTAGTAGTAGATTTTGTAGGAGTTTGGGTTTTTCCAGTTGCAGTCGGTCTGACCCTGCAGCAAGCAGCTTCGTCTAGATGAGCAGGAATCCTAACTACAGGATATCTAGACTTGCTGTTGACGTTGTATCTTTCAACAGTGTCTGAAACTCAGTGGCACCCAGTTTGCATTCCTTGAATCCTGGCTCATGTTCTTGGGTTGCAGTCTAGTCCGGCAGTCTTGCTAGCAGAAAATTCTAGCTACAGGAATCAGCTAGGCACATGCAGTGACTGACGTTCCCCCAAATGTTTGGTTCCTGCAATTTCCAGCTTTGAACTCTTGCAGACGCAGTTGGCGACTGGGTTTTCAAGAGCTGTGTGTAAGATCAGAAGCTAGCCAAGCTTGATTGCTGGGGGTAGCGGCTGCTGGCCAGCTAGTATTTTGTGAGATCTCGCAGTTGGGAAGATGGACAACGCTGAGGTATGTATGCGAATTTTGCAATGGAATTACAATGGTCTTATATCATTGGTATCAGCAGCTAGACCGATGAAGAAGCTTGACAGTCTAGAATTGTTGAAGCAGCAGCATGCAGAAGTTCTGAGGTTTGTTTGTATGGTGATGTTGTGGGTGTACTAGTTGTTTGGCTATGGAAGAACTGGCCCGGGATGGATGATGCCACCACCACCAGTGGGAACTATGTGGAAGCTAGTTCCAATTGAAGTACCCAAGGTTGAGAAAAAGGAAGAAGCCAAGAAGACAGAGCCTTCTAAGGAGGAGAAGAAAGAGGAGAAGAAAGAAGAGAAGAAGGAAGAAAACAAGGAGGCTGCCAAAAAGGAAGAAAAGAAAGAGGACAAGAAGGCTGAAGACAAGCCCAAGAAAGGTGAAGACAAGAAGGAGAACAAGAAAGATTCTGAATCAAAGAAACCTGAAGCACCTCCGGTTAGACAAAATCTTTTTTTTTCTTCACCCATCTTTTCTAATGTTTGGACTCCTCATTTTACTCTAGTCTAATGCCTAAAGAATTTGTTGTGCAATTTGAATGAAGTTTGCTGTTGATCTGTGTCTTCAACTGGACTGGGCTTCAAATGTTCTGGGAAATCTTGAGAGTGAGCTCATTTGCTGTTGATCTGTGTCTCCAACTGCACTGGGCTTCAAGTGTTCTGGGAAATCTTGAGAGTGAGTTCATTTGCTGTTGATCTGTGTCTTCAACTGGACCAGGCTCCAAATGTTTTGGGAAATCTTGAGAGTGAGTTCATTTGCTGTTGATCTGTGTCTTCAACTGGACCAGGCTCCAAATGTTTTGGGAAATCTTGAGAGTGAGTTCATTTGCTGTTGATCTGTGTCTTCAAGTGGACCAGGCTCCAAATGTTTTGGGAAATCTTGAGAGTGAGCTCACTTGCTGTTGATCTGTGTCTTCAACTGGACCGGGCTCCAAATTTTTTGGGAAATCTTGAGAGTGAGTTCATTTGCAGTTGATCTGTGTCTTCAAGTGGACTGGGCTCCAAATTTTTTGGGAAGTCTTGAGAGTGAGCTCACTTGCTGTTGATCTGTGTCTTCAAGTGGACTGGGCTCCAAATGTTTTGGGAAGTCTTGAGAGTGAGCTCACTTGCTGTTGATCTGTGTCTTCAAGTGGACTGGGCTCCAAATGTTTTGGGAAGTCTTGAGAGTGAGCTCACTTGCTGTTGATCTGTGTCTTCAACTGGACCAGTTCCAAACGTTTTGGGAAATCTTGAGAGTTCATTTGCTGTTGATCTGTGTCTTCAAATGGACCAAGCTCCAAATGTTTTGGGAAATCTTTGAGAGTTCATTTTCTGTTGATTTGGTGGTCCTAAACTGGACCAGGCTCCAAATGTTTGGGAAAACTCAAGAGTTCATTTGTGTTGATCTAGTCTTAAACCAGACTGGGCTTCCCAAAATGTTTTGGGAAATCTTGGGCCTCCTAGAGGTTTTACAAAATAAATAAAAACTGTTTCCACAATCACATTGAAGGCTCTATTAAACTTGAGCTTTTTTGAAATTGGAACTGAAGATTGCTTTCAAAATCAAGAACCAGACAACACTACCAGTTGAGACCTGTCTCTGATATCTGTTGTGTAACAATATATATATTTGCTGGATCTGTTTTGCAGAAAGTTGTGCTGAAGGTGAACAAGATGTGTTGCAGCAAGTGTATTGAGATGGTGACAGAAGTGATCAGTGAAGCTGATGGTAAGTCATTCTGGTCTTTTATTTGTCGTCTCCATTTGAATTTTTTGTAACAAAACTTGTGCAAAAATTACTCTATGCTTGTGCACATTGTGGAATTGCTCACTGATAGTCAGTCAGTCATGTGGTGATGAAGAAGAAGAAGAAGAAGAAGAATTTATTTTTTGGAGTTCTCAATTTTGTACTCAACATCCGTTTGTTTTGTTTTGTAGGTGTTACGGATATACAAGCAGATCTTCCAACCCGCAAAGTCACAGTATCAGGAAAGACAAATCCACAGCAAGTATTACACAAAGCAAGGAAATTCGACAAGAAAGCAGAGATTGTGGTGGAGCCACCAGCACCAGCACCAGAAGCAAAAGCAAAAGCAGAGACAAAAGCTGCTGAGACCAAAACTGAGGAGTCAACAAAAGCTGAGAAAAAACCCGATTCGCCTGAGAAAAAGACTGAAGAGAAAGCACCTGAGAAGAAAGCTGAAGACAACAAGTCACCACCCAAGGAGAAAGGTGAGACAAAAGCTGAGAAAAAATCTGAAGAAGTTGTGAACAGTAATCCACCATCCGCCTATCAATATTACTATCAAGAAAAGCCAATTACGGATTATTGGGCCCGCTCACCATATACATCTAGCTACTATAATCCTTATAACTCATATGTGCCAAGCCAATCTTACCCACCAAATCATTACAACCAATTCCCTGAAACAGATTACTCCAGCTTCTATACCAATCCACAGTACCTTAAACACATCCCGAATACCTATTAGTGAATCATTGACTCGCTTGTACATATATTATATGTATAGCTTAGTGTTTCTTCTTTGCTCTACTACTACCCTTCATGGTTTAGGTCAGTGTTTCGGCTTCCTACCTTACAAGTTTTTTGCTTTGTGTTTTGTTTCTGACAATGTAACTTAATTTGCAACAGTTTTGCACTTGATGTTGGTATATTGATGGGTCTTTTGAGAAAGTTCGTAATCTGATGAAAAATGGGTTTTTGAGAAAATTTGGAAGCCGATGTTCTGCTTGCTATCTGCCTTCAACTTTTTAGCTTGGTGTTTATTTTCTCACAATGTTTACTTTTCATCAGTTTTGCAGCATATTGGTATTAAGACAATGAGTCTTGTGAGAAAATTGGGAATCTGATGATTAAATGGGTCTTTGAGAAAAAATTACAATTTGATGATGAATGTGGGTCTTTCGAGAAAATTGGGAAGCTGACAACTAATGGGTCTTTGAGAAAAAAATACAATCTCATGATGAATGTGGGTGTTTTGAGAAAATTGGGAAGCTGACGATTAATGGGTCTTCTGAGAAAAATTGCAATCTGATGATGAATGTGGGTCTTTGAGAAAAATGGGAATCCGATGACTTAATTGGTCTTTGAGAAAATTTTGCAATCTGATGATCTGAACAACAAACATTTTGTTGACTGTATTGTGGCAACTACTTTGCATTGAAGATGAACTATTCTTCAATCCTATTGTATTGTTGAGAACCTATTGGCCAATTTTTTTTCCCTTTCTGGTGAGTGATGTCTGTGTATTAAAAGTGTATTTTCCACAGGTTTCTCTCTCTACCCTTTCAATGTGTATTTGTGTGTGTTTTTATTGGGTGTAGGAAATGTGTTTGTGCTTTAGAAGGAAAGAGTTTCAGCCTCGTCTTCATGGATTTTACAAGCTAATTACATGAGCAATGTTGGTTGCCGATTTGATTACTTGGTTAGGGCATGTGGGGGGATTTCATGTTCATAACTTGTGCTTTTTGCTGTGTTCATATCCCTGATTTGAAAGTGGTATTTTTTCCATGTTAGCAAGTTCTTGAATTTCAACAGGTTCAGGTCAGATTATAAGGTCCACCGTCTTTGGACTTGACATATTCTAAATTTCTTTGGAATTGGCATTGGAACCTGATTGAAGAATCACATATTTTAAAAATTGAATTAAGTTCTTAATAGGGGTGCTACATAGTTTTAAAAAGGTTCAGCTTCTCGAGGTGACACTATTTAATGTAAATGGCAAGGCCTCACAGTGTCACACACCCCTTGTCATAGTTCCAAAAACAACCAAGGCTATGAAAATGGACTTTCAGTTTTGAAACCCTGGCAAGGTTTGAATAGGAAAAACAAGACTATGGTTAGTTCTGGAACCAAGACTGAAAAGCAAGAAAGAAAGAAAGAAAGGAAAAACCAATCTTGTAGTTCTAAAACACCAAACCCAAAACCTCTAAATAAAAGAGTAAGATCTCCAAAAGCAATCTAAGCTGAAAGACTAAACTTTTGATTCCAAAATGCCAAGACTCACAAAAATCAAAGCAAACAAAAAATAAAAATACTGGCAGTTCATTTCCTGAAATCCTGAGGCATACATACATACAATATGATTGTATGTATGTATGTATGTATATATATATATATATTGAACATCAGATATACATATACACATAGAAATGTATAAACATGGCCATTTTTCACAAATCCTACCAAGCACAATAAACTTTACTTCTATAAGCCAGTTTTGATAGAACATGCTCAAAATGTTTAAACGTTTTGACCAATGTTGCGTCCAGTTCTTGATTTCAAAAGGAACCTTTGGTCTTGATTCTATTTTTTTAAAAATTTAAATTTAATTTATTTATTTTTTATGGAACCTTTGGTTCAGTCTTGAGACCAGTTTTTTTAAATTTTAAAACATCTGCATTGTGATCATTTAAAAAAAGAATTTAGAGTTAGTCCGCCTTGTTACACACAACTAAACTTAATTTTTTGTGTATAACATTAATTTGTTCGACTAGTACACATAGTTCAAGATAAATTGTGTACAACCAATCAAATGTAGGATAACTTGTCTAAAATGTAGGGTCAAAGAAATAATTAGTGGGTAAGGGTTGGGCATATGGACCTTTGATTGGTGGTTGTTAAAGGTGGAAATGCAATCCTCAAACATTGCTGTCTTTATGAAAGCAATGCTATAGAAAACAAATGCAAGTTATTTTTACTTCCAAAAGAACTATTATCACTTACTAAGTCTACTATAACTATTCAAATAGTAGTTATATAACATTTCATCGTTCATGTTGGGTGCAACAACCATTTCCACTCCTATGATTGTTATGATAACATTAGGTGATTGAGTAACCTTTATTTTAGTAGGTTGTCTCCAAATTTCAGCAATTGTTGCTTCTAACACTCTTGGTGAAGCTAAGTTGAATCAAATTTGATGATGTCCTATTCAGTGATTACCCATTGGTATCCTTCGTGGTGCAACATGTGGATATGAATACACCTCTAATATTCTACTCTTAAACTAAATGGATGGAAAAATATGTCAACTTTGTGGTCTTAATTAACCTCCCAACTCCATGCCTTTTAATATATTTTGGATTGCAGGAATTCCTGGTTTTTGGTCTTGTGATTGATCCATTAATGTTCCTGTCACATTCTATAATTCCACATGTCTAACAATACCTATTCTAATGTGAAAAGGCACAAAAGGACGATCCATAATTACATATCCGTCTTCTTCACAGAATGCATAAACTTTTGAAAGTAATTTGGCTACCTTTGAATCCATAGATTCATGATCCCATGTTTTGGTTGTGTACCTTGTTTGATCCAATTCTGGATTTCCTTGATGTGAATATGATTATGGTATTTCATCCAACACATTCACCTTTGCCTCTACATATTTAGATGGGGTGAATGCATATTTATATGGTGAATAACATATTATATGTGTTATACATCTTTTTTAATACATTATAAAACACATTCAATGAAAACACTTGAATCAAACTCAAAAAATACATATTGAAAAGTACTTGTGAATTTTAACCTTCCAAAAAAAGTACTCAAATGGCCACTTTCATTAATAATGACATCTTTAATAAAAAATTTAGTCTCCATTTTGATCATACAACTTGTGGCAAAGTACTATCAAATAAATAATTTAATAGCCCAAGATCTATGAGTCCATTTAGAATTGTTTAAGGACTAAATAAAGATTATGATTAAATTTAAGACACAAGTTTTAAAATCCCCCTTAAACCAAAAAATGAACATATGGTTTTTTTTTTAATATGTTATTTCTATGATAATATAGATCATATATGTAAGTCCCTTTTTTCAAATTGAAAAATAAATTATAACTTAAAAAACATCATGTAGTTAGAAGGTCAAGAATTTTTACATTGTGACAAACAAAGGGACATTATAGTATGCATTTACCTGATGTTCGTAAATAATTTTCCTCTGTCTCCTCAAGCACATTAATACTAATGTTTTCTTCCACCTCCCAGTCTTCTATTAATTCATAATAATCTAGAAATGCAGATTGATACACAAACCTATATTATATACTTCTTAAAATATCCTTTCCTTAGTTAGTTACTAATTCTGGACTTGAGATTTTCGACGATTGATTAGGGTTTACAAAAGTCCTTGTTCTATTTTGATCTTCATGACTTTGAACTATAGATTGTGGTTGAGAAATATATTGCACCCATTCATTCGGGTGAATATTTGATAACATTTCCTTTCGTGGAGATTGTTATCTGTAACTATGCTTCCTCTAAAGACCACTAGTCCATACTTCATGCCTTACCACCTCTTATGGTAGAAACAACCTATGCCTTGCATGTTTTTTTTTTGTTTTCAAAATTCATTTATCCAACATTAGATTCCGATATGGGGTTTCTATAATTCCCACATACTCTTCTCCATTTTCAAGATTGTTTTCTTTTTTTGTTTAGTAACTTGACAATTTGCTTCAAAATCCAATTACCATTGTAAACTCCAAGTCACCATTTCATTCATCTTGTTTCACAATCCTTTTTCTTCAAATTTTGTAGGTCATTCTATAGTCTTTATGATGTCAATCGCTTAAATCTATGATGCTTCCAACATACCCTTCTAAATCTGAATTGAAAATTAAACTACTTTTTTTAACACCTTCATATATAGTATAAATAATGGAAAATGCAGAAAACCCTCTTGTTCTTGTGAAAAAAACAATAAAAAATGCCCCAAAAGATGGTTGCCAAATGGTAGATGTGGATTAAATCCTTGCAGAACTATTCCACACTTACTGTAACAACAAATTTACATTATTATATGCACACATTCACAATTCCTGCCTTGATTCTAAATACACCTATCTTTGTAGTTCATTAAAACACTAGATTCATGGTTATTTCATATACCAAGAATCTGTACTTCAAGATACAATGTAGAAAATCTAGACACAAAATTACAATTCATTTCCTTATATTTTTGATACTTCAAAAAATTCACACAACAATTTGAATATGAAAATCATTATAGAAGTCTATATTTCTTTTGTTTTATAGAAAAATTTAATCAAAATATAGCAAAAAATTCCAAGTTCTGTTGAAATGAATTCAAAAAAATAAATTAAATCTATAGTATATCAAAATAGAGTCTATAGTTTTTGCTACAAAGTACCTACATCTATTTCCTTACTCCAAAACTATGTGTCTAATAATGAATATCCTTTTCCCAGAACTCCTGTCTTTGGGTAGTCCCCAAGTCACTATCAACATGATTCAAAATTAAACAAGAATTCAAAATTTAAACCTCCAATGTCCAATTGACGCACTCCTAAGTTCCTAGTTAGACCCAAATTGGGTCTAAGTTATTCAACAATGGAATTGTGAAAAATTCGGGGCACGCTCCTAGCTCTCAGCATTAAAAGGGGTAGAGGGGTATGCCGAAGCTCTAGGATGGGATTAGGAAGAGTGACAAGTTTTACTTTCTTACTCGAACTTGCATCAAACCAACCAACAAGTTGGTTAATTCACTTTCTAGAGCACCCCCTGGTGTTAGGACAAGCCATAGGCAACTTTGGATTCACATGACTCACCACGGCCTAGACTCGAGGGAAGCCACCACCTTCCCCCATATAGTATATTCTATGCCTCTCCATGGCACCCGCATCCGAATGGCTTTTTGTCCTAGGACCCCCAAGGAGGAGTGTAGAAACTGTCCCGGTTTGGACTCCCAGGACTTTGCGAGGTCATAATTCTTTACTTAGACCTCTAATTGGGATGAGGTCTGAAGCAACCTTGTAGCTCTCGTTGAGGGCTTTCCAACGATATATCGCACTTCCCCTTCACACATCGGGGTCAGGTCGATTCCCGACTTTTAGTGGTCGAGAGTCAAACTGCCAGTTTGATTTCCGACCCTTCTTTTTGCCATAATTTGTGTTACAGATATCCAAATGGCCCATGCAAGCCCATTTTCGACATCTACACTTTGATAACTTTCCAATGATATAAATAACATTCTAATGCAAGGTGTTTTGACCCCTACAATCGAAGTCTGAAGTTTAGGGAGTCCTAGAGGACTCCCAAGTTCCAATTTTGGGAGTGTGAGTTTCATCCTCACACTCCTTCAAAGTTCGGTTGCGAAACTCTCCCCCACTAGAAGAAAAGGTCAATGTTTTCATTGACACTTAGGATTTCTTTCCAAAATGACAATTTCTTTTTTTTGGATCCTTGGCCATCAAGTGCCGACTTTTACGGCAGGATTTTGCCTCAAGTTAATTTAGGCGTCCCCAAGTTTCCAACACTTTCTTGGCAAGTCCAAGGGTTTCTCATATAAAACCTTTAACCTTCGCTCCATCAAAAGACCTAAACTAGCCTAATTGACAGAGCCTTCATTTGGGAAGCCATTATTTCAACCTTCCCTTCATGAAAAACTCAAGCCAAATCTAATCTTGACCTAAGCTACTTGACATGACTCCTTTCCCAACCTTGCACCTTGATCACAACAATCAAGCCTTAATTAAAAGGTTTGTTTATCAAGGTACGAAAAGTGATATTTGGGTTTTGCCAAAAACCCAAGTCCCAAACTACACGATTAAAGTACACAAACGAAGTCATGACTTCCCGTGTTGGCCACCACTACCAACCAACCCTTTGGGATGCACTTAAAGCTTATGCATGTCCCCGCAAGCTCACCTTGCTTGCCTCCTCTTTTGGGGTCAAAGTTTCTCTTAACCCCAAGGTAGGAGTTTAATTTTGATTTGGGCCTACGCAAGGGAGTTCGAATTGTCTCATGCCAACTTTGACAACCCTATTTGCAGTTATACATTATTTTCATGATACAATATTTTGGAAGTTTTTAACTTTTATTTCATTTGCAACTTGATGTGGTACATTTTACGTGACTCCATGCCCCACTAAAAGAAAAGTGATGTCCTCATCACGTTCTACGTTTCTTCTTTACCGGTCTAGTGTGGAATTCCTTTATGGCTTCTTGGGCATGTTCCATATCAGATTCATTCACCCAAGATGCCTCTATTGGATGGTATCCTTTCCACTTAACTAAGTATTCCTGCTTTCGTCCTCTTAGTTGCCTTGACTTGAGCACGGCCTCCACTTCAAATTCTGGTTCATTATGAACCAAATCTGGTGGGGGCCTTGAATTGTGCTCTCAATTAGGCCTTGAGGCATCGCGGGCGACTAGCTTCAAAAGGGAAACATGAAATGTGGGGTGAACTCTGAAATTTTTCGATAGTTCTAACTTGTAAGTGTTGAAAATTTTGTTTTCCAACATTTTGAATGGGTTCACATATGGGCCCAAGAACTTGTGATTTAAACCTTCTAGCAATCGGAAATTCTTAATGTTCAACGACACTTCATCCCCTTCTTGGAACTTCACCTTTTGTCGGAACTTGTTCGCAAAATCCTTGTACCTCTTGTGCACCTTTTCCAAGTTGGCCTTTGCCAATTCCCACAAGCGTTGCCTTTCTTCATCAAGTTGTGTGACCATTGGCACTTCCTCACTTACATCACTCGGGGGTTGTCCATGTGTTGCCCAAGTCATGAGCACAATTGGTGACTTGCCCATCACCATTTGAAAGGGGGTGGACCTAGTTGCAGAGTGTTCTGAATTGTTGTAACAAAACTTAGCTAACTCCAAGTGGTCCACCCAATCTTGTTGATCGCCGCCACATAATTCCTCAAGAATTGTTGGATAACCAAGTTCACCCTCTCGGTTTATCCATCAGTTTGGGGGCGGAAGGAAGTGTTCATCTTGAACTTTGACCCCATTTGCTTCCATAAGGCTTGCCAAAACTTGCTTGTGAACTTTGGGTCTCGATTCGAGACTATGTCCTTTGGAAGGCCATGATGCTTAAACACATGTGTGAAGAACAACCTTCCCGTCTCTTGGGCCATGGCACTATCTTTGGTGGGAATGAAATGTGCCATCTTGTTAAATCGATCCACCACCACCATGATGGCATCAAAACCCCTTGATGGGGGCAAGCTTACCATGAAATCCATGGACACACTTTCCCACGGCCCTTCAAGAATTGGCAAAGGTTGTAACAAGCCCGCTTACTTCTTGTTGAATGTCTAATTTTGTTGGCATGTTAAGCAAATCTTCACATACTCCTCTGTATTGTCTTTCAAGTTGGGCCAATAGTAGGATTTCTTAAGGAATGTTGTGGCGCGCTTTGCACCACCATGGCCCACAAATGGCCCATCATGACATTCCTTCAAAAGCACATCCCTCATCCTCCCTTTCAGAACATAGAGCTGATTTTTCTTATACCACAATAGTCCATTTCGTACTTGGAAGTGTGACTTGGCTCCATTTTGAATGTTTTGCCTCACTTCCTTGGCAAATTCATCACAGCGACTCGCTAGTCGAATTTCCTTTTAATGTTTTGTTTCTCCCACATACACCACCTTAAGCTGGTGCTTTCGACTTAGCGCGTCAGGCACCACATTCTCCTTTTCGGGCTTATGTCGAATGTTTACATTGAACAAGGCCAATGTGTTTTGCCATCTCACTTGTTTTGAGGACAACTTGGGTTGAGTGGCAAAATACTTCAAGATCACATTGTCGGTCCACACCACCACATCTTTGGAGCTTATGTAATGGCCCCAAGTCTTGAAAGAATGTATGATCGCCCACATTTCTTTTTCATGTGTTGGCCACCTTCGCTCTGTCTCACTTTCATTCTTGCTTTCAAATGCCACCAGTCTTCCTTCTCGCACTAGGACTCTTCCAATTGCAAAGTCGGAGGCATCAGAGTGGATCTCAAAATCCTTGTCAAAATCGGGTAACTTCAACATCGACGTTTCCACCAAAATGCCTTTCAAGGTCTCAAAGGTCTCGTCGCATGCTCCATCCCATTCGTAAGTTCTAGCGGACTTTTTCAAGAGGTTTGTCAAGGTTGTGGCCATTTTTGCAAAGTTTTTGATGAACTTACGATAATAGGAAGCCAATCCTAAAAAAAATTTCAAGGCCGGAATCGACTTAAGTGGTTCTTAATCCAAAATTGCCTTCACCTTGTGATCATTCATCTTCAAACCTTCTTGAGTGATCCTATGTCCAAGGAAGTCCACTTCCGTCACTCTGAATTCGCACTTTTCGAGCTTGGCATACAACTTCTTTTCCCTCAACCTTTGGAACACCTTCCAGAGGTGCTCCACATGCTCCTCCAAGGAGCCATTATAGATCAAAATGTCGTCTATGTAGATGACAATAAAGTTATCAAGCCATTCCCAAAAAATGTCATTCATGAGAGTGCAAAATGTGGCAGGTGCGTTGGTGAGCCCAAAAGGCATCACCAAGAACTTGTATGAGCCATACCTTGTGCGATAAGCGGTCTTTTCTTCATCCCTTTCCACGACTTGAATTTTGTAATACCTCGAACATAGGTCAATCCTACTAAACACTTTAGCTCTCGAGAGTTGGTTAAAAAGATCATCAATCCGAAGTAATGGGTATCAGTTCTTCACCGTCACTTTGTTGAGGGCTCTATAATCCACACATATCCTCAACGTCCCATCCTTCTTGTGAACAAAAAGGACGAGTGCCCCATATGGCGATTTGTTAGGTTTAATGTATCCTTTGGTGAGGAGTTCTTCGAATTGAACTTTGAGTTTTTTCAACTCCTCATGGCTCATTCGATATGGGGCCTTGGTGGGAGGTGCCACTCCCGACATCACCTCGATCACATGATCAACTCGTCTTTTTGGGAGTAAGCCTTTGGGCAATTCTTCAGGCATCACATCCGAGAACTCATCTAAGACTTACTTAATGCATTTCGGGGAAGCACCAAGTTGGCGGCTTCCTTGGGTTCATACTCATCCAACACCCGCATCACACACAACATGCCATAACCTCGCACGCATTTTCTTTCCCAGGTTTTTCTTAACATAAAGTGGATGGTTGGTCCACCCACACAAGGCATTTCGTGTGCCTTCACTCACACAATCCCACTTTTGGACGAAATTCTAATTAGTCTATTGTGCCCTTCTATGAGCACATTATTTCGGGTGATGAACTCTATTTCCAAAACATAATCCATTCCACCCAAGGTGGAAACTAGCAAGTCCACCTTTCCTTTCTAATTTCCTAGTTAAAGACACTAGTAGAAATCAGCCAAAATGTAACCACTCCATTTACGACTACATGCGACTTGTAGTCGTTTGCGACTGGATTTGGGAACATTTGCAACTACAAAACCAAATTTCAACTATTTTGGTCATTC
>Ga0116231_10007210_pt1 | contig 20551 bp, 12 predicted proteins | sample S1TSphgellanicum_2_FD_89695 | JGI IMG/M metagenome (GOLD analysis project Ga0116231, IMG submission 89695) | Host-associated microbial communities from peat moss isolated from Minnesota, USA - S1T2_Fd - Sphagnum magellanicum MG | ecosystem: Host-associated > Plants > Peat moss > Unclassified...
AACTCCAAACTAAAAAGCAGAGCAAGCGCTGCAAATTTTCGATGATGGCAGGGCGGAAACAACGCCCCCCCCCCCCCCCCTCCCCCCCCCCCCCCCCCCCAGCCAAAAATAGCAGCAATCTGTCATGAGCATTTTCCTCTCCCACAGCAAGAGTGCCAAGGATCTTTCCTCGTGCCTGGATGCCTGTCACCTAACTTATACAGATGGATGAGAACCAAATGCCATCATACGCCATCATATGCATAATTTAGAGATCTTCCATCAACTCTTAATTCTATGCACTCAATTAAAAGAACAACAAAGAATACAGGATTCAATTAATAGTTTTTATTTTCAATTCCACATTTTACAATTGAGATTAAATTCAAATGAATTCCAAAGGTTTACTTTTTCATTTTATTTTATTGCATTGAAGAGCCTTTAAATTGTTTAGATCTTAGGGTTCTTATCATCCTTTGTGACCATCTTTGGATATTCAACAGTCAAGATTCCTTACCCATATCCAAAACAAATCATCATGATGAAAAAAAAGAGCAAGAAGCACATTGGAGTCCATAAATTATCACCCCGTACACAGAGTGCGCACCGTTACACATGATGGAGTTACACACGATGGAGTTTGCCACCATCTGACTATTCCATGCAATTAATTAGCAGTTTACAAGTTTTGCAATCGAGCAAGCCCTACAACACCAGAAGTCCAGAGATCAACACTGGCAGCTAGAAAATGAATAACTATATCTTATGTTCTGATTTTCTTGCCAAGTTGATTAGAGGATGCTTTATTACCACTATCGCGCTCCCGCCTTCTCTTCACAACGTGCGACAATACATCTAGTTTTGCATTTTTCACAATTGACATGTTCAGCTTCAGAGGCTCAATAACCACACCCGCCTTCTTGATCTCCTGCACATACATATATATCCATTCCAAACAAACATCATCATCACATGCTGGTGGTGGTGTGGATTTCAGCTGCTCTCCACCAGCATTGATCCACCTTCATTTTTTCACCTCTTTACAGACATGAAAAACGACAAAGTGAAAGCTGGGAACTAAAGGAACTGAGAGAGGCCTTCAAATCTTAGGCAAGCTCCAACAGAATCCATCACTTTGCAACAAAATATTTCCATGAGATTGCAGACAATTCTCCACAACAACACTTTCAAGGTAATACAACAATGAGTGCAGTCTTAACCTTGTGAGTGTCACTCACAAATTGTCAGACCATCACCTGCATCACAAATAGCAGCAACGAGCTGCAATGACTACCCACTAACTTAATCAGCTCTTGACAGTGTATGTAGATAAGTACTACAATAATCTAAGTATCGTAGTACTAAAATACTAAAGTTTGGGCAAACCGCATAATTTCACAAAGACTGTAGACAGTGGGAACCATGAACTCTGGTTTCCACAACAATAGATAGAACCAAGTGAGTTTTGGGGAGAGACAGAGGATAAGGGGGAAAAAACAGTTTAGTGCTTACAGAAGGACGAGTCATGTCACGGGTTGATTTGTCAGTGTTGTAATCTCGTCCAATTGGCATTTGTATGGTTCGCTCAAAAACTTCTCTTGATCGATATGGGAAGGGTACCTTTGAAGCACAAAACTTGGAGGCCTGAGACATGCCATACAAAAACATAGGAGAGGTTAATTATTGCAGAACAGAGCTCCACTTTCCACTCTCAATATACATTGAAGCACTAGCAATGGCTATCCCAGGCGGATACTGAAAATTTCCAGCACTCTTCCAGCACTAACTACCTGAAACGTGAAAATTGGGGGTTAGAAAACTAGCAGCACAAGAATCTGGTTATTTTTTGTTGTGATGTAGAGGGCCCTTACTTTCTTATCCATCTTTTCAGAGATCATGACAAACTGCAGCTTGGCATCTTTTCGCCTGCTCAATGCTGCATCCCTTTTGATCTTCAAACTCTCTTGCTCTTTCAGAATCCATGCTGGTTGTCCTTTCTTTTGCTGGATGTGGGTCCATTGGCCCCAGCCTGGCAGGCTAACTGGCCCCTCCACTCGTGGAACCTCCTCATCCAATGCACATGCCTTGGTCTCTACAAACTCTGCTTCCACGTCATCTCCAGCGAAAGCTCGTCGGATGAGTTCTTCCTGTGACATTGTTTTATCAAGGAGTTTCATACCTTGATCATTTGCTCCATCCTCTCCTTCCTCCTCTTCACTTGCTTGAAAGGTGGGAGTCTGTGCATTAATTTCTGCTGGATTGAGAGGTGCAACCATCTTTGATTTGTTTCCATTCAATTTCTTCTTTCCAGAGCTTGCAGCTGGTGCAGCATTTGTAATGTTTTTGTTGTCAACTTTAGTTGGAACGCCTGCCATCGCCACAGTAACATTACTGCTAACTTGAGATTCTTTGACATTTGCTGCACCTATCTGTTTCTCTGCCTTTGAGCTTTGCAGAGTTTCAGTGATTGCCTTCCCTGCTTTCTTGTTCCGTTTCTTTCCCCTCTTGGGTAGGCCTGGTATCTCCTCTTGAATTGGAGCTTGGGCCACTCCAAACAGCCAAGGATTGTTTCCCACAATCACCTTGCCAGAAGTACTTAGTATTCCATCTTGCTGTAAGGATAGATCAGATTGTGTGATTTGTCCATTCCCTACAGTTCCACCAACAGAAACATAACCTCCAGTCCCAGACTTCTGCCCTCGAGACAAAGCAACCTGCAACATCCACCTCTCCCAACACCAGTTGTTAGAACATCTCAGAAAACCACCTCCCTCTCAGCTGCTACATGCTCTCAAGGAGAATCACATTGCCTCTGCCTTCCAATGAGAATCTCTACATACCAAGTGTTAACCAATTGAGGTCAGGGACATAGAGAAAAATCTCCACCTCTTCAACTTGCTGGTCTTCTTCTCCTATTACAACAGACTGAACCTCAGCCACTGACATTTCCTTTTCAGGTAGTGGGTTGCTGGTACTTTTCTCCATCCTATTGAATCGCTGCCGGGCCCCAAGTCCATCTAATTTATCCTCCTCATCATCAGATAGATTTGCATCTGAGTCAAATTCATCCATTGAATCCTCTTCATCTCTAGACTTTTCTCTCCTGTTTGTATTCATAGCTGGTGTGGACATGTCCCCAAATCCAAGCCGTCCTGCGTGTGAAGTGCCCCATGCTTTGTCACCTTCAGCCCTTCCAACATTGATGTTCTTATCAAAGACTGCATCACCCCGTTCAGCTTCCTCCAGTTGCTCCAGGACAGCCAAAGCCTCATCTTGGGATTCCTTTCTTTTCCTCTCAATGGCTCGAGTCTGCCACACAGAAGACACTTGATCTGTCAGACCTCTCTTTCAGCACAAAGAAGTAGAGATAGACTTTGTCACTGCCCCTGGTTCATTCAACAAGGAAGTAACTGCACCCCAATGAACTTCATTTCACCAGACATGGAGAAAAAAAGGGAGTAACTCTTAAGACCTAACTGGCTCTACAATGGAGATATCTTCATGCAAACCCCAAGAAACTTCTGGAAACTAAATGTTGAAGACATCCTTGGTTAGAAACAGTTCACTTGATGAGAGATCTGATGGAAAAAGAGCTTACACCGAAAACTAGTGAATCCTTCAACTCTCAGCTCCATTCATTATGCTTCACAATGATCCTAACCTTAGCACATCCATACAACTCACATTGCAGATAATCCAACAAAACAGGGACTGCAGATTTACCATGAACGGAAGAGCAAAAAGACCAGTTGTGGGGATCTCTGCCTCTCCATCACCTTGCAAAGCTAGAACAGTTGCCATTTTGGCTTTTGCAATCAGCCGGGCCCTAGTTTTTCCACCCGCAGCCAACCCTTCATCCCCTTCATCTCCTTCCTCCTCACTGCTACTCTCTTCACTACTGCTACTCATCTTGGCTGACTGTATTTTCCTTGTGAGCATACTGTGAGTACGGAGCTGCTCTGCAATGGCCTCCCGAGAGCCATCCTCATGCTCTTTCAAGCCACGTTTCAGGATTCGTTTTGCCCATCTTGATGTGTTCTTGTGCTTCAAAGTCATACGCTCCTGCCAGACCCAGATTCTCTTCCTGTCAAATACTTCAAAGAGCCCAACCATTCAAGAAATTCTAGAAAATCACATATGAAGTTCATGAACAAATATAAGAGGCAGGACCCTAACCTCAGCACGCTTCACTTCCTGCTTCAGTGCAGCATCTTTGACAGCTTCTGCATCTGTGTCTTCTGCTCTGTGCTTGTGATCTTTTTGCAACCTGTGGAATGTCTTAGACTTGATGTTCCTGACACGCTTTGCCTTTGCCTCATGTTGAAACAGGAGACTGCGCATCTTAGCCAGCCGCTGTTGTCGCTCCCTCACCTCTTCAACTGTGAGCTGCAAAATTTTTTACCAGAGTCAGGTACCAACAATGCCCACGCACAATTATGGAAAGCATCTGGTCAGATGACACAAAAAAGACTTACCTTATTCAGCTCAAGAGCTTCAGCAGCTTCCACAGCCTTTACGTCCCCTAACTTGCTCTTAGATAGCACTGAAGCAATCTCTTTCTCCATGTCTGTGGTAGGTGTGAACTTGGCAGCCAATGCAGCTGTTGATGATGGGACGACTTCCTCCTTTTGATTGAAGAAAAGGGTCCGAGCTTCCCTGTTCATCTTTACTTGTGGTTGCCATTTTGTTATCTCATCCCGTGTTTTCTCATAACCTACCTTGCGCTCCACCTTCTCTTGCATTGCTTTTGGCAAAGGAGGGTGCACTGGTGCTCCTCTTTTCTCTAACTGCTGCATTCGTTTGCGTAGGGCTCCAAAACCAGCAGTCTCATGAAGCGATCCCATAAGCTCTTCAACGCTGATACCCTGCACTGTTGTCACACTGCCTTTGCCACCAGGATTTAGGTTGAATTCTGACTCTGGGTATGACTCGGATAGCATCACTTCCTTGCGCTTTGATGCTTTCTCTGTAAAAGCATCATAATAATAGCCCAATTTTCAGATGCTTGTGTAAGAAAAATCACAAATCCTGGGAAACCTCTCCTGCTTCATTTCAAGAATCCATACAAAAAAGCAGAAATTCATACCCTGTTGAGCTTCAGATGCTTTCCTTGTGACAGCCTGCAGCATATTCTGATGCTTTTTTTCTGCATCCTCCTCCTCCTCCTCATCATCATCATCATCATCATCATCCTTTTCTTCTTCTCCTTCCTCGTCAGATTCTGCAAAAATGGTTGTGGTCTTAGGCCGGTGGCCTGTGGCTGCTTTGCTCTGTACTCTGGCTCGATAATGGTCTCTTTCATCTTCTTCTCCATCTTTGTCCTCGTCTTCGTCGTCCTCATCATCTTCGTCCTCTTCCTCCCTCACATCTTCATCACTGTTCAGGTTCACTTCTTCGGTTCTGGGAAGGACAGAGCTGGTTTTTCTCTTGATTGCAGTTTCCACATCTTCATTGTCCTCTCCAAACGCTATGTCTTCATCAATCTCCTCATCCTGCACACACACCATAGCCAGAAATCTTGAATAGTGTTATCTATTCCAAATCTCACTGCTGGACCGAATCATTTCTCAATAAAGATCAGAAAGCAAGCAAGCAAGAATACTTCAAAGAAAAACAAACCTCAAAGTCCGAGGGAAGCTCGTAATCCAACTGATCCACAGAATCATAACGCCGATTCTTCCCTGCTTCTTCCTCCGGCAACTGCTCCTCATACTCATACACATCTCCAGGCAAAATGCTGTCGTCTTCTTCCTCCTCCTTCGATTGTTTCCTCCTGTGATCGCCATCACCCTTTAACTCCTTCAGCAGGCTAGAAGCCAGCTGAGGCCCAACCTTCTTACCATTGGATCTCCCACCGGAATCCTTCTTTTGGTTCTTCTTCTGCTGCTGCTTCTTGTTCATGGAGCCATGGCCCCTTGGCCCTGCCTTCCGCCCCACCATCTCCAAGCCTTTGCAAAAACTGAAAACACAACCCTAACAAATTCAGGCAAAATTCAACGAAAGAAACCCGATGCACATCACTGCCACACACAGATTTTCATCACAAGCTGCTGGGTGTTCTTGCCGTAGCAATGAAGCTGAGTCTCAATCTTCCAATCCTCCCAAACACAAGACAGACCCTCGTAACCTCCTGGAAAATTGCTAGGGTTTTAGTCTTCGAGGTGGAAGAATACCAGGGTTTTAGTGTTCACTGGAGAGCCAGACCCTAAAACCTTAAAAGACGCTCGTAAAACTCAAGGAAAATTGCTAGGGTTTTAGAGTTCATTGGAGAGCCAAACCCTAAAACCTTGAACTGCAAAGACGCTCCTAAAACTCGAAGAAAATTGCCAGGGTTTTAGTCTTTCCTTGGAGAGCCAAAACCCTAAAATCTGAAACTGTTAGCAATCAACAAAACCCTTTTAAGGTATTAGGGTTTTGGATGGGGTTGAAACCCTAAACACCATCCAAAAGAAAAAAGTAAACATGCAAATAAATAAATGGGATTGATGATCAGAGTTTTTTTCCCCTTTTTAGGTTGTCTAAGTAAAGTGGGTGATGGCTAACCATGTGGGTGTGATGGATGCATGCAAAGGTAGTATTTTTCATGTTTTTAGGCTCGTGAATCCAATTAACTAGGTATACCATGAATACAATACCAACTATCAATTGGTAGTTTTGTGGTCACAACATTTATTTATTTCAGAAAAAAAATTCAATAACTTTAATTTGAATATTTTAGAAATTTGATATTCATGAATAAGTACATATAGTTGCACCTTATAATTTTCAAATATGTAACAATAATCTAAAGGTTGGGACAATGGACTATCTCATAGGTTGCAAGTTTGATTCTCAAATATTTTGAAAAATAGCATTTAAAAAAGAATATTCAAACCTTTTGAGAAGTATTTACCATTGATATTAGTTGGAACATGTACGATTAATTGTGAAAGTGACTATATATTAGATAGTTTGTGTTCAAAACCTTCTTATAAGAATTCGAAAGCATGATGAAGATCATGTGACTATGTTTCACTTCAAATTCAACTCAAAAATAATTTTTTGGCCTAGTCAATCTTATCATTGATAGCATATATATAACATGTAAGCATAGTTAATCATCTAGTGTTATGGAAGTATAACATTGCCAATGGGTAAATGTTGTTTCATCAAATCTTCTCATGCCTCTTGTTAAAGAATGAAAAGACTAAAGCATAAGACTAAAAAAGACTAAAATAAATAAATCTTGGCAATGGTGCCACCTTCTATTGTTATTTGCTTGAACTTTGGAGCATTTACAAATGCACATAGATTAAAAGTGCAATCAATTCAAAGTATGCTTCACCTCTTTCAATTAACTACATGGCTATTTTCCTTAAATATGAATTGTTTTCTACATCATGCAAATATTTTTCTACACATTTTATTTTTTTATATTATATTTATATTTTGCACTTGCCCACACATAATCTACACATTAAATTATTGCAAATTGAAAATTTCCCTTTCATGTGAGAATTTTTTTTCATTTTTTGACCCTTTTCATTTTCTTGAATCACTTATGATTTTCTATTATATAAAAAAATATGAATGTTGCTATGATGTGAACATGTGAGCAATGAATGATGAGCAAATGAATGCAAATGATGATCATGACAAAATATTCATGGAATATTTTTGTCACATGGATAAAATCCTATATCATGTGGAAATTTATTTTTGCCATGTTGGCATATTTAACGATAATATGGCCAAATTTTTTTTGATGTTAATATCGAATTTCATGTATTCATTGGTACCATTTTAAAGTGGTTTTTTTGTTTCATTTGGTACCTTGAAGGCTACCTACTATTCCAAGTCACGCAACGACCAAATGCATCCCCAAGGGCCTTGGGGTGCCAAAAAACACATTATCACCTTATAGACAATTATAGACGTGAATGATAAATAAATGACATTTTTCAACAAGGAATCTTTCAATCCCTTTTGGTAAGACAAAGGCATGAAAAAAAAATTGTTTTTCATTTTTTCGAAATAATGTTAAACAAATTCCTTTTAAAATATCTTTGTGGTAAAATTGGACAAGAGAATAATTAATCATTCCTAGATTATTTGATTTATTATTAGATAGATCATATTAAAAAGAGAAATAGTAAATTATATCTAGTCCAATAGAATCTAGATTGATTTCTCCATTGTTATAAAAATTCAAATATTCAATCCAAATGAATTCTGGAAACCATCCTGGTTAATTAAAAAAATCATGTTTTTCATTTTGTATCATCCAAAAAGTCAAAGAAAAAGTCAAATTATTATTTTTGGTTTAATTCATGATTTATATACAGCCAAATACGTTAGTAATATGTTTTTATAAAAAATAATTCCTAACTTAATCAAAGATGAATCAAGTGGTTTCTTAAAAATGAAAAATTAAGTCCAACACAAAAGTAACAAGAGAAGTTCCTTTCAAAACAAGAGAAATAAACAATACTTGAATTGATTTTCATAAAAGAAAAAATGAATTCAAGATTGCGTGTATCATTTATGCTTTTTGTATCTTGCATGGAAGCCTTTTTGGTTCAATTTGTTTCATTGAATTATAAAAGGTTGGAGTGTCACCAACTCCCGTCCCATAAAAACCACAAACAAAAAATTAGTGGGAACATGAAGAATGTTAAGTTTTTCGAGCTCCAACTTGCATGTTATTGTTGTCTTATAACAACAAACAAAGACATGCACAAATTTAGATACATTTCTCCAACAAGTTAACCCAAAATTGGGTAGCCCAATAATCTTGCCTAATTGTTGAATGCCATTGTGTCCAATCTAGGAAAGTAAAAATCTAGCCTACTTGGTTGTCAATATTGTTTTGTTTGGTAATGCCATGTTTTGGAACAACAATTTGGGTGTGCCAAGGCTAGTGACCAATCTAAACATTAATATGTCATTATTTTTATTTATTTTTTCATAACATCCAACTTCAAGTAAGCAACTTCATTCAAATACACCACTTTAAAAAGAAACCTTTTTAATAAGAGATTAAAAATATATATAAAGAGTGGATTGTTTTGAAATTCTCTTCAACTTGATAAATTCCTCGCCCTTAGATTGAATGAAGGTGATTTTTCTTTAATGAAAGAATCCCCCTTTATGTATTTTGGAGGTCTTTCAAATAAAAATGGTTGAAATGTATAAGATTAAAGACTAGCCCTTCACCTTTCCTTAATTTTAGAAAAGTTTTGAACATTATGATCACATGTTATGACTAAATGTGAGATACAAGGGATTAGGATGTTGAGGGGTGCAAAATAATATATTATTTTTCATTATGTTGATGACACATCATTGTCACTATTACAAGGGGATGGGGGGGGGGATGTGGATATAGGGATATTACTATGCAACCATTATTTACAAATTCTAGGGTTGGAATTTAACTAAGAAAAGAACATGGCTTTTCATGGTTTAAACCATGATGGCTTTAAAAAAAAAAGGAGGAAAATGGGTTGTGGATGAAAAGCTTTCAAAGTGTTGGGTATTGTGTTGCGGATAAGCTTGGAGATTCAAAATGTGAAACTTTTCTTAATTGACAAGATTTGGAAAATTGGAAAATATTGGAAAATATTGGAATACTATTTGTTTGTCAATTGTTAGTAGACGAATCATTGTAAACTCAATTCTTGCCTTTACATTATAGTTTTTTAATCACAATCTAGGTACATTTTAAAAAAGCCATTTGCAAATGTGAGAAAATTTTCAAAAACTATTTTTAGAGTGATCATGAGTATACTACAAGAGGTAGAATCTATTGGGTTAATTATTGCACATAAAGAAAAGTGGGTGGTTTGAGTTTTTTGGACCCTAAAGTAACCTTGAATGTTATATTGTGTAAATGGACATTCATGCCATTTGAGCTAGGGGAATCCACTTTTAAATTTTTTTTGAAATATTGTTTGAACAAAATGCACCTTTATTATAAATAATGGTTTTTTAATGTTCAATGGATGTTAGCTCAAAGGCATCAAACTATCATGGGCCTTACAATTTGGAATCAAATATCCAAGGCAAGGAAAAACATATGTAAATCATTACAATTTAACCTTCCCATGTTGGTTGAAATTATAATGAATGTTAAACTTTGGCAATCGACACATTTTAAAGGCCAAGAATTTGGGTTTTTATTACATTATCGAAAAATTGCAAATATTTGATTTACAAATTATAAGATATTTCTAGGATGTCCATATTTGAAAATGTGAAAACTAATATAAGATTAAAGACACTTACCAAATGAAGGGAGGTGTAATATTGCATTCAGAAAAATAAAATAAAATGTTATCCAATAATTTTGAAAGTTTGAGTTCAATTCCTCTAAGCAACAAATTATAGCTAGTGAATGGTTTGTTATGTACTCTAGCATCACAAATTTCATGGGCCATGATTTGGTAATAATAGTCATGCAAAATTTACTTTTCATAAGTTTGTATGGAATAGACATGGATGTCATTCATCTACTTGTAATGTTTGAACTTCGATGTCATGCACATTGTTTAAACACAAATGTCATATGTCTATTCATATTGTTTAAACATGGGTGTTATATGTCTATTCATGTTGTTTAGACATGAACACAATGCACATGACTTTCGTGTTTAAATTATGCATAACATTTGTGTTTAAACAATATAAACCTATGAAATAATAGATTTTGCACAAATTTGGAAAGAACTCATGAAGCCCATAAATTTATGATGTAATACAAATTTGATCCCATATTTAGTACTATGCACTTTGGCCATGTTTTTACCTACTTGTTTTGACATCTAGACGAGGTATTTAACATTATCATAGACTTTTCCTATTTATAGCTTTAATGAAAGCTTCATCATGGTAAAAGCAAAAAGGATGATTAAAATAGAAAATCAATTGTGAAGCAAAGGCTGTTGGCTCAAAATGAGGGTTTTTAATTTGAGGAAATGCTCAAACAAAATACATTTTCATCTCTTTCATGGATGGTTGGATTCATTTGGATTTGACCTTCGGTAATGACAATAGGCTAATAAATAATTCTATTGGATTACACAATAAGAAAAGGGTAGGAATTGCTTAACAAAAATGAATTATTATTTCAAAAGATCTCAAAAAATTGGCCCAATATATTATCTCAAGATTACAACATCAAATGGAATGAGGTCTAGAAAATGAACATGACAAAAAAAGATATTGAGTTTCTTTGGACTTGTATCATAAACCTTTATTTGTCATCATTGTGTTGTATTGAGCAAGTAGGGAGAGCTTTGTTCCCTACTTGTTCACATAACATGATGGAGGGTCCATAATGATAGGTACATATATAAAAAAGACAATGGGGGGAACATTCTCCCACCACCTCCAAAAACAAAATAATGTGAAATAACATACCTTCAAGTTGACAATCACTTCAAGAAGCTCAACTTCTCTTGAATAGAATAGTGAGAAAGATTTTTTTTAAACAACCTAAATTTATATTGTTGATGAGGACCTCAAAATAATAGTGCAATTTATGTGGTAAGTTGGAAAATGCCATTACAAATCAAGTTTTGAAAATGAGTTTTGCCCAATTGTAAAAATTGAGAATAATAGTCAAAAGCTAATTATGACCAAAATTTTGATATAAATATGAAGAAAATTGGGTTCATTCGCACATAATTTCTTTTCAATTTCAAGTTTTTTATTTCAATTACAAAAATTATGACCATGATCACCTTTGGGGAACATGTAGTTTTGAGGTTTCAAAAAATGGATAACATATTTCCATTAAATGATTTAGAGCAAGGAATTGGTGAGAACTCATTGGAAAAGAACATTGAAAATAACAATTTTGATGTTGATGAACATGGAAACATTTTTATGCAACCTTTAGAACCTACTTCTATTCTTAGATGTTGAGTCTTTTTGAAAAGAAATTGAATAGAAACCAAAGAAAAAAGTACTTGAAGCAAAACCTTGATGACCTATTACATGAATGAAAGAAGAATAGGTTTTTGGTTAAAGGGATTATGGTTCATGTGAATTGAAACGTTTCCATTAGATTTTTCCATTTCTATGATGAACATAGTATGCATCTTTGACATAGGACAATATACAAACAAACATTCTTTGAGTTAGTTTCATATGATTTCACCAAGGAGTCTAATAATTAGAAAACGCACACGCACACATATTACTATAACAAAGAAGGATGCGATAACTTTGGTCAAGATGATGGAACATGGTATGCAATTGAAAGATGCATCGTTTGTTGTGCCTATTTAATCATTATTTAATCAAGTGCAATTTTTTTTGTGCATTGTGTTAGGTGATTTTCAATCATTTGTATTTTATAATTGTTTATGTTTTTCCATGTAGACAAGAAGGGATTGTGAGTGAGTTATATTTTTCATTTCATTCTTCTATTATTATTTTTACATGTTTACATTATGTTGATGTGATTACTTGACTTGACAATTGTTTTTACTAATAGTATTCTCCACCAAAGGCTCAAAAGTTGGCTTTTTATGTGGAGTTCATCTTAAATAGTCTATAGCTACTATCATATGTGAAGACCCAAGCTTCAATTATGGCCTCCTTGTCTTTGCTTTCATCTTTGTGTGTGACAACCTTTCATTATGTCAATGACATTGACGCAAGACAACAAATTCCATTGTAATTGAATCAATTAACTACTGTATTCATCAAGACTTGTTTCATCCAAAGTTTTCATTCATCTACCTTTAATCAATCATTCCTATTGTTTTCATCCATATGTCCTCTATGGCTTTCATTTCATTCATCTACATGTTTCATTCATCCAATTATAGTTCATGTTTTCCCATTCATTTGTCTTCAATTCATCCATTTTTCATCTATCTAATTTTCCTCCATTGTTCACACATATTTCATCCATATTTTTCATTCATTTATCATTTTCAACCATCCAACTTTCATTTGAGATTCCTTTTCATCCACATTTCATCCATAGTTTTTGTTCATGAACCACTTTCATCCATCTTCATTTACCATTCATCCATGGGTGCTCACTACTCCTGTGCTCATCAAATAGCATTTCCCCCGGTTGGGTGCAGCAGCACTGTCATCCTTCACATTAGAAAAAGTTAGCAAATGAGTACAATGGCAAAAAGACACAGAGAAAACACAAATGTATACTTGAAATGATGAAAGCATGTATGCAGAACAAATAACAAGAGATCATAACAAAACTACCCCAGCACATTTTTCTGCCCAAACCCATAGCTGCACAGGAAACACAATACTACTCTCCAACCTTGAGACCGATCATAGGGATTGGCAACAATACAGGCTGCACATTTGGAGTTGTTAAGTCTTGGACATAGGAAATACTACAAAAAATGCTTTTTGCAGGCTTTTGGCTAGGAAATCTTTGATTCCATCAAATGAAAGATATATTTTGCACTGTGTAGCATGTGCTCTTGCAACAGATTTTAGGCCATTGCAACCTTCAGGGTCTTTGTGGGACAACATTGTACCTCTTACTTTCAACTAGATGAGGAGCAGCTCTCAACTGTAGGCTATCCATGATGTAACAGACCAGATTGAAAACCAGAGAACCTCCTCAACTTCCACTTACTGTTGCAGCTACGGAACCCAACCCAAGCTAGCCATTTTTTGGAGGACTCATCAGGACTGATTTTTTCCTGGATGGCAACACAATGTTCATTGCAAGTGTTTCCATACTGTACTCCAGGAATTCATGCATGATTTTTTGCAAGGGGGAAAAACCCACCTGTTAAGTGGTTGCTGCAGCCCTTAAGTTCTCACTGATTGCTCCAGTCTGAGATGTGTTCTCTTCACCTTCTGATTGGCAGATTGAAGGACCACATGTTCAAAAGTGATTCCAAAGCTTGGGCTGACCACTCCTTTCAAACAACACAGGTCTGGGGGTGTCCCGCCCTTTATTAGTGCTGATTTGCACCTGTACCTTAGACAAGACACATGGGCAAGGATGCAACTACATGTTAGATGTTTGGCGGTGAACTACTGTCCTCAAAGTGAAATTTCTGTGACAGGTATATTTCTTATTCATTGTCAAGGTCATGTCTACCATTTTATCTAGGTTTAGTTGCAGTACCTGAGCCATGATCATGGATACAGTGATTGAGAGCAGGCTAGTTCAAGTGAAGTGTTGATCTTCTGTTCATGTCTGTCACAAAAATCTCAAGACAATCTCACTTAAAGGCAGTACTTAAACTCATCAGATTCTACCACAACAAACAAAAAATAGATTTGGTCCATCAGGACAGAAGAGTGAATGAAACGAGCTTTGCCATCCATAGAAAGCTTGAGCACAGAAAATTGCAAATTGACAAGAGGAAAAAATAAAACTACCAGAACCAACATCAATATGCATGATGAGGCATTAGATCAATCATAGTAGATGTATTACACAGGAGAACCTGAGCACAACATGGCCTTTGCTTCAGCCACCCCCAGACACTGGCTGTCACAATCCAAAAAAACTACAGAGCTTCAGTAGAATTTAGGTCTGAAGCTTCCAAACCTGTGGGAGGATAAATATACAACTTGGACCACTTGACTCTTACCCTGATCTTTCTCTTCTCCTTGCATATTGCCTTCACATGTCAGTGCTTTGTTTCTGGAGGTTTCTATGTGGACAGACATTGTCCCAAAACCCTAAATTTCTCAAATCACATGCCACTCAACTGCCAAGGCATTCTCAAGTAACAAGGCAGACTGAGAATACCACAATGATTAATCAAAACTGTCAGTTGAAGCTTCCTTCCATTTGACTGCAATGACTGTCTCACAGTCAAGAAACTGAGCTCTGCTGATCTTAGAGCAAAGATGAGGGCCTGAGCAGGGGTAATCCGCAATCAGCAACTTCAGAAAAGTGTACAGCAGAGGTCTATGACAGAGAATGGCAATAGCGGTCCAGGCCTTGATCCCTGCTAGCAATTTGCAGCTTGCGCATTGCTGCTGTCTCCAGCTGTCGTACTCTCTCTCGGGATACACCATACCTGCAAGACAGTCAAACTTTTTACACTGTTGTTCCCCTGGTTTGCTACTTTGAAACACCACTATATTCAAGCTTTTTTCTTCAGTGGGTTCTGACCTCCAAGGAGCAAGACAGCATACTAATTAAAACTGATCAGCACACAGAAAGAGAGAAAAAGAAGACTGGCCTGTGACTGATGGTTTCAAGGGACATGCGGTTTCCATCATGGCAGCCAACTCCATAGTGCAACCGTACAATGTCACGCTCCCTTGCTCCTAACTGGGAGTTAAGCAATCTATCAACATCAACCTGCCCACAAATACAAATTCCACCTTCAGTCTCACAAATCTGACCTTTGACAAAAGAGCACAAAAAAGTGGGCAAAATTTTGACAAGATATTTACTGAGACTTCAAATGACAGTTGGGCTGAAAAACTACAGGAGTTCCTCCCCTGATAGTAGCCTGTTGAGTGCCCAGCATCCCTTCAACCCAACTCTGTTGACCACAGACTACATGGGTGGATTGAGAGCTGTAGCTCACCAAGCTCCGCACACAGGATATACATGTGAAATCTTCAAAAGTCGATAACCAGTATCACAACAACTCACATACATTATGCACTGCAAGACTGTCAGATACAACTGAGAGTAGTTAGATGTTGCTACAGGACATACCTTCATCAGCATCTGTTCGACAACATTCCATGGCTGGCTTTGTCCATCTTGGTCCGCCACCAACTGTTACATACAATATGACCTACTATGTGTCACCTCACTTAGATGATGGATGATGCTTACAACTATAAACTGGTTGACAACATTAAGCATCACTGTTTTGTTCAATATTTTCCAACAGAGATCTAAGACAAAAGGACTATTGCTTTGATGATGGAAGCATTCCAGATAGAGGCCTAGGGTCTAATTTCTGTCATGCTAGGCTCCCTAGGATCCTCAACTGAATCTGGAATCCTACAAGTATAGAGCATACCTTGGAATGTTCAACTCAACAAACTAGACCAAGCAAAAACTACCTTAAACTACTAAAGCAATTGGTACATCCAAAGGATACTTAAAAGGAATTGCACTACAAAGTTCTGCCACTCAGATTAAAGGGCCAGAAAGCTAAAGAAGTCCATTTAAGGGGGATCTCCTGGTTTGAATGTCAGGAGTGATGATTATCTGAGATAACACTTGTCTTTGAGACAAAACTAGGAAGCTTCCAGCATCTACCTGATGCTATTGCATTGAAGACATAGAAGCTTTGCATTAAGACACTTACACCATGCAGGGTCTCTCCATCCCCACTTTGGAGGGTGTTGCGTCCAATTTCCATGTCCAGTGACACCAGCTTTTTAGTCACCTGCAAGAAGTTGTTCATATAGACATAGATTACTCTTCCAGATGCAAAAATAGAGGAAATACTGAACTTCACTGTGACACTTATCTGGCATACATTGAGTTATACAAATCCTCAACAGAGGCTGTTAAAAAACAGACCTTCAGAGTTAATGACAGATTGACTGTTACTTCAGTTCATGTAAAACGTATTTCATCCCACACCTTCATGAGGCTGTAATAGTTCTTTAAGAAAAACAACAAGGCGCATGTATATCTACAAAGATGAGATACCTTAAGGGCATTCTTAACTTTGGTGTTGGAGAGACTAGTTGCTTCTGAGAGGTCCTGTCACACAAAATCACCACCTGTTAAAAATGTGACCAAGGTGTTGATACTCAGTACAATACACATGAAAGAGCAGCTCAAGAGATTCATAAAACCAAACAGCTCAATCCCACCTGGACAGAGGCCTTGGACCCTTCAGCTAACAACTGTGACTTGGCCTTTCTGATACGACCTAGAGTGTCGTGCACATGGACAGGCACTCTCACTGTCCTTGAGTGGTCAGCTATTGCCCTTGTTACCCCCTGCACATCAGAGAATGAAATACATTAGTGATGTAGCACTCAGGGACATGGATCATTATCAACCAAGCTGTATTTGTAGAGTCAACAAGCATGTGAATGAATTGTTTGTATTTCCAAGCAAGGTGAGAAAGTTGGATTGTTATCACAAACCAATTCCATCATATATACAAGACCTGGTTAAATTAGCAGAAATCAATATCATGCATTCATCTTCAGACCTTCATGACCTACTATTTTAATTCATGATAATGGCTCTACACCCATGTATTATCAGACCATTCCAGAACTGCAGTCACTTTTGAATTAAACAAGAGAATATATTGCATTGTGTCATTTTGCATTCAGAGCACCTTGAAAGGAGTAATCGAATTTTCCATCAATTCATACACCTAATGCATCAACTCTGAGACAAATGGTTTGCATGCATGTCTAAGCAAATATGTCTTCAAATGGGGTCAGTGTATCACCTGACGAATCCACCAGTGGACATAAGTAGACAGCTTATAACCTCTGGTATGATCAAACTTCTCCACACCTTTCAAAAGTCCAATAGAGCCCTCCTGTAATGCCACCAGATCCTTCAACCTCAAAGACTCCATTCTTTTTAGCATGAAATACTGCTATACAACAACTGCAATTATCCTAGGCAAGCATTCAAGTAAATGCTATCAAACATAACAAGTATGTGCCAATCACTTTTGTGGACATAAACAATAATAATTAATAGTTTCATTCTCATTAACAGGAATATTGCCTGATTTCAAATTCCTGTCCGGATTGCAAGTTGTCCTTGCAAAACATCATCAAATAGCAAATTGCAAATTTTCATGACTACAATATGCAGGATCACAAACCTTAGGGCAGTCATGCATGAGTCATTTAATGGGGTTCCATGATGAAAGCATCCACTTAAAAAAAGAAACCAAAACTGTAAACAGAACCTTGCAGCTCTCATACTAACCTGGATTAGGTCTGCCATTTCAAGTCCATAGCTGTGGTAGCGCTTTGTGACTGACACTACAAGTCGCAGATTTGCCATAACCATTTTATCTCTTGCAAACTCTGCTTCTTCCAGCTTCCCCACCAACTCACCTATAGGCATGTGCATATGATCTGCCCACTCCTTCTTTGAAGGCTCATAGCCTAGCTCCACTGCAAGTCTGTAATCAGCAAACACACTAAATCAGTCTAGTATTATGTAGAAGTTGACTTCTTTGTATGATTTGTACTTAGCCTCACCTTCCAAGCAGCAAACTAGTTACATAGACAGACTTTCATTAAGACAAAACCCAGCTCCTTTCAAAAGCAGGTAGACCACACAAAATTGTGCAGATGCTCCCACACCAGAAGGTGAAAGAATGGCCAATAGCAGGGTAAGAGCATAGTCTTCAAGTGAGAATGAAAGTTGCCCAGAAAACTACTAAGTACACTGCAACAAAGGAAGAACTCGGACCAGATCCCAGAATTAGTGAAGCTGAGAACTACTAGTACACAGTAGCTGATCAAAACTGAGAGCAGTTCATGGTGATGCAGAGGGCATGCACTTGGATTGTTCTTTATGTCCAATTCCACCTCACTATTTAATGCCATCCCCTGAAGTACCAGGAACTAAAACATCCCCTGTATGACATACACCTGAAATTCTTGCCTGGATCTTTCAAGTTACCAAGAAGAACAGCAATGAAAACATAGAGATCTCTGCCCAACTAAAAATCTGAAGCTTCTGAAGACCCATCAGACACAACCCGATCTTGATAGAAACATTTTGACATATAATTCTAACTGTGCGATCAATGGTGAGTAAATGATATACAAACTTTCAACATACTTCTTTCTGCAGTCTCTGAGGTTCGCACCAATTTGCATTTTCTTAGAGAGCACAATTTCTTCATCCCTGGTGAGCAGATCAATCTTTGTGATGTCCCTCATGTAAGTGGTTAGGTAGTCTTGCAGGCTCTCAGGTTTGACATGCTTCACCCTCCCTCCCTTCTCGTACTTCTTCGTAGGCCAAATCATGAGAACCTCAGGTGGTGTTGCTGGTGCACTTGTTGCCAGTCGTTTCTTCCTTGCCTCCAGACGACGGCTGCGTGCAGATGGCCTCCCTGAGCCCACCACTCCTGGTTCCAAACCACTTGGACTAGCCTCATAACCTGAAGGAACTTCTGCTGCTTCTTCTTCCAATACCTTCTTCTTATTAAGCTTTGGTTTTCTCCTCTGCTTGCGCTGGCTTGTAGCTTGTTTAGATGATTGTAAGATTTTCTCTAGAGATAATGCCCACTGTGCTTCCAGTATAGCTCGCTCAAGAATACTCCTGGCCTCACGTTCAGGAGACGTTTCTAGTACCATAGACAATTGAGCAAAATTTTCTTCCAAATGAGCAGTGTTCCAATGCATTGGGACAGATATGCTCTCATGCATGAGAGTAAGAGCATGAATGGCATGATGATCCCTGAGAGCTAGAGGTTCCAATCGTTGTATGGCCTTATGGGCTCGCAGAGCTGCCTTCTTTTTTACTGCTGTGGAATCCTCACTGCCTGCAGCTATAGCAGAGATGGGAGGCAAACATCGATGCCTAAAGCAAGAAGCTCCATCCTGAGCATCAAAGGGGAGCAACTGTGCAAGATGCTTCATGGATTGCAGCCTGATAATCCCAGCTGCCTGAGGCATTTTTCTTTAGTCTGCGATTCCCCCCTCTATAACATTTGGCAGAGGAAAATGTGATCTGCAAAACAAATTGAAAGTAAGGAGCTTGCCAATATGCTGACAACATGCAAATCACACATGATTCTAACCTGCAGAATACGGAAAACGATAGAGATTCAGAAGACTGGTGCTGAAGAGATAATCAATACACTTCGAAGCAAAATCACTGTTCAATGCCACAAACAAAGATACTAAAAGATCTGCAAAGTCCCCATTACTGGCAGAACATAAGCCAAAAGAATGCATCAGAAAATAGACTTCTTGTAAACAGACCAAAGAACACGAAGGCGATCATCGTACCTAGAAACGGATTGTTTTGAAACAATCAAAGGAATGCTACCGCTTCGAGGTCAGAATCCACAGAATGTGCCCGACCTTGAGATCCCCTAGGATATGGGAAAAAGGAAGAGCTGAAACAGAGCAAAGAAAAAGGATTATCTCAGATATGACGAGGAAATGGAGTTGATGCTACAGAGGAAAGAAAGGTGCTGATGGTACGTACTTCCCCCGCGACGCTAGTCGGAAACACGCTCAGCTTCACAAGCCTTCCCGACAGATTCCGGAAAAGAAGAAACGAAACCAAGAGAAATCACAACAAGACTACAAACAAAGCGCGAAACTCGGTTCTTGAAAACACACACAAAAAGTGGACACGAAGAGAGTTTGCGATTGGAAATTTTTTTCCGCCAGTGCAGGTACCTATCATCGCAAGCAAATGTCGCACAACTCCACCGCCTCGAACACAGCCGCAGCATCAATCGCTCTTCTCATCATCGCCAGAAGCTTGCCGGAGGCCGTTTTTCGTTCTTCAGCGAAGAAGACGCCACCCTCGGAACCTTCGGGGTCTACATTGGTGGGGGGGGGGGGGGGGGGGAAAAATCCGGGGGAGGGGGGGGGGGCCCCCCGCTGTTGGGGGGGGGGGAAAAGGCCGCAAGGGAAAGCTCTGCCCGGT
>Ga0116231_10007212_pt1 | contig 20542 bp, 13 predicted proteins | sample S1TSphgellanicum_2_FD_89695 | JGI IMG/M metagenome (GOLD analysis project Ga0116231, IMG submission 89695) | Host-associated microbial communities from peat moss isolated from Minnesota, USA - S1T2_Fd - Sphagnum magellanicum MG | ecosystem: Host-associated > Plants > Peat moss > Unclassified...
TCCCCTCCCCTCCCCTCCCAACTTTTCAAAGGAAAAATTCCACTTGGCAACGTGCCCTCCAAATGCACTAGAAATTTCCTGCGGGTGGTTTAGGTCACCATGGGTTAGGGTTGGAAGGGTAGGCCCCCATTTCAAACTGATGGGTCAATTTTCAAAAAGTTTCTTTTAAGTGCTGTAAAGTGTACCATTAAAACAGGTCAAAACTAATTTTCTCAAATCTAACCTTTGTAGCACCATCCATCCTGTCTAGCAGTGTTTTGTTTTCTGGTTTCCTCCAAAAAATTTATGTAGCCAAATTGGTGGTCATCCCTAATATATTATTTAGGCAAATCTGGATATAAAAAGTATGAAAGTAAGAAAGCAAACGGTCTTCTGTATTTTTGGCTACAAACAGGAACTCCATATAGAATCTGGCAATCATTCCAAAAAAAAGAAATTATTTCAATATTCAGCCAACTAGAAAACTCAAAAAAACCTTGTTTTTCACCATTTAGCAGAAAAAAAAAACCCCCCAACCAACAAATTTTTCACCCCAAAAAAAAGAGAAAAACACTGTTTCTACCTGTTGTGTTCATGACCAAGATTATTTGGGGATATAAGGAAAAGATTAATCTATTGAAATGAAAGATTCAATTGATGGCGATGAAACTGTGATAAACTTTATTAAACAAAGCACCCAGCAAAGGGGGCAGGGAAGTACAAAGAGAGATGACCCAAGTCCAAGCCAAAAGCACACAAACCCAAAGGGGGTCACCAGGGCCAAAGGAACAAAGTATGTTCCAGAGCTCCCACCAGTCACAAGAAGCATATCATATCATAAAAAGAAAGGGAAGAGAAACCTGAAAATGTATTGTGTCCCTGAGTTTATTAAAACAACAGGAAATTGAACACATTCATGAATTGTGTGACACACCACTATTAGATGGTGATCCCTTTAAAAATACATGGCAAAAACTTCACTAGAAATCATTCATGTTATAAACCCAGCTTAAGAAAGTGAAAATGAGTGAGATTTCAGTCAAACGAGCTAAAACCATGTTAGACAATCGAAAATTTGTTAATTGTGTCAAACATATTTATGTAATGTAATTTTAATGTCATATTGATCAAAGAAATTTATGTTAAATGATTTATATGAATGTTAAAAAATTCAAAAAATATATTTAATTTAATAAATTGAGTTTTGATATTTTTTTAAAAGGACTTTTGAACTTTAACACCAAAAATCAGTTTTATAAAGCCTTAGGCTAAAGACTATTTAAATAACAAAATTTTGATGAGAAAAAAATGGAAATGATGATCACTTATCATCCACATACAAAAAGCACTCATAATTTAAAAATTATGATATTTGAAACTTTTTGAAATTCAAAATATAATCTCAAAATGTTCAAATCTCAAAAATCAATTGCTAAATGTAAATGGGTAGTAATGTGTATGACATATAAATAAAGTTGTGACTTCTTATACAAAAAACTAAGCTTAAATTAATTATCATATTTCATCATGATTTGAAATTATAATCATTTTTTCAAAAAGAAACATAAAATCTGACAAAATTTGTAAACTTTTAAACAATTCATGTTCATTCAAAATGAGTGAAGAAAAATAATGTAGTTTATTGGGGTAATTGTATTTTTTTTAAAACATGTTCTAAAAAAAATTAAATTAAATTCATTTTATGAAAAATTCAAAATGTTCATAAAAAGCCCATTTGTAGTTGGGTCCTTTACCACCATTGGTTCATTTAATTGTGATTGTACCAAACTGGTTTTTAATGTGCAATATGAAAAACAAAAATATCATGCTCAAACAAAAAAAATTACAAAGAAAGACTAAAATGTGTATCCTTCAATTAAAGAAAAGCCATGTAAATAAATCCTTCAGGACACCACTTATAGACAAATAAATTGAAAAACTGTAAACTAAAAAGGCCACCATTAATACATAAACAAATATAAGATCATAAACTAAAAAGGTGTCATTTGTCACAAATTGGCTAATGATGGAGGTGCATAGGCTATGATGTGCGGAAGAAATGAATAATGTTTCCCAAATACAACAAAACGTTAAAAAATCGTAATGTCATGTGCACATTAGATGACAATGTACATTCTATGGATAATAAAAAAATAAGCATCATGAGAATTAAAGAAGATTGTTACTAACGAACTATAATGACCTAAGCACAAAAAATAAAAAGGAAGTTGAAATGAGACTGAAAACAAGCATAAGTCTCTATAACATGAAGAATGAAATCGTCTTTTGATGCACACTCAATGTATGATCATGTTTTCTCTTGAACAACAACTAGCATTACATGTGTTGTTGTGAATGATACACATTATACCATATTCAGGCAAGTTGAATCAACTATGACAATGTGTGCTAAGGTTCAAAAGCCATCTCTAATAATAAAAATATTGATTTGTCACTAAGTATGATAGGGGAAAGGTGAGAAACCACTCTCCAAAACAATAATTACAAAAATATATTGAAGCATATCCTATGTTGTAATTAGTGTTGAACAAACCTCTATAAACATTATTGGTAACTTCCTAAATGGTAGCTTCCTAACTTCTTCTTAAACAATTTGAAATGACAAATTACAAATGAAATGTGCCATAATGACATCATCCAACATAAATCAGCTATTAAGAGCCTTGGAATTAAATATTGAAATAAGATATTTCATCTAATTCATGTAACTCAAGTTGTTACTCTTGAATGAAATGCATTCATGTACATTCATTTTCATCTATGAGGATGAAAAGCATTCATGAGCATTCTAATTCATCCATATGAACATTATTCATGATCATTCTGCCATGCTTTGAAACTTAATCACATTTTCAAGTTGAATGATAAACTTCTTCAAAAAAAAACAAACTACAAAAGATCATGAGGATTTAGTGATATTAGAGTTGAAAGATGATTTGTAGAACTTCAGGTGGCAGTCCTATAGCACTTTAAATCGTTTTAAATGAATTTTAAAATAAGAAAGTTATGAGGTTTGAAAGTAGGAGGGGTCAAAATGAGAAAAAATGAAAAAAAAAAAAGTATTTTGAAAGTCAAAAAAACGTATTTTCTTTAGTGCTCTTTTTTGGCTGGTCCTTGGGCTTTGCAGTTCAAAGATGATTTATAATGGAGAAGAATTGAGAAAGATCTGCCAACGTGTTTGGTCATAGGCAAAATGGAGAAGAATTTCGAAAGATCTGCCAAAGTGTTTGGATATATGCAGGAGATTGGTGATGGGCCAGTTTACCCTAGTGCGCTAAGATCCATGTTGAATTTCATGTTAAATGTAGTTGAATTGTACTTAGGAAAAGCTTGTACCACTGGTGGGAAGGTCTTCTACCCTGATATACCCATGCATACATAACAGATTTAATACATAACCTAGTAGGCTGGTAATATTTTAGACTTACCATGTCTATATTCTACTCAATTAGTATATATTTGGGGTTTACGCTTACTGAAGTAGGGTATTTGTTTTGAAACAGGTAAAAACAGTGTATATGCCAAAACCATTGTATGACATTTATGCACTTCCATCCTTTGTAATGCAATGTGGTTATAATGGATTTGTTTGAATTATTGTGACTAAATATATTTTTTTTGAAATTTAATTTATGTTCATAAAATCAGATACCTTGAACAATTTTACCATATGCTTTTGGAACCCTTTTAAATTTTACAACCATTTGCCATTATAAAACGGTTGTGATTATATTTCAAGACTATTGATTGGTTTCATTCTATTTTCATTATTTTTTTTGTACTTACCTGCACTTTGTTTGAATCTTTAAACTTATATATTTTTACCCAACTGACTTTTTTCAAACTTTTATATTTATTCTTACTCAATCAATATATTAAAATCAATATCCCCACTCACCACGAGTTTGTACAACGGGTACAGAACTTAAAATGTGATTTCTTTTACATCTATCATCAGATTTGCTTCAAAGTTGAAATATTCTTTAAAATACCTTTTTCCATACACACATCAAGCTTTAGCATAACCACTCTAATAAATGAGCAAAAGTCAAGATCCATTCTTTTATAGAAGTGAAAAACCAAATCCTATTATTTGAAATTGAACCTTTTGTGTGATAGTAAAGAAAATTGATAATCGTTTACATGAATGTGTACCTCTTTGCTTGTGCATATTAAGTTAAAAGGGTAAAAAGTTCCAATCATTCCCCATAAATTATTATAATGAACATTGGACACATGGAAGGGGGATGCTTCACATAATTGCATTCCTCTTAATCAAGGGTCATGTTACTGCAAATGTTAAAAATTCACTTGACCAAAGAATTAAGAATTCTTTCTTTGGCAATAACAAAATAAGCATGGTCAAATTTACAAGTTGTCCTGCTACCAATCTAGATTGATATGGATAATAAATTTTCCTTGTAACCTTGCAGAAAAAAACTTCCCATCAAAACATCCCTCAAGAAATGCGATCATTAAGACTCACCATGCAAGATCCAGACCAGCCACCACCAAAGGTTTCAGTCCTGCAATTGATGCAGGCCTCATTGTCAGGCTTCAAAATAGGAAAGGAAAAGAGGTTGACAATTCATTGGATTTTCACATCCTTTCCTGAGTTCAAAGCCTGAGCCCCTCCTGCACATTAGATTGATGATACCTGCAGGGTCATGAAGGTTGCACATATTTCCAAGGACACAAGAACAACTCATAAGGCATTCAATACATAAGTACCATGAAGCAAAGTGCCCAACAGAGTTCAATTATGGCAACCCCTTCAGTTCTATAAGACTATCCCTGCATCATACAAAACAACATATCTATGAGTCAGCATCATGCACAAGTTAGAACAGGAAAAAGGAGAAAATCCCAGGAGTAAATTTTAGAATGTCTGTAGTTTCTGGCATCTTTTCTGCCAGATTCAGTTTCCAGGTGCAGTAATACGCCAAACCCAGATTTGTGTCAGAGCACTTATTGGTGGTTAGCTCAAGTTGACATATTGGGGACTGAGGCAACAGAGACCTTCTACTCAAGAATGGCTGCTGCTGCATCTATCCCACACAGCACAGAAAAGTCTGTGGTCCAACGTTGTAATTGAGGGAGGTACTACAGGAGGGAAGAAAAAATAAGAGAAATGATACAGCCAAATTGAAGCCCCTAGACCTCAGGCTTGCAGTACTTGGCAGTGCACAATATGCGACTTTAACCGATTCCGGCCAGCAAGATTGGACCATAGATTGGTCACAAAGGACTTGAACTGGCCTTTTCCTGAAATAGTTTCCCACAACTGCCCCTGTTTCTCAGGAATGTCTGCATTCACCACATCAACGAGGGTAATACTCATGTTGTTTCTGATAATGCAAAGTTTGCCACCCAAGGGCACCATTGCAACAGCTTCCATAGCTCGAGAGCCTCCCAGGTGAAGTTTACTATCTACTGACAGGCTCCAAGCATCAGTGTCACTGTCATACATCCGCAATTTACAACCATCACGGCAATCAAGTGCATACAGGTTGCCTTGGAGTTCAACACAGGGATTACGCCAACCATCCACCATTCCATTGACAACAGGGGACCAATTATTAGTGGCTGGCACATAAACCTCACTCATGACCTGGCGGTGTGCTCCTAGGCCCTTGAGAAACCACCTGCCACAAATTTCAAACAAACTCAAATGTTTCTGCACCTAGCATATGACATAGGATTAAGTTATCAAAATTATTGCCCCAACCACAGTGCATGGGTGATGAAAAATCTGATGATGAAGATTCATAGCAATCAGAGAGAGTGACTGTCTATTAAGAGAAAACCTCAGTTGAGACAGATAATCAGACACCTACATGAATTGTCATAAATTGTTTCCTGTAATTACTCCAGAGCATACTTCACACCCTGGAAAACCATCAGGCAGCTGAAATAATCTGACTAGAGAATGGCAACAGATAACAAACCAGTAGGAAACACAAAACTGACCTGCCACCAAACACAACTCCAATAAAAGGCACCATAGCTGTGCTCATATCAGAGATATAAGACCACTTGTTTTTGTTTGGGTCATACATCTCAGCAGACCGCAAGGACCTCTGGACACCCTCACATTCCCCACCGGCCACAAAGAGGCAATTGTTGATGACACAGAAGCCAAAGAAATGGCGCCGCCGCTGCATGTCTTTTGCTCGGTGCCATTTATTTGTTCGAGCACTGTAATACACCACTCGTCGCATCGATCCCTTCACTGGATCCTTGCCACCAAAGAGGTACAGATGGCAACCACTGAGTACTGCACACCCAAAGCCAAGAGCATCGGAGTACTCAACTGGCACAGGTGGCAATGGCTGCCAAAGCTGGTACCTGGATCCACAGTTCGCCACTATGAGATATGTACTGGTGAGCCAGACTGAAAAGAAAACCACAAAAGTCTGTCATGAGGATGAAGCCAGAAAGTGCACACATAGAGCATAAGCATTGAGCCTGAGGTGAAACATGTGCCATGGGTCCAATGCCCTTTTATGGCTGAAGACCACCCCTCCATGGAACACCACCCAGCACATTGCTTTGTGGCATGCCAAACACCAAGGCCATTCATTGCAAGTAGGTCAAGCAAGGGTTCAGGTTGAAAGATCTCAGTCCATGGTGCACTACTTTGAGCGGGCTTCATAAGTCAAAATTCTGCAGCAGAATGCCTCACTTGATCGAGAACATATTTCAATCTGAGCTGAGAAGACTGACCAGGGAAAACCAGGGCAAACTTCTGCTGTTCTTGAAAAAAAAAACCTTCAGGAAATGCAAGCAAAGATAGACCCTAAATGTACCTCGGATCAAATGCATGCCAAGAGATGCGGCCTTCCCGGTCACGCTTGATGACATAAACCCACTCCTCTGCCTTGCCCAGATTGCGGCGGAGGTGATAGTAATAGTTGCCAGCAAGAAGACGATACCATCTTTTACAGACCACCCGAAGCTTTCTGTGATAAAATCGAGGTACACGAATCAAACATGCTATGGCAAGATCATCTGGAAGACCCGGTAGAAGCTCCGAAGGGATGGGCCGTTCACCTCTTGTTGGCTTCTTAGGAAGAACAATAGCAGGCTTGATGTCAGGTCGAACACAGTGACCTACTGTGCGTCCGGGCACAAATCTCCTTCCTCCTACCGAGATGCCAGCATCAACCCCTCCACAAAAGCAGGCTGCAGTCTCAACCTGCGGAGTAACACTAAAAGAGAGTGTCTGAGCAGATAATAAGTAAGATGTCACTCTCTGTTTCCTTTCACATCTCCTAGGATGGCGTACAAACCCTGAAGAAATTTTTCTATCGATGCCATGTTCTTTTCACTCGCCTTTCCATGCGAACAACATCACAGACCTTCTAATTCTGAAACCCTAGGAAAACGCCTGCGGCCGCTGGCATGTCCAAAAAAATAGGCATGAGATTATTGTCTCTTCCTTACCTGAGGGACAGGATGAATACTCCGATGCATTGCAGACGCAGTGACGTGCTTCGTCTAGCAGCATACTTCCTCGACTCTTTCTTCATAAGGCAGTCAACAATAGAAGTGAAAACCTAACACCTCAGAGCGCAACTCATCTGGCCAAGGGTCCTCCCCCGACATATCGTTCCTCAACCGAAACAAAAAAGGGTTCCTACTCTCCGCCGCAGTTCGAAACCTCTGCTGTCACATCAATCGGCGACGACAAGCATGGCGAAAACCTCCCCCAAGAAGGCACTGAACAATAAATGGCTCAATCTCTGAACCTCATTCCGGCTCCTACAATACCACTGGCAATCGCAATAGCGAGACGACGAAGAAAGACATCATCATAGGCTGGATCGGATATGCAGAAGAAACGGATCTCAGAAACGAAAAACACAGGAAAAAAAGCTTTAGGTTTTGCTCGGTTCTCAAACAACCATCGCTCTATTGGCCGGTTTTCTTGGCAGTTTTTGGAGACTAGAAAAGGCAGTCCGCATATGCGAATTTGATGCTGGTGCAAAGGAGAGGAAAGGCAGCTCAAAGAAGACAGAAAATGCCGGAGCAGGAAGGAGGGGACGAAGACGATAATGGCTTTTGTCGATGGAGGAGCTTGGTGAAGCTCCGCTGCTACTGTTTCTCGAGCTCGCGACGTCTGCGGCTAAGGCACTCCATGGCCGCGCGTAGACAGACAAAAGAGCTGGGGGCTGGCTGGGTTCGAAGCTTCGCCGACGATCGGACATCAGGTCAGTGTTTTTTTCTCTTTTTTCCAATTTTGTGATGTTGCTCAAGTGGCGATCATCCATAAGACCATTTAGCCAGATTTGGCGATAAGAGAATATGAAAGTTTCAAAAAAATTATTATCATTTTATAATCTTTTGGCTACCTTTTGGAACCTTAGGATAGAATCTGGCAATTTTGTTTTCAAAATTAGATTTCTTTCGAAATTTGGCGACTAAAAAAGTCCAAACACTAAAATTTCTCCAATTTGAAAGACATTGGCCATTTGGCGAAATTAACCCCAAAAAAAAAAAACATTGCATCAGGTAGGCTCTCCTACATCAATGCTTTCATTTTTCCAATTTTGTGATGTAGTGAAAGTGGTGATCATCAGAGCGAGATTTAACCAAATTTGGTTAGAAGCTTAAATATGGAAGTAAACTTTTTTTAAAACATCCTTCTATATTTTTGACTACCTAGTTGAACATAGGAATCCGTCGATTTTTCTTAAATTTTTGTTGAATTATGGCTATTGAAAATCTCAAAAAGCACTTAATTTTATTACCCATTCGATTTTTTTATTTCGAATTTTGGCTACATATAGACAGCATTAAAAAGGGTGCTCTGTATCTGCAGGTTTTTATTATTTTTATTGTACCTACCTAATGTACCACGACGACAGGAGTGTCGGGCGGTTATTAGAACCCAGAACAGACACCCCCCCCCTGGGAGGTTATCAGGGCGGTTCTAGGGACTCATAAACCCAGTTCTTGAAATGTCGACACACCCAGTTCCGGTGAACCACCGGTCCCAAATTTTCTGGAATTTCAAATAACCAGCCAATAAAAACTGCCAGTTTATTGTTGGTTCATTTATGACAACTGTCGGTTCTTTAAGGGTTTTTTTTAAATAAAAGCCAGGAGCAGCGATTCTTTGAAAAAAAAAAAAAATCTTTTTTTCCCCCAAGTAACCCGAAGTTTTTCAATGGTTCTGTCATTCGGAAATAATTAGAAAACGGAAACCCACAATTCTTTAGAAATTCAAATAACCGCAAAATACTGGTCAGCAGCTTCATCTCCTTTTTAGTTTGGTAGCAATTTTTTAACTAGTTTTTTTAATTACTGTTTACACAAGTTTTTAAAACATGTCGTCATTTAATGCTAAATCCCTCTTGGGATGCCTAGCCAATGAGACAACATCCGAAATTTGGGAAAAAACAAAAACAAACAAACTCATTGGTTTCAAATATGAAATTTTTTTAACATTTTTCTTTAAAAAATTTGTGGGTTTAGGCATGCAGTTGACTTAGGTGGTCACATTTAATTGGTGATCCAGTGCTAATAACAAGATAAAAAATGGGCTTTGGGCTATGCAAAAATAGATAGAACAAAATCCGGTCTGAAACCAAACCCACGTGGGAAATTTATTTTTTTTAACCCAAAACTGGGGGGTCTGCCATACATGGACTGATTTCAATAAAGCCCACAGCCACTGGCTTTTACTGTGCGAGGAAGAATTACATGCAATAAGATACCCTCCAATGACACTACAAAATTTGGATGATGTCTTTACTAATGTTAGGTGGTGGGCACACTAATTTCAATATTTCATGTGGGTAAAGGTAATGGAAATTTCAAAAGTATATACCTATTAGCCAGTGAAGACTAAAAAAAAAAATTGCAAACAACTTTCAAAGCTCTCTACTTAATGGGGAGGGGATGATACATTTCTCATGAGTTCAATGGTGTTTGTGTAAAGCATGGAATCTTGCATGAACTCATCACCTCATATACTATGTAGCAAAGCATAGTATACAAAGAAATTAATTGGGCCTTACTCAAAAATGTTAAGTGTACACTCAAATTAGCACAACTTCCAAAAGCATTTTGGACAAATGCTATCTATCTACTACCTATATAATATGCAAAATCATTAGGTATGACTTATTTGTACCTAATGTTACTCCTTTTTAAATGTGATATGGTCAACTTTTCCTTTACATAATTATTGGGTAGGGAGACCATGTTCAAATAAAGCTCACTTATAAAATGTTGTATGATAAGGGGTTGAAGACAAGTCTTTTAGGTTGTGATGTTTTGGACAAAACAACATCCAATTGCTTTGCATGGGGACAGTCAATCTATCAATATCATAACAAGGCGTGTGTCACAGTGTGGCCTTGCAAGTTTAGATGCACATTGTAGTAATGAATTGGAATTCACCTTTTTTTTGTGTACATGTTCATAGCTCTTCCAATATGACTTTGTGTTTATCAGAAATTTTTTTTTCAAGTGTGAAGATGTGATCATTTATGTAGAGCAATAAAGAATATTGGATATTGTAAGAAACTAAAAAAGAGATGTGAATGTCATTTGTAGCGATCAACATGTGCAACTAAGGACATTGCTTGAGTGTTTAGATATGATTATATGAATTTTCATTGAATATTAGATATAACTACAATTTTTAATATGAGATAGAACCTTATCAAGATAAACATGCACCTCAAATGTGGTACATGTGATTCTATTGGAGATATCATAATAGAAAACATATTTAGGAAAAATGAACCCTCTTTTTAAATACTTATGATAATAATCTCGAATTGGAATCCCTTGTAAAATCACCACATATTAATTTTCAAAAAATGGCAACCATTTCTATGGGAATGGCCATCATTCTTGTAGAAAACATTATTCTTTAAATAGCATTACTATTGTTATTCTTATTAACATAAAGATTGTGACCTAAACTTCACCATTATATCCTTGTGAAATGTGAAATTCCAAAAAAATACATACCAAATATGTAAAGCTTGTCTAAAATCTTATAGTCATTTAAAATATCTAATTTTCAGATACTTATAATAACAAGTTTGAAACAAATTTAATAGGTTGTTTGTTTGTTTGTTTTATCTAAGAAAAAACTAATGTTGCCTAGTTATAGAATTTTAGACCTATCCATAGGATATGAATAAGAAAAAAAATTTAATTCGTCTTAATATAAGGATATGCACCCAAATATCCCATCAAAATTTCTTTATACTACTAATTATGCATTCATGAAAAAAAATCATTCATTGCTAGATATGCATTTACTGATTTTCAAAATTATAATAACTTGCATATATTTATAGCAATAAATAATCAACAAGTTGAACATGTCAATTTATTTGCAAACATAAAAACATAAAAACATGTAAAGTAACTTACAAGGGTGTTCAACCCCAATTTTTTACAAAACTATGCACATTGTATTGCAAATTACTTTTAAAAAAAACAACAACACCCATACAAACAACAAACCACCCAACCCCACAAAATAGAAGCCCAAGAAACCAAAACCCTCTAACAACTTGTTGAGCTTAAAAAACTAGTCCATAAATTGCCAAACCTAACACATCAAACAAAAAATAGAAGTCGTTTGGATAGTTTAGATAGTTGAAACTTGCAGCTCCTCGAAGTATTCAACTTTTTCGATCAATTCATAATTATTTTCAATTAAACCAACTTTAGCTTTCAAATAATCTTTCAAGTCTGCATATGGTGTGCAATTCAAGCACAGGTCGTCAAGCCAATTGTTGATGATAGTGATAATTTAGTCCAAATTTTGAACTTGAAAATGGCAACACCTTAAAGTTGTCAAAATACCACCCAAGATGAACATTTTTTCAATCTCAATTTCAAACCCCAAAATCCCAAACCTCATTTGGCAAAAAAAAACTTTATTAGAAGACCTTGTTTTGATGGGAGTTTTGAGTTTCCAAAGTTGCAACCCATTATCTATGCATGCCATTTCCCACTCCTACTTCCCTTTCCCTAATTTATTTGTTCATGTAATTGTGTTCTACAATCCATGACACACTCCCAAACTCTTTGGTAAACTCAACTAAGAGTCTAAATGTGAAAATAGTGGAAGGATAATGAGTTGGGGCACGTTTTTTAGTTCACAACACTTTGGGGGTAGAAGGGTGCGTTGGAGCTCTGGGGACTAGGAAGAGTGACAAGTAAGTCAATTACTCGCACAAACTTACATAAACCAAACAACACGTTGGTTAGTGCATAATTAAGACATTTTTGGTGCATGGACAAGCCACGGGCAAACACGAACTCACAAGACTCGCCATGGCCCAGACTTGAAGGAAGCCACCACCTTCCCCCTTATAGTATTTTTTGTGCCTGGCCACAAGGCCAGCACCCAAATGTCATTTTGTCCTGGGATTCCCACATTGGAATCCCCACGTTGGAATCCCAAAATTCCCAAAATTGGGACTCCCGCAACTTTGGAGGCCCATAACTTCTTCTATAGACCTTTGATTGAGATGAAATCTAAAGCAAAGTTGTAACCCTTGTCAAGAGCTTTCCAACAATATGTGGAACGCCACCTTCACATAAGGAAATTAAAGTGATTCGTGACTTTTAATGATTGGGAGTCAAAGGGGGACTTTGACTCCCGACCCTTCTTTTGGCCATAACTCATGTTTTAAGAACTCAAATGGGTCATGCGAACCTATTTTAAACATTTAAGTTCCAAGAACTTTCTAATGATACAAGGAACTTCTCAATCCAGTGAGTTTTGACCCCTGTGATCGCCCTTTGAAAATTCGAGAATCCATTGGGACTTCAATTCACAAAATGGGAGCTCACTTGGGAGCACACTCTCTTGCATTCTGGGAGCATGAAATGTGACTCCTGGGCTCACTCTTAGCCCGCACCTTTGTAAACCCTTGCTTTGGTTGCGAACCCAAGGCTACACTTACAACAATCCAACCTGAGCATCTTTCACACTCATCAAAGTCAATCTTGTATAAATCTTAACATCATTTGTTATGTGTTGGCAAGTTTTAAACATGACATGCCCAAAACAAGTACCCTCATACACCCGTAACATTTTCAAATGCTCAAATCAACAATAGATCACAATGTCATAACTAACTTTCAAGATTAGGCAACACATGCAAATCCATGGTCTTTTGGACCATTTCAAGCAACACATGTTCCATGAGATTTTAACAAGAAGGAAAATTGACACAAGGACATTAACAAAAAACTAACCTTTATAGCCAGATGTTTTTACATGTTAACAAATGTTTATATCTTTTACAAATGTAAATAACCAAATCTTCTAAAAATCATTGTTATATTTTTTCACCATGCTTGTAAAGATTTATTTAGCCAAAAATCATTATTCCTCACCTATGATTCAAAACAAAACATTTAGTCTTTTAAGGCATACAAATACACATTAGATTATTTAGGCATACAATATAATGTGAATTTGTCGCAATCATAAACACATCATGTTCATTATTTGCACTTTACATTCACCTTTTATATTTTTCATTCAATGTTTTCACATCTCATGTCACTAAAGCAACCTTGATAATGACACCACTATTGTTGTCCTCAACCTTCAATCTCAAGTCCTAAACTTTATACCCTAAAAATCAATCAATATTGCATCATTTGACCTAAACCCTAACCCTAAAAAGATGATCCATGTCCAAACCATATATGAATATGATAATCATAGTTGTCACCATCCATCACCAAATATGCATATATTACTTGCAACATCCATAACCCACTTTAAATTGTTATGAATATGATAAGGATATAATAAATTAATGTCCCATCTAGATATGAGTAAGATAAAAATATAAACCTATTACAAACGTACCAGTTATGGATAGGGTCGGTTATAAAAATTGAGTTAGAATCCAATGAGCCATTATATATATTAATAACTAAGAAAAAATCTATAATTGGCCAACACTATAAAAAACCTTTGTATTTGTGTGAAGTTTGAAATAAAAATTTGACCTAAATTGAAAACCAATTTGTGAGTGATAATAATGGGAAAGCTTAATTAGATTTCTTAACAAAAGGTGGTTGGATGTAACATTTATTCCAACAATGATGATTCATTAAAACTAGTTTAGGTAAAACAACTTTAATACCAATAAGTCATCATTTTGAATGAATTGTCCTTTGGTCAATGGGTTTTAGTTAAATGAGACATCTAATGAAATTGAACATAAGAAATTGACATCATTAACCAAAATGGTTAATGGGTTTTAGTCAAGTTGAACATTTAATCAAGTTGAACATAAATAATTAACATCATTAATCAACTATGACCAATGTTTATAGTCAAATGGGACATCTTATGTTAAGTAATGGGTTAGCCCATTGTACATAAGTATTACGTACCTACCTCCTACCTCCCACCTATAATTTTACAACCTACTTACGTACCTACCTACCTAAATGTATTACCCACCTACCTAAAGGGTGTATGCATTATCTAGTGGTTCATTTTAAATAGATACAACATTCACAAGAATCATAAGCAAGTTTTTATAAATGATCCATATGAATATTTAAGATTTTGTTAGTGTAATCTTTGACTATTAAAGTTTTAGTCCCTTATGAAATCTCTTAAAACTAAATACATCCATATTGAAAATGTTATTATTAACTGGTATGGTGAAATCACTTTCAAAATCCTAAAAAAAAACACTCATAAAATTCATAAGAATAAAAGCCCATTTAGATATTTCAATCATGTACCCATTGGGCACAAAAAAATAGACAAATGAAAAGAAAAATTCATTTCAAAACAACCTTTGAAAACAAAGTCCAATTATGCCTTTTCAAATGTTCATAAATACCATTTGGTTAAGGTTTCACAAAAAAAGAAATCACATTAACTTTATGATTTCATTCTTCAACCCATGTTGAGTCACTATAAACAATTCGGAGTGGGATTCAATATGAATTCTTGAATTTTTTAACAATCTAGCTAATTGATTAGTCCCTTTTTTTTTTTTTTAAAAGTCCATTATTAATAATGATTTCATTATTTTCAAAAAATAACTATGCAAATGTCTTTATAATCAATTTTAATTTAGAATGAATAATCATTTAATGAATTTCAAGTTTAATTATTTACCATAAGCATTTAAACATAAAACACCTTCCAAAAATTATTACTATGACTCCAAAAGTGCGCCACCATACCTTGCATTCACCCTAAATGTACTTACTACCTACCTACCTACCTAACAACCCACCCATCTATCCACTTACTTACCTACCTCTTACAATGTACCTACCTACGCATCTCATAGTCTTGTAGTGATGTGTCAAAATAACATGTGAAATAAAAAATTTGACAAAAATTATACACCTTTTGATGGTGTGGTCCATTGGTTAAAGACTTGATTTATCATTGGGGAGATCAATAGTTCAATTTCTAATACTTGTAACCTGTGTACATGCTTAGAGGGCTAAGGTAAATAGGTTAGGCTAGGGAAAGTATGTTATCACCTACCTATTTAAAATTTTACAACCTACCTACCACAATAATAATAATAATAATAATAATAATTTTTAAATAAATTATGTAAATATGGAAATAAGTTTGATTAGTCAAATGGTCCATTGTTCAAAATGACCTGTTAAATGATACATTATTTTGCTAATAAAAAAACCACCCAATCACAATGGACATGTCAAAATTGATTTTTCTAAAATGATGGAATGGTATTTTTGGCACTTATCCAAAGTGGAACACATATTTAATTAATTATAAACTTTACAAAAGTCTAGAAATACCAACAAATGATTTACACCGTGCAAATAATGTGATTTTCAACTACAAATATGACTTAGTGGCCACCAAGTTGTTCACCACAACAAAAGATTTCAATAAAGCAACAAAAAACATATAGGTCAAACATCAAAATTACACCTTGTGGCCACCAAATTTTAACCATAAAATAATCTAAAACAAGTAATAAAATAAATCTTTACGTCCATCATCAAATTACACCTTGTAGCCACCAGCTTTTAACCATTAAAAAAATCTAGAACAAGTAATAAAATACATCTTTACATCCATCATCAAATTACACCTTGTGGCCACTGGATCTTAACCATAGTAGAAAAATTAAAACAAGTAGCAAAATGCATCTTTGCATCCATCATCAAATTACACCTTGTGGCCATTAGGGTTTTGACCACAACCAAAAATAAAATGGAGTCATTAACATAAGAAAATTAACACAAATCAACAAAATTTATTGAAAATTTAAAATACAATTTCAAGTTTGAACCAAGTTAATGCCCAACTTGTTGATAATTCTTACTACAAATGAAATTGAAAATATAAGAGACTCCAACAAACATATTAATGGAATAATTAAAACATATTTGTGACATAAAAATTGAACCTACTTACCAACTATAATATTATCATAAATGAAATACTTTAAGTAACCCTAAAACAATGCAAATCTTAAGACTAAGGTCAATTCCTCTTCATCTTTGGACTTTTGTGATGGTCCATGGTCAAATATGCAATTATATTTGCATTATCTTGAAATAAGAATCCTAATGGCAAACATTGATTTCTCCCTTTCAGAACTACAAACGTCATCACAAAATTTGCAAACAACAAACACAACTAGCTATGAACAAAACTCAGTGCCAACAAAAGAAAACATATAACATAATTTTTTTAACATATAAAATAAGAAATGACCTTAAAGATAAAAAATGAAAACAAATGAAACGATTCAAAGTGCATACCCAAAGATGGTTAGGCATTAACATGATTGCCATTGTCACATTTCATATATTGCATTAACTAAGAATAATTTCATGAAGAAGAATTTAAATGAAATTTAAACTACTTAACCAAAACATCATAATGATTTTGAATTGTGCTTGTCGAAAGCAATTTAATTAAGGCTAGCCACAAATGAGATGCTAAGTCCAACAATTGCACCTTATTATTTGGTAACAACTCACCTTTGAAGGACTCTAGAAAAAGACCATTCCATTTCGAATTTCAAAGTGTTTTACTGGGTTCATTGTCAACCAAAAATGTTTAATCTTCCTTCCCATAAGGTAACCCATGGCAACCATAGTACACATGTTTTAAATCCTTCAAATAATAATAGGACCCAAGAGAAATTTGACCAAAAGTCTTCGAACATTATTCACATCTCTAAATAAAAAAAAATTGATTGATGAATATAGCTGGAATCAACATTGGAGATACCTCAAGCACATCCTCCAGTTTCATACAAGACCAAATTGCGATGTAAAACTTTTCAATTGCATGAGCAAAAAAATGCTTCACTCCAATTCTCACTTCGACTTTAATCTTGTCAATATTTCTTCCAAACACTCGAGCATTCACTTATAAAATAGCAAATTGAAGGAAATAGCAGAGTACACCATTCACACTTTAAATTAATAATTTTTTGGGCCCTAAAGGCCTCAAGTGTAGACGTGAACACAAATATATACCTTTGCTCACTTGGGCTTGATGTGAACGAATCTTGAATTACAAAAAAACTAAAACATGCCCTAATTAAATGCACATAACACAAAATATTAAGGTGTTATGCACACCTTCAAAATTCAACTCATGATCAAATAACAATGTCCAATCAAAAATATTGTTGTCATGTTATACAACATGTTGAACTACCCCGAATTTAAAAAAATATTTCAAGAAAACATCACATGTGGGCACTAGGTGACATTATAACATATTAAACAAGACAATGACAAAAAGCTAGAACTAAACACATGCAACAAGACCCTAACAACCATTAGGCCAATTCTAACAAACCCTAATAGCCACCAGGCCAGATCCAACAAGACCTTGACGGCCATTAGGCCTATTCCAACAAGACCTTAGTGACCACCATGCCAATTCCAACAAGACTTTAGTGACCACCATGCCAGTTCCAACAAGACCCTAGCAACCACTAAGCTTATTCAACAAAACCATGGCGGCCACCGAGCCAGTTCTAATAAAACCCTAGTGGCCACCATGTAATATATCTTGAAGTCCTCTAATTTATTACCATGAAACTAAATATGCACAATTTATAACACAAGAACTAATAATACCTAATTTACATTTAGTATCAATCAAATAAATAGACAACAACCCAAAAAAATTCAACATTGCATAGGACATAATAAATAGAGAACTAATTAAAATATTTCACCTCTTTTTGTTTGTAGGTTTAAATTTCATCTTGTTACAAAAAATATCATTACATTTGGAAGAGCAAGGTTTAGCCAATTTTTCATATTGAAGGTTAGAAGCAAGAATGTGTCTAATCCTCTCAAAAGGATTAGACTTTACAAATTTACAGATATACATTCCGAAGGAGAACGGTTTTGAACAAGTATTCACCGTCTGTTTGGGACCCATAAAACCTCTCAAAAAAAATGGCATCAAAGGGAGGATTAAATAAACTCTTGTAAGGCATGTCATCTATAAGCAATGTATTTTCATAGTTCGTACTAGGAAAAACACTAAAAAATGCGTTTAGGTTTTTATGGAAAACAGGTTTTTTGGGCTTTCCAGGGAGGAAATGCTCATTTTTTAAGCATAACATTTGGTTTACTATTCTTGAAGATTCGAGGTGAAAACCAATTCTCTCCCTGATTATTTCCAAGTGACTAGAGAAATTTCTTTTCATTATAGAAAACCATATGTACATAGTGAATTTTGTTGCATAACTAGAGAGGAACTCTTTCAACCCAAGTCACAAAATCATTGGCCAAGATCTAGTTGGACCCTCCCCTATCACTACTAGTATTCCATTCAAATCAAAAATCAAATGGTATTCATTCACCTAGAAATTTTTTCAACAACCAAGATGTTGCAATTTCATGTGATCCTTGTTTGGAATGTGGATCATACGTAAATGTGTCCTTAACATTGAAAATTTTTGTGCAAACGACTACATCATCTAGTCCTATCATCTAGTTTTCTAGTGACGGGGACAGACACTGGACCTATGAGTTCACCAAATGCACGCATTCATAAGAAAACCTTCACATTGAAATAATAAAGAAGATTATTTTGGCAAATTATGGATTACTTTGAACTTTCAATGGTATTAGACAAATATTCATGGCAAATTGATGACTACTTTGAACTCTCAAAAATATTGGACAAACATTCGTAGTGGCATGAAGTTCAAACTCTCAACTTCCTATTATCAAGTTCAATTATCTTCAATTGTATTTCAGTAGTGTATTTATATTTGCTAGCACTCCAATAACAATAAAGTAACTTCACACATCACAAAACTAATAAGATTGTTTCAAAAAATTTAAAATAAAAAAGGTAGCATTACCATTTCTCAACTCTAAAAGTACAAATTTTCAAACATTTTTCTTCTTTAGCTAAACTACCTTCAAGACAAAAAAAACATGCAAAGGACTCACCTCCAAATTGTCGTTATGGCAAAAATGAATTTCCATTTCTTGACCTCCAAAATGATACAAGGGATCTTCCATCAAGGAAGCCCCTACATCTTGGATACAAGGAATTGTGCGGCCATTCGTTAAATTTGTAGCCGCAATAATTACCTTCTCTTCACGAACACTAGTGCAATCACCTTTTGATTCATTCTTAGAATTCCCTGAATTAAAACAAGAGACATCAAACACAATTTTAAAATTGAATTGAATTCAACATACATCTCACAATGCATTGAGTAGAAAGATTCAAAAGAGCTCACAATTACCGTGAAAGGAAATTTTTTTGTCTAAAATTCTATGCCTCATATTAGAAGGATATGAGGTCTTGAATATATTTACATTACACTTGTGCAGTACAAATTCCAAACCATTTACACACAAAAGTTGAAACAAATAAAATTTTAATGCACAATTTTACATATCATAGAAAACATCATAATTGATCATGACTAAACAATGAAAATACTAAAATAGGGCAGAAGAAATATTTAGAAAAAGACATTGCATTAATTTTAACCTATTCATATAACCTAAAATATTACATAGTATTAAATAGATGGTCGTTGATATCTCAAAGGAATAGTCCGACATGCTATTATCGACAAGCCTAGCAACAACAACCTTTAATGATTCCTTATTTAATGTGATTCACGCATAAGAATTGGGAGAGCTATGCCTAGTGGTTGCCAAGCATTTAAAGACATGTATCTTGTCATATGTTACACAAGAATGCCTAATGGCCACCATGCGTTTAACGACATTGTATCTATCATGGTGGCCGCCTTAAGTTTACACCTATGCATTCATCAAACTAGTTATCGATAAACTTGGTGACCACTAGGTGTGTAATGACATTCACATTCAATGGTTAAGCCTAAAGGCCACCAAGCATGCATGGGAAAAAGAAATTATATTCACGCCTTATTGAAATACTAGTGTGAACTTGGTGCATAATACACCCCCCCCTGACGAACAAAACCCATCAAAAAAAAAAAAAACAAAGGTCCGGGCAGTTTAACTAACACAGAAAACAAAACCCATCAAAAAAAAA
>Ga0116231_10007213_pt1 | contig 20542 bp, 26 predicted proteins | sample S1TSphgellanicum_2_FD_89695 | JGI IMG/M metagenome (GOLD analysis project Ga0116231, IMG submission 89695) | Host-associated microbial communities from peat moss isolated from Minnesota, USA - S1T2_Fd - Sphagnum magellanicum MG | ecosystem: Host-associated > Plants > Peat moss > Unclassified...
TGCAGGTACATACTATAAGTTCAAAAAGATATCAAATGAGTTTGTCCCTGGCTAACTAAGCATCTTCGCCTGCATTGCAGGCGGAAAACTCCCTTGCGACAAAGTAGCTCGAAGGCAGGAAACAGAGCAAGGAGCGCTTGACCCTAGCGCTGTGTTGCAACGGCAACGGCTCTGACAAGCTCCCACTATGGGTGATTGGCAAGTTTAAGAACCCCAGGTGTTTCAAGAACATCAACGTCACGTCACTTGGGTGCGTATACGGGAACAATGCGTCCGCGTGGATGACACAGATCATCTTCCTGGAGTGGCTCCGGGCATTTGATCTCCATGTTTCCGGCTAGAAGGTCCTCTTGATCCTGGATAACTTCAGCAGGCACACTCCGGTGGAGAAGATTCCGGATCACATCCGCCTTCGGAACACGACCATTCTCTACCTACTTTCGAACATGACTTCGAAGATTCAACCGTGCGATGTCGGCATCATCCGCAACTTCAAGGCCTACTACCATCACTGCTTCAACCGTGCTCTTCTCCAGCGCATTGAAGACAAGGTGCCGGAGCCGGAGAAGGTCGACATTTTGGGGGCCATCTAGTTTGCTGTCCCCGCGTGAAATTATGAAGTCAAGCCAACGACGATTGCCAACTGCCTCCTACACTGCAAGATCTGGTCGACAGAACAGGTTGAGGCAATTGAAAACGTCACGGAGGGTGACCTGGTGGACCACGAGGTCATCGCGGATCTACAATGACAAATCCAACGCTTCCGCTACAAGAACCCAATGGACATAGGAACTTGTTCAACTACCCGGAGGAGCAGATCATGTCATACACGCCGGATCTTGATAACATCATTGAGGACCACCTTGAAGAAGCCGGACTTGCTCCAGTGTTGCATGAGGAAGAGGATGACAACAAAGAAGTGCTTGCCATGAGTGCCGCTGACGCTTCTGAGATGTTGGATAAGCTTGTGATCTTTTTCATGCAACAACAGGATGCGAACGAATCTTGTGTGAGTTCCATCCAAAAATTGAAGGATAAGATGAGTATGATCCATACCAACCGAATGGTTCAGAAAAACATTGACAAGTTCTTCAAGCGTATCTAGCTTGTTTTGTAGTTGTTTTTGTCTTTTATTTTTTGAAATGTGTTGAATACCACTTTAGATAAGGAGTGGGACCAATAAAAATTATCGAGTATCACTTTACGGAGGTTTATCACATTTTGTATGGGGCCCGAGTTGGGACCGAGTCGTGTTTATCACTTTAGACAGTATCACTTTAGACAAGTTTTATTGTAACATGATTTCACATAGGTGAGTGAAGAAGCCTTTTTCGACCCTCAAGTTCAAAAAAAAATAAGGTTGACGTTTTGAGCTCTACACCTAAAGAAGCCAACATAAGAAACTCACTGAAAAATTGAAACTATTTCAACTTAGTATGGAGGAAAAAGAAGTCATGCAAATGGGCACTTTGCTAATTCAGTTGATATTCTCGAGATTTGAGACTTGCTCACATATTTTGCAACTATGATGCAAAAACAAACCACCTAAATTTAGGTGGAATAAATACTATGTGCATTGCCTCTATAGGTAAGTCGTATGAGCAAGTAACAAGCATAGCTTTTTAGACACAAGTTTTTACGTGTTTAAAAGATTAGTAGATTCACCTCCATTCAAAAATAGTTAAAAACTCTAGGTTTCAAGCTTTCATTTGAAATGAACAACATAACCTCACCAACATCAAGAAGCTCTAGAAATCCCATAAAGCCTCCTCCTCAACTAGGTGAATAACAAGACTACACAACAATGATTTAAAACACTATGTTTTAGGTTGTAATTTAGCATCAATATTTTTGTTTATTTACATTTATGTTTGCTTACCATTTGCCCTACAATGGAGCGAATACCAACCACCATGTGGAATTCCACCTTAGATTTGGTGAACTGCCTAACTTTGTTGCTCTCAATGCATTTATAAATTGTTTTCCAAATCTTTTTTGTTTAAGTAGTAGTGCAAAGAATGAAACAAAATGCAAAAAGAAAAAATGCATCAATCATAACTAAAACAAATCCATCATAAGCTTAGTGTGCATTGCAATATTTGTAGGAAAGCATTAAAGTTTTAAATATGATTTTTGCATGTCCTTTCTCTACAGGTCAGAAAACAATTAGAACAAAGATTAGAGAGATAAATTGAACATTTCTAACTTTGAGGTTTCAAGAGCTGAGAAATTTTCCTAACAAATTTAATAATAAACCACTTTAACATGTACAAAAAAGTATGAAAATACAGGTCTAAAGTGTAAACATCTTTTGCGAAAAAGAAACAATGTCTTAAATTTTCATGTATATTCCACAAAATTGTATACTCAAAAAGTCAATGACCATTGAAAAATACAACTAAACTAAATCTACCATTGAAGGAGCTCATCAAAGCCTCAGGGCAAGGCATTCTCAATGAATAAACATGATGATAATATATAAAAAAGACAAACTTAGTAGTTAGATTTTATCAGATACACTGAGCCCCTCTGTATTGTAATAATAACAATAATATACTAATTACTAATATAATGCTGATAAATGGGTGCTGAAGAAATCGCAAACTATGGGTCCAAAAATGAGCAGCAAGATGCTTCCCAATTCTGTACCCTCCTCTCTCCCCTCTGGACATGCATCTCATGCATCCCACACCAATCTCTCTCTATTAACAAGTAGGATTTACTTGTTAAGGTAAGCTGGCTATCTTCCTCTGGATGCCCACTCAGAATCTAGGTGCACGGATGCACCATTCACCATAAACCTTACACGGATGATGATGGATCAAAACCATCAGGGTACTCTAAATACAAAGATTTCCACTATAGGAGGAGCCTCATCAAATGGAGCTGAATACTAAATCTGGCAATGTACATTGGGGTTTGAAATGACAAGTGAGATCCACAAGCTATGGATGTATGCCACTCAACTTGTTCTATTTGTTCCATCTCTTCTCTCTGAGTTGTGAGGCAGGAGGTGGCTTTGGTGCTGTTGCAGTGCTTGTAGTAATTTTGTGTGAAGGAACTCTTTGGGCACCATACCCAGGGCCGACCACAGTTTTGCCAAATGGTTTCCCTACAGTAGTTGGCTTTGACCTCGAAATGGGCTTCTGATTGGTTTGGTCAATGTCATCACATTTTGCACCTTCCCTTGTTGCAGGTGGTGGCACCAAAAGAGGAGATCTGAAGTGTACTGTTTTCTGAGGATGCATGCGACTCAAAGGTTGCTGTTTTTTCCGTGTAGCAGGTGTTGTCTCGAATGCTTGGGCTAAGGATTGAAGACTGGAATCAAGTGCTGATATGTTGGAAGTGGCAATCAGATCCAAGCCCCCAACAAGTTTGTGCAATTCCTCCTCTGATAGAGATGCTGCAACTGAAGAGGTTTGGCTGGCTACTTCTTGAGATCTTCTGACGAGTGAGCTCACCAACACTGATGGCTTCACACAAACACCAAAACCTGAACGCCGTACTCTTCCAGGAACCCGCTTTGGAAAAGTGGGAGAGCTTGATTTCAGTATGCCTCTCTGTTTCAAAGGCCCTTCACTGGAAACAGTGTCTTGAGGATCTGAGTTCTCATTACCAAATACCTCACCAGTGCAGCTGTTTCTCATCACCTCATTGCCATCTGGTGGGTTAACAGCATACTCCACAGTCCTTTCAGAAATTGGAGGACGGCCCGATGGCCCTGTTTCTACCAAAGGAGGGCGCCTCATTGTGGTCTCTGCTGTTACATTGTCCATCACATTCACCTGCAAAGCAAGAAGCTAGTGAGACCTAGCAGGACAAGAGAACTTATCAACCACATGTGACTATATAGTTTGGGTACAGCTTTCATACATGCTGTCGACCGTTGTTGACTTGAGGACTGTCATTCATTTGACTAACTCGAGCAACCTCATGCGCATGTGCAATGGCTGCTTTCTCGAGAGCTTCCTTGATTGCTTGTTTAGAATCCATTGCTGCTTTCTCAGCCAATGCTGTCATGTCAGCCATTATTTTCTCAGCCAACAATTTCTGCTCATGCAGTGAAGCTTCTGCTGCTTGTCGTGCCCTCCTCTCAGTCAGCAGCTGCAACTCTAACTCTGCATTCTCCTTGACCTGCGCATAGGACAATAATTTAGCAGTCCAGAAGATGAAAGTGACCTCTCTCATCTAGCAGGTCACATGACTCATGACAATTTTGTTAAAAAACAAAGTGGAAAAAGAGACCTTCTCTGTGAGAGTTTGGCATATTTGCTCCTTGGCTTTTAGCTTAGCTTCCGTATTCCGTAAACTATCCTCCAGTTTCTTCACAGCCTCCTCCTTTGATCGGCCTTCTTGCTTGGCTCGCTCTGCCTGAGTGTTCACCAGCAGTAGTGTAATGAATACATTTGTGCATCCAAGAAACAGAAGTCCTTGCAGTGAAAAGGCTTGAAAGATTTTGATCGCAAGTTTGGGTATAAAGGTATACCAGCTGCTTGTACTTGAAAAGCTCGCCAGAATCTAGCTGTTTCCGTGCAGGGCCAAGCTCAACCCCTCTCACTCTGCTAGCAAAGTTGAGAGAACAGAGTGTCTCTCCGACATCACCATCATTTGGGCTGATCTGTACAAACATAAGAGTCTTCGAATCCCCTCCTGCAGTTTGGAACAGCAAAGCCTCAGGAGACAGATTGAGATGAGACCTAAACCAGATCTTCCTGACTACAATAAAAGTTGATTCTTAGCAACTTCAAAACATTGAGGACACAAAAGGGAAGGAAATTACCCAATGAGTCTTGCAGGAGATGGGTTAGCTTTGAATTCCTGCACACACAGCATTTGGTGCTAAAGCATTAGAGAGCCTGTATATCACCATGTGCAGCAGATCATGGTTCATGAATCAAACAAACCACCATTGTTTTCTTGGAGGAATGAGGACAGTGGAAGTCACCTGAAGGGGATGTGGCTGCTTTTTGTGGTGAGAGCTTGGATAACATCACCGAGTGCCGATAGGGATTTGTTAATGCTTTGTGCTTCTTTCAAACGGTCACCTTGGGCATCACTTTTGGCTACTCTCTCACTGCCTGCCAAGTCTACTAGCCAAAGCTTGCTCCGTGTGCACTCCCCTGTTATTAAATTCTCCCCTTTCACCATTACACACAGCATGCTGTCCAAGACACAAGTCACACTATCAGTATCAAGTCCATACTACTAATGTTTCAGTAGATTCAAAAGCACAAGCAACAGAAAGAGAGACAGCATAGACAAACCAATGAGAGCGGCTGCTATGGTCATTTGCACGAGTGGAGCCCACAGTCCTTGAGCTGCTGCCAGTCTGAAGAACCTCCCAAACCTCCTCCATGCATTGTACTTGTGCCTCAACTAAACCTGGTACATGGTGGCCACCATCCACCATCTGTTTGATCTCCAGCCTACATACCCAAACCAACATCCTGAATACATGCCCACTATGACAATAGAGATAAAATCCAACTAATCCAGCCAGCAAACCATCAAACCTGAAACTCTGGTGTAGAATGCTCACTTCTTTGGAGCTTGGTCTTGAGGAGGGGGAGGGGCAAGTAAGTCACGAATTTGTTCATTATAGACCTCCATAACACTGACTGAAATCTCATACTTGACTTGACCTCGCCTTTGAGAAGCCACATTGAAGAGCTCTTCAAGAGTCCTGTAGTTCACACCTCGATTCCCCTGATAACCCTCCATAGTGAAAGTCTTTCCTGTTCCTGTCTGCCCATATGCAAAGATGCATACATTGTAACCATCTAATACTGATACCACCACCGGGGCTGTATCTGCAAATACATCAGCTGCCCAGGAAAGCAAGGAATGAATATCAGTATTTGAGGAGTTTACTCTGTCTTTTACCTTCTGGTGTACCTCTATTTCCCATACATGTGCTAAAGAAAATAAGAAATAGATCAGAGCTGACCTTGATCATCTTGAGGTGAGAAGACCCGATCAAACTTGAAGAGCTTCTTGCCTGCAGTCCCTGTGCGGATGACAAGATCACCATTTGTGGCCAACTCAAACTCAGCCACTGATGATACACCTGCTGCCACCTCAGATACACTCAATGGTCTGCATCGACAGAATACTCGTATGTTTCCTGCAGCACAAATGTGCAGAAGAGTTAGTGAAGGATAGGCTGTTGAACAGAAAGATGCATGTGACTGCAATAAGATTCAGCTTGAAAACAAGCAATCCTGAGAGAAATAGAAAAATGCAGTTAACTGTGAGTTTGTCTAAATCTCAATCTGCTTTAGCTAGCGAAAATGGCAAGGCCTTCACAACTAGCACTTGCCTTTCAGTTCAAGGACCTTGTTGTAAAGTTGTCGACGTTCATTGCTTCCCTCTGCATACATTTTACGTAGTTCTTGATGCTCATTCACTGCCACACCATCCCCTGAAGCTTGATTAGAAATGCTAATTCCCTCTGAACAATCCTTGATCACCAGAAGCCATTAGCAAAGTTCAAGCTGACATGAAACAAAGAAATACAAAATAAGGTAGGTACAGGTACCTAGAGCTTGCACAGGCATGGACATCGCATTGATGTTAGGTAAAGAGGAAATCCAGTCATTTGCTTGCTGAGATAAAATCTTGTGGCTCTGCTTCAAAGCCTGAAGCACAAAGCAACAGGGGCTGTTCAGGAAAAGATCCATTTGTCAATTCTGTTGGTCATGGATTAGTGATCTTCAACAGTCTAGGTCAACAAAGAAAAAACATGGAAGATTTTCAAGCCTGCACAAAAGAATAAAACATAAAGTATCTTCAGACATCAGAACAGATTTAGGGACCTGGATCTCATGGAATGCATTGACCAAGGTTGCAATCCACCGCTTCTTTTCAGCTGCTGCCCTGTCCTTAATAGCATTAAGCTCATTCACTTGAATCTCCACAGCTGTTGCTGTTCACAATGTAGGAATTCAAGATGAGGTTCAGAGACAACAACCAGGAAAAGAAAAGCATTTTAAGTGTCTCTGCAAGGCATTGAGCAAGGATGAAACTCATACCAAGAGAGTCAACACACAGGGACTTGGCTACAAGGTCATCACGCAGCATCTCATTGATGCGGTTTGAGTCCTGCAGAGTGATCCATGCTTCATGACATTCATTCTTCAGCTCCTCAAGCTTTGACTCATATTCTCGTACACATTTGCGTGACTTGCTCTTCATCTGTTAAACACACAAATTGCAACAGCACTGAGTCAGCTTCCATTACCAAACCAGATATCACACTATAAAAAAGTCACCAACAGAACCAAACTAGTGTGTCAATCAATGGGGTAATGTGATGAGAGACACAGCACCTGTTGGCGGCGGGACTTGTACTCAATAATTTGCTGAATTTCCTGATCCTTTTCTTGAACTTCTTGCTGGTAACCCTTGTACTCTGGTGCTTCCCTCACCAATGTCCCTGTGCATGTGCTTGAATGTGCACCTGAATCAATCCTCCTTTTCTCCAGAAGATCATTCTGTTGACCTGATCGGACACAGATTGCACTAATGGTCGGGCTGCCAATGACTCCCTCAAAAACAACTGCCAGTGTGCCATCACTGCTAACAGTTGTGGTTGCGCTCAAGATCAATGCACTGTTTGAGCCCACTTCCGCAAACACATCTAATTCTGCTATCACCTGCCACAACAGCATCACATCACTGTCAGATCCACTGCCACCACCAGAAAATTGCATAACAATTTCACAGAGAGATACTTTGCAGGGGGAGGGGGTGGGGATTCAGGAATTGTGATCTAGGGATTTGAGAGGCCTGAGAGTTCCTTACTCTCTGTCCCTGTATTGAAACATCAAAAACACGCATTCCTGGAGGACCATTTGTGAAGATGATCTCTGCAAAATGCAAGTCAACCACATAGCTTCCGCAAGGCAGGTCCTGGAAGACATAAGAGAGGTCTCCGTATCGTGCTGTCTGGTAAAGGCAGGGTTGTTGTTCCTCCTTCTGGACTCCAGAGATGATCTCCTCTGTTCTTAGCACATCACCACCAGTGAAGAAATCATCTTCAGCAAACGTGAATCCAAAAGTTGCATCCTTGAGCAAGGAACCTCCCGAGTTGATTGCAATTTTCACCTCCTCTGCCATCATCATCAGCATCACCAAGAGGAAGATAATTTAGACATGGAGAGCATCATAAGTTGCATAAGGTAGATTACTGTAGCTTGTGAGAACAAGAGGGGCTTGGAGCTTGAATGGAGCTTTACCCGGAAAGAACTTGGGAATTCTCTTCCCATCTGAGAAATCGAAGCTCATCCTCTTTACCGAGCAGTTGTCAGGCACCTCCTCCTCGTCCTCCTGCTCCTCCTCATCGTCATCCATGAGTTCTCGTCCAGAATCGAATTCATGGCCACATTCTACAAGAGCTGAGGGGAAGAAACAGCCCGATGAGGCAGTACAGAAATCCTCGGAGGTACAGCGATTCTCAAGCGAACTTTCGGAACTACAATCCGCGTGCACAACTGGAGCGTGCCCTGAGATTTCGGTCTGCAACTCCTCGTCCTCGTCGTCGTCAGGAAGCATCCAAGCTCCCGGCCCTAACCTCCCGAATTCCTCGCTCTGGATCGTCGTACCCCCGGTGTCGTCGACCTTTCGCGGCGTAGAAATCTGCTGCTGCTGTCTGAACGCGAAGATCTGGTTCCCTGTCTTCATGTCTTCCGCACATGAGGCGTAATTGTTTGGAGCAACAGCGACCTCCTCACTCTCTGCCTCTTCAAGTGGTTGTTGTTCGTCGTTCGACAACAAGCTCTGTGGCAGCACGAAAGAAACCTCGCTGACCTCCGTTTCTTGATCCAGAACGAGATCTTCTTCTTCTTCTTCAACTCTACTGCTTTGGAGTTCCACTAGCGTTTGCTCATAAGTCTGTTCTTCTTCACTCGAGCAACCATTGTTCTCCTGTTTATCTAAAGAAATCTCGTCTTCCATCCTGCAACCGTCATTCATATCACCATTCTCTTCTTCGTCTTCTTCTTCCTTAAGCGACTCTTCTTCTTTCTCCCTATCCTGTCCTACACAAAACTTCCCTGCACTGCTACAAACGCCGGCTTCCTGTTGCGACGACAGGAATAGCAACACCTCCTCCTCCTCCTCCTCCTCATCCTCTCTCGCCGACATATGTATTTGCTGGTGATGAGAATCCGAGTCACACTCTTTCACCTCCTCCTCCTCCTCCTCCTCCTCCTCACTGAAGAAGCTAGCGACGTCCTCAAACAGCACCTTAGCGCAGTGAGCTCCAACTCCTTCTTGTAGAGACAGGGACGAGGAAGAAGAAGAAGAATCATCGTCCTCCTCTGGGACAACAACAGAACTACGACGCCTACCACCACCACCACACACATCCTCGTCCATACTGGCTCCCATATTGGCTCCAGCCTGCTGCTCCTGCTGCTGGTGGACGAGAGCACCTTCTTTCCGCGGCGACAGGAGCCACTTGAGCTCCCCTTCACTGAAGAAGGGCCAGCGATTCCGGAGCTCCAGAATTACAGGCTCGGGAAGAGGAGACGCTTTCATGGGGGCCGAACTCCCCGATCCTCGCACCCGATTCCTAGCACAACAGAGGATCTACACAGACAGACAGAGAGAGCAGTTCAGCGACACAAGGAAGTCGGGGGGGGGGGGATCCGCAAGGACGATTCTCGAAATCGTTCAGCGGCAAGAAACGCAGCAAGGGGACAAAGCAGCAGCAGCAGCAGCAGCAGGGGACAAAGCCATGACGATGAATCATAATGGTGATGATGGGCAAGCACTCAACGGTCATGTTTCGGAATATTTTTCAAATTTTCAAAAATCAAACCTGTGCGGAAGGAAGGTGCCGTTGACTGGGTAACACAACCGCCTTCTGGAGTCACACGTCTGGACTAGTTTAACTAAACCCTAGAACCTTTTTTTTTCTTTTTAAAATTAAAAAAGTTTAAGATATTCTTATTAATTAATGGTTTTTTTAAACGGCCACTGTCTTTTCTTTTCTTTTCTTTTCTTTTTTAAAAATTTGTATTGTTGCTACATCGGTGATCGTGCACAAGGAGATTCTTAGCCATATTTGGCTATAGACCAGCTATGAAAGTAGAAATTTTATTAAAATCCTTTTATATCCTGGCTACTGGCTTGAAAAATGTGAAGAAACATGGTGTGACTATTTAGAATTTTTTTTGGCTATTTTTGGCGATTATTTTTGAAAAAAAAGATAGAATATTCAACAAAATAATTTTTTTCTTGAAAAAAACTTCGCCAAATTGGCGAAAATTCGCCACCAGAAAAACGCTGGCAGCCCAACTCACCGTCAAATGTGGATTAATAATTTATCTTTCATTAGATTTTTTTTAAAAGAATATTATTAATTAATGTTTTTTTGAGCTGGCGTGCGGGCTAATAATTAGGTAAACCCTAAATTTTCATAAGTAAACAAGTTTTAAATAGTATTAATTAATGTTTTTCTATTTACGTTCTAGAGTCGGTGGGGGTGGGGTTTGGATGGGTGCGTGGGGGAGTTTGGATGAATTTAGAAGGGGGCTGGGCAAAATTAGCCAGAGACGTTGACAACGTATTTTGCTTTGCTTTAACTTCTTCATCCCGTGTGAAAAGAAAAAGTCTATAATACTAGTGTTTTTTTTGTTTTTCCAAATTGGTATTGTAGCAGACGTGGCCATCCTCCATACGACCACTAAAGCAAATCTCTGGCTACAAGCAAGAAATAATAAAAGTGAACAAAAATGAAGCAGCCTTTTGAACAATTTTTTATGGCCATTTTCAACCAAAAAAATTGCAATTATGGCAAAAACAATTCTCTGAAAAAAAAACCCCTCTATGTCACATATAAATACCAAAATAAAATACATTATTGTATATTGTTTGTATATATAAGATAACCACAAGGAGGTGTGGGTGATCCAATAGCACAAAATGGTTTAGGGTTTAGGGCTTAGTCCTACTTTTGCATGTCCATTGAGATCATTATGTAATGTTTAGACCTTTAGTACAAAAACATTGAACATTTTAAAATATTGTCATTAGATTTTTTGTAAACTCAAATGTAAATAATGTAAAATTCAACTAGGGGGTGTTTTTCATATTTTTTGAAAGTTGTTGAATGAGTAAAAGATTTTGAAGTGATTTTGCAAATTTTTAACTTAAAGCATCGAAGATATTGAATTTTGAATAAAATTTTATCACTATATTTTTATTTTTATTTTTAATAGATTTTCCACAATTGGGCTTGATGGTCAAGGTCATGTTTGCACTTTAGTCAACAACACAACCACATTAATCTTTATGACGTGAAAATCCAATGTAAAATATTGTTATCACCTTTACGTAATGGGCAACCTTTCAATAGAAATTTGAAATAATGGAAGTTCTAATAATATCAATGTTAATATAAGAAAAGTTTTAGTTGTCTTTTCATAAAATTGTTGAAACATGTGGATGGCTTCTACAAATTTGGCAACAAAACACCATTTGTCCCATGTGCAACACAAATGAAAAAGAGTCAAATGATGAGATAATTTCATGGTAAAAATCCAATCTACAAAATTCTACAAATTAGAGCTAAAGTAAAATTGGATTATGAATGGAGATTTTTCAAAAGAAATATGTGTATTAATTTGTAAGCTTTGTGACATATAATAAAATATGGCTTTTAAAACAATAATAGGCCTTTGTTGATATACATATGTGATGTAAAACTTTGTAGTTTCTTACATGTCAATGTAAAATATATGTGGTGTTTATCATTATTTGATATTAAACTAAAGGCCTAGCCACACTTGGTGTTTGTGACAATGCTAGTTCAATGTTTATAGTGTTAAAATAAAGTGGTAGTTCACAAATAACATCTTACATAACATTAAGTCTAAGTTGGCATGTGACATGGAATTAGTGTTATCTTGATGTTAAGGGCCAATGTTTGATAACATTGAAATCTTCAAAATATGAACATTTTAGAAAAAAATATTATGTTACATAAACTTCAAAATATGGGCAATTAACTCAATGTTAGCCTAGTATTTCCCTTTCTTTCCAAACTTTCACATGCTCTTTATTTCCTCCCCTTCCAACAAGTTCCATCGCACTTTGTGCAACGAGCTCTACACACAGAAGATCTATACACAAGATTTTTCTTCATTTCTCTATTGCAACTCTATTGTTACAATCTATTGTGTTCTATCACTAATTAATTGTCTAGTACAACAAAAGGTTGAACTATAATCTGTGTTCTACATGCAAGTTTGCATAGCTCCATTTGTAGGAATTATTGTTGCATTGCAGTGAAGGATGATGTTTGGCACTTTCTTCTTATGAAGATTGCCATGTGGATAGTTTGAATTGAACAATTGACATTCAAGAATAGTCAATGAATGTCATTAGCAACAAGTGAGTTGTGAACATTTGACAAGGGATGTTGCCATCAACAACAAACAAGTTGTGAGCATTTGATGAGGAACAAGATGTCGGCCACAATCACCTTCACCAAATGGCGACAACAACAAGTGGCACTCTTGTAAGTATAATCAAAATCCATAGCCCATTTTCCTACAAGAATCGTGAAGCAAACAATAAAATGAAATAACTATGAGGAAACAAACAATAAGTGAAATTTTGTACTAAAATCAATAATTGAAATGTTTCAAGGTAATGAAATATTATGATATTCTTCTACAGACATTATAATTTTGATTGAAGATAGTGGCAAAACATCAGATGCAACTCGAAAGAACAGAGGTAAGCAAAAATTTGTAGACTTGGATTGTGTATAAATTAAAACAAGAAATCCCAAACAATCCAATTGGGAAAATTCAAAGGTCGTAACAATCATAAATGCGAAGAAAGCTGAACATGAAACAAGCTTGGAAGTTGTTGATTTAAGAAACAATATGGAGACAACAATCAAAAAATGGAAGCGTATCTTTGAGGTAATAATGGCCAATTTTCATTTTCATCATCACCGCAACAAACCAACCTACAAAGATAAATGGGGGTCTTTGTATGGAGATTACAAGAAAATACATGACTACCAAAATGTTACATGCCACAATGAAGAATATTGGGACATGTCTACAAAAGACAAGGTCTCACATGGATTGCTAACAAACTTTAGCAAAGTGTTTTTTGAACTCATTGACATCTTCATGAACAATAGACCTTGCTTCAACCCCCCACATTCAAGGGATTTCATGAATCCAAATGATGATGTTTATCGTGTGGTATTTTTTCATGATTTTTCACCATGTGAAAAATTGGGGTCTAATGAAGAATTCAATTGTGAAAAGACCATGGAGAGAAATGATCACCCTTTGTAGCCCATGATCCAATATTACACTATGTGGAAACATTGGAAGAAAGGAATAATTGGGCAATTCCATCCAATCTCCACGCTGTTGGGCATAGCACACCAATCAATTTTGCTTCACCCCCAATCGGACTCAATACCACTGTGATAACTAGAGCTCAGCAAAGCCCTATAATTCAACCTACATTTCCAAGTCTAACTACAAACAATCCAAATGTAAAAGGAAAGCCACCTACATCAAATCCAATAACAATATGAACTACACAACCATTGCACATTCCAAAAAGAACTAAGCATATTCCTTTATCACAACGCACAACAAAAAATACACAACTAGCTACAAATAAAAGCACATAGTTAAATGTAAACAGAAGCACACATCTAGTTTTAGATAAAAGTAGTTAACCAACTACAAACAATGCCTCTATTCAATCCCATCACAATGTTGGGAACACAAGGGTCAAACAAAAATCAATTACAACCCACATAAGTTTCATTGAAGCAATTGAAAAAACTAATGTAACACTAATTAATTCCTTCTATTGTATCTTGAGGTCAATATTCAAATTGAAGACAAATGAGCTTGAGCACAAGATGAAATTCTACAAAAGTAATTAGAGTATTTCAAATTTTGAGACACATAAATCAATTGAACTTAGTAGGGCATGCTCCGAGCGATAACAAGGCTTACAAAGAACATGGCCTTGGTTTTTAAAAGAGATATACATGGTAATGCGCCCCCACCAAAATCTACAATGGGCCTACAACATGCCAATTTGACATTAGACAAAGATATTGCATCATAGGAAGAACATGAATAAATTTTCAAACATTCTTATACTTGAAAGAAACTTGCATTTGCATGGGACCAATTTTTTTGAATTGAAAAAATGCCAATAATAAGGTAGGATTGAATACTTCATACATTGTTAATAACGTTATGCAGCAAGATAAATTTCCAAGTTGTGACAATTTTGCTCCCCGAAGAGCTTTCGGCCCTAAATGTGAACATTTCCTCACCATGATGCAATCCATTAAAATTTTGTGCATGAACATCTTACATGCTTTCAATTTGAATCACTCACATGAGCTCTTCCACACCACCTCTTTCCTCCCCAATAACAAGTTGTGGAATAAACAACATGTAGAAAACACTAGGAACAATAATTATGTGCAATTTTGTCTTTTTTGGAAGCTCTTTAAAAGTTTGCTTGAATATGCAAATGCATTCTTAACAACTAACCTACCCCTCTTGTGTTTGTGATTGTACAACAATTTCAAAATTGAATGAACTTCCCCATCTTCTTTATGTGATGTCATAAGCCATAGAAGTAATGGGTACCCCTTATCTACAAGCAAGTAAGGTGGGATTCCATCTTATGGCCCAATAGCCATGTCAAAAAGACCTTCATGTATTGCATGTTGATACAACCTGAACTTCCTCAAGACACAAATGTCATTCACACTCCCATGCAATCCAACATAAAACATCCATAAACCTCTTTTTGTTGTCAACCATCACTTGTGCAACCACATTGTACCCCCCTATCTTGTGAAAGAAATAATCCTCAAAATAAGCACCAAACACTACAACAAATCATGGTTTAATTGACTAGAAAATCAAATTAAAAAGAACCTAATTGTGACATTTTCCAACTTAACCAAGATGTCATTTTGGACAAGTTGTATTGAACACAAGTTTCTTTGACTAGTATAGATGTGAATATTTGACTAGTCATAATGTGTTATGGTTTATTTAACTTCTAGTTAATGTGGGGGTCAAATTGTATGTAATTTTCAATGCTATGTAGCATGATCCCATTTTACCACGTGTCAACACATCCTTGGGTCTTTCGACGCCATGTGTATCTGAATTATACGATATCTAATGTACCACATGTCATTGTTTTATTAAATCTTCTAATTACACGTGTCATCATTTCCTAAAATCTTTTAACGCCACTTGTCATCATCTCATTTACTCTTTTGATGCCATGTGTTGACATATCATTAATTTTCATGATGCCACATGTCAATGTTTCATTGGATCTTTTTATGTCACGCATCATTATTTGATTGCATCAACTTATGACATGTGCTAGAATTTCAAGCCTTTCATATGGAGTGTTTTTATACCAATCCCATTTAGTGCCCTTTTTACCAACTTTGGTTATATAGATAACATATTATTTTACTATTATTGGATTGTTTTTTCATTTGTAGTATTATTAATTTGATTAATTCCAGTTTGAACATGTCATGTCTTTTATATTAATCTTGGACCCAAAGCTTTACATATTACATAATTACCTTGTAGTTAGTAATGTGAAATCTATTGGTCCATTTTGCAAAACAATGATAATGCCGAAACAATTGCAAATGCATTCAAGTCAAAGTAGCTCACAAGATGCAAAATTGGTGTTCAACCCACACATTTAGAACCACTATCCATTTTCAATTGTCTTTCCAATTTTCCAAGTCCTTTAATCAAACTTGTTGGCTAAAAATTGTTCAAGAAATATACTTAGACATTACTTGCTAGTTAAAAACTTGTCCAAAAAAATGAACTACTAAGATGTTGCTTACTAGCCAAAAACTGTCCAAAAAATGAATTATTTAAATGCCACATCTTTTTCACACCACATAACAATACCATTCACCATTTCTTTCATTTTTGAAACACCTTCATTTGGAAACGGTAGTCTAACTAATGTTTTTTTCACACATGTCACAGCTACAATGTAATTCCTTAGTGCAATTGGGGACCCGTGGAATGTCATCCCTGCCACACCACATACTTCCCCAAATGCACATGGCATTTTGCTTGCAAGGTTAAAGAGGTCAACCTTCATCTTTGGTTTTAACATTTACAATATGACACATTAAGCCCAAATGTCATGGTCTTCATTTTTGGTACAATGCTAATTGGAATTATTTTTTTCCAAAACATGGATGAACAACCAATGAAGTGTATGCTTAGTTCGGAAAAAAACAGAAAGGTCAAATGAACAAGCATTAAGTTGTCCAATTGAAAATTGAAAAGGTCAAATGAGCGAAAGAATTATCTAGTTTTATGAACATACCTGTGGAAGATTTGATGACCTCAATATGCATGGAGGAAATGTATGATTGGCATCATCATTTGTTATGTCACCCTGCACCATCCCAATCCAACTTCAAATTACACCAATGTTCTCCCATAAATGTAGGAAACATCAATATCATTAACAAAGCAAAATGTTTGGTAAATCATCCTAGTGTTGGCAATCAAAGAATTTCAAAGCAACTAAAGACCATGATAACATAAAATTCACCTCCAACCCGGATGTGGTGTAGCTAATAGTTGATGGATTCTTACACTTTTGATGTGGATGTGGTTTTATCCGACCAACCTTTTGTTCATGTTGTGGCTCTATATTGTCCAAACCACTTCTGTTTTTGTAATCTGTTTTTTTGTGCCCTTTGTAATAATAGTGGGAGTGTTGGTACAACATTTTAATCGCCATGTGGATTCACATGGAACCTACAGTTATTCCAGACTACACCATGTTGGTATTCAACTACCAATTACACACTCTAGTAACATGGACTCAATGGCAACAAAGTTTTGTTGAGGGGATTCCACTAGTAAAGATAATTTTTACACACATGTAAAAACCATTTGCTCATGAATATGGACAAAAGGCCACAACCCATTTACTTGTTTGTTAGTCACAACATTGAAGCGGTATGATGTACCATTCACATCCTTGGTACTTGGTGATAAGGGATGAGCAACAATCCCTTCATTTTGCACATAACATGCATCCTAGAAATCACATGACAATTTTCACAATTGTCTTCAACAACACTTTTGTCATATGTTAAGAAGGTGAAGAATCCCACCTGACAAATTGGGAGTTTAGGCTCCACTTTTGGGTTGGTTACTAGTTGCAATAAACTCCTTTCAAAGTTTTGTTCAAGGTCACAAGGGGTCACAATGGGAGTCAATGGCACTATCAACCCATCCTCTTGGCTTGGGGTCATTATTGCCATTTAATTACCACTATTCTTGGTCACAATAGCAACCACTTGTTCCATCATCTCTTCTAATGCAATAAGTCTGTGATCCCAACTACTTGCATCACCGTCATGTGGTGTACATTGTGTTATCCCCTAGTGTTTACTCATTGAGTCAACCTACATAAAAATGGGCCACAAATTTCAAACTTGAATCAATATGCATGTGGCTATGTATACTTCTTGTCATATTTTTTAGAATTAATTTGTCAACATGACACAAGGTTCAAAGTTATAGCACATGTAAGCATGATATGGTTTATTTAGGTGTAAGGAGGTGTGTTTTTACCAAATTCACAGAAGGAGAGTGGTTTAGTTTTGAATGTGATGGTGTAGATCTAGTAATTTTCTTTTGGTGGACTAGTTCAGCATTTAGTTCATTTGGTGTTGGGGGCCGCCCCAATTCATTTTCTTACAAAAATGACATGCCCACATGTCACTAAAAACAACATATGTTTGGACAAAATAACAATTCAAAAGAAATGAATAACATACTAGAGCATGGGTTCTAATATTGATGCATTGTATCTCACCAATATACTAGAACTCCCAACTTTCCACCATGGCCAGAATGGCTTGGTGTGTTCACTAGTGCTCACATGGCACGATTTTTTATTGTTTCCTCCTATTTTTCCTCTAAGGCAATTAGTCGTTTCACACCTTCCCACTGTTCTTCTAAACAATTAGTAGGTCTTGGTGCATTTGCTTCAATTAAAAGCTTTAAGCATGTTGTTTATTCTTCAAAAATACATTGACATGTGCCTTGAATTCCCAATAGGACATGTCATAACCAATGTACTCCCAATTTTCCTTTAACCTAGATCTCACTTCATTCATCAAATGATGGGGCCAGGCATTGATATTGTTAATGTTTGGGTCTAAAACATGATAATACCTTCGTAACATATTCACCCAAATGGTCTGATGAAGGGGCTTAGGCTTCTTAGATCAATCACATGTTAAAAAAAATAAAAATTTCCCATTGGTTTTTCTCAGCATTGCCATCTTACGTACATTAGCCACAATTTCTCTACATGCTTTTCGTTGTATAGTTGCACTTTGCTTCTTTGACATCCCAAAAGTCATAATCTCCTTATCACCCCGAGAAACATCAAGAGACCCAACGACATCAATGTTGTTAGATTAGACATATGTTTTCATGCCTTGCACTCTAGCCAACTATGGCAAGTTCCACTATCCCTTGTCCATCACGTTCTTGTGATTGTCCAACAAATAGTGACAAGTTCCCTTGCTGTGGAATCTACCAAACCCCAAGTGATGCCAAAGTTTGCAAAGCTTGCATTTGCTGCAATGGGTTCCAAATGCCCATATTCACACTAGGCAATCCACCCAACCCCCCTTGCATGGAAGAACAAATGTCACCCAAATTGTTAAGCAAAGTGAAGTTCAACATGGGCATCTAATTATAGTATAGCCCATTCTGTACACTTCTTGGCATAGCAGTCTTAGATGTGTTTTGCATATTAGAAAGGAAGGGGTTTGCATCGACATTTGTGGGTTTTGATAAACCTAGTTTGGTGGCACATTTGATGGCACCTTTTGCCATGCAAATGATGGCATGTCCAACAACTTATCACCCAAGTTATGATCTCATGTGTCATTGTCATCACCCACTAAAGAAGATGCTCCTTCATTTGCTCCCTCCTCTTAACATACAAAGATATATTCCAAAGATTATTGGTGTTAAGCATATTGGGGTTGATGCTCCCTAGTTTTGCCATGGTCTTTTTTTGTGAAGGTCTTTTCACCTTCCAAGGTTGCAGAAGTTCAACTTTCTACAAATATAGGTGCACTTATCACAAGTTCCAATTGTAGATATTTGACACAACCTTGTTAATTCAATTAATCAATTATGCATAAGAAAAATGTAGGATATGGTTATATACACCCATTTATTAGTTTTATGTAGACAACAATGTGTGGTCAGGGGTGGAGCAAAAACTTCTAACAAAAGGAAATCAAAATGATTTGCTATGGATATATGAATGCCATTTATAGCACCCAACACATTGGGCATGCCACACCAATTTTTTGTATCAAACATTACAACTTGCATTTTATCGCCCATTAGCCATGTTATTAGTTTTCTAAAAACTAAATTGATTACCATGACCACTTTGTGAAGCACAAATGCAACAATGGATTGACCAACGACAAAAAATTCACTACAAGTTAGGATATTTGCACCATGTGCAAGTTTATAGTACATGAAATGCAAATCTCAACATGAATTGCCTTTTTATACCTAGTATCACACTTTGAAATCAAAGGCCTCACCTAGTTACAAATGTTCATAAATATATCTTTGGACATTTGAAAATGTTTAATCCACCTACTGTTTTCATATTTCATCAATAAAAATGGTTAAACCATGTAGTTGATCATGGTTTCACCCAATGACCAAACTCATCACCCAATCCCAACAAACAACATGACATCTTGTAATCATGTAGTGCAATAGACGTCAACAAGATTTGAGAGTTGAATTCATGGTCTTTGTACAATGATTCAAACATGGAAAACAACAATTGGGAACTTGATTGTGACATAAAAATAACTCTTATAAAGTTTGAATCAACAAAATAAAACCAACAATTAGTAATGACAACTCCTATTGATCCATCATAAACACCACAACAATGACACCTGCAAAAGCAAAATGAAATTGGATTTCATTTCATTTAACAAATAGTTTGGAGTAACATTTTCTTTTTGGGCGGATTTTCACATAGTGGTGACAAAAAGAATTAAAAAAATTGGATTAAAAAAAAAATAGTGTAAATTCAAATAAAAATTGTCCAAAAAATGGGAAAAGTTGCCAATCTTTCGAGACCATAGACTTGAAAAAAAAGCCTTGGTTTAGAGCTTCCAAAATTGGAAGTTGCAATACTAAGGTTCAAGAGACATACCTTTGACTTTTGCAACTTCCTTTCCTTCAAGCAACTTTGGCTTCTTTTAACTAATGATGTTTGCAGCATCAAATCTTTGAGCCAATGAAGTGAAATTGCAAACTAGAATCTTGAAATGGTAGTAGAATAGATGCAAACAAAGAACTTGCAAAAACCAAAAAAAAAAAAAAAAAAAAAAAAAAAAAAAAAAAAAAAAAAAAAAAAAAAAAAAAAAAAAAAAAAAAAAAAAAAAAAAAAA
>Ga0116231_10007215_pt1 | contig 20541 bp, 18 predicted proteins | sample S1TSphgellanicum_2_FD_89695 | JGI IMG/M metagenome (GOLD analysis project Ga0116231, IMG submission 89695) | Host-associated microbial communities from peat moss isolated from Minnesota, USA - S1T2_Fd - Sphagnum magellanicum MG | ecosystem: Host-associated > Plants > Peat moss > Unclassified...
ACCGCTATGAACGTTTGCCTAGTGCAGGCCTGCGGCCTTTGGAAGAAGAAGAAACAGTTCCAAAACCGCTAGCGGATCCTCGTCTTGCACATATTATATCCCACTGCACAAGCAGCTCTACAAACTCATCTCATACAACTTTGCAAGAATTCAGCCTGGCTCACATTAATTCTTGTTTGCCGATTGGGCTCTCAAGGTGATCAGCGCAAGGAGTTTTGCTACCACTCCCTGTGTGCTTGAATGTACTTAGAACAAATGTAAAAGGGAAAATTCCAGGGCAAAATGACCAACTTTGATCAGGATTCAGAAGTTTCGCGATCGATGTTCGTGATCAGGATTCCTGTGATGCGAGTTTCTGAAAAACTGCTGCGAGGCTGATTCATGTTGTCTGCAAGACATACGGAACGTAGTAATATAGATGCAGGATGCAGAGCTTTTAGACCATGCTGCTTGCAGCAGCAGCATCACCTCAGAGCAGCTAATTAATTGCGACTGCCGCCATCACTCAACATGCGTGGTCGAGGATGGCGCATCCACCGCCAGTTTTCGTGGCAATGCAGGGGGCCATGAGGAGGCTGCTGATAGAGTAATTTAAACTGATGATGCCGGGAGATCATCACATATGGATATCGAAGAAGAAGCTGTTGCAACTGCAGTGCCTGATCAGTGCAGGCGAGAATAAATCTGCGCCATGATCAGAAACGTTTCCACATGATCGACTTGTCATAGCAAATATTAAAGGAAGATCAGAAACCTGAATAGAGACAAGGGTTGTATCACACAGCGGCCTTGCGATTTACACTAAAAAAGTATATAGTAAGGCAAAAGAAGAAGAATTATGGAAACTCAAATATTTCACCATGCAAAAATATAATCTTCAAAAAATCCTCTTGAAGAAACCAAAATCCTTGAAGACATTATAACTCTATAACTTAATCTCAAGTTTCAACAGAAGCCAAAATATCATGTTTCAAAAATCCTCATATAAAAGTAGGCCTATTACCTAGGGGCCGAAATCCCTTAAGCTACTATATACTCTATAATGAATCTAAACACAATATCCTTGCCTTAGTAGGCAAGGCCAACAAATGGGAGATCTTGTAGAAGAAGGATCATGCATGAATGTATTTACCTGCAACTTTGTAGAATTCTTCACATTGGGACGTGATCAGCATCATGCTTTTTTTCTTCTTTTTTCTCAAATCGTTTTTGGGCACGCAGTTGGGTATATCCTTGACAGGATTCACTTGGGAGAAGGGAACAGCGGAACACTAGACATTGGGTTATTGTTGGAATCCAATAATTTATAGCATCTTGAGAAACCATTTTGTTTGAGAACTTAGTGAATACTTGATAAGCATAGATGTTTTGGTCTAATGGCTTTGGTATTGTACCAAATACTATTGGTTCCAATTACACTAGCATGTTACTTGATGCTCATATATGGGATTCATTGTGATCCCCTAAACATCCTACAAAATGGGGAGTTCACATCCCTAGGTATCCATTTTGACTTTTATCATTCATTAGACATGATTGCCAATGGCATTAATACTTTAGTACCATATTGGATTTGTGTGCATGGGGGTGTCCAAGTTTTGGATCCCACAGTTTACAACCCACCTTCAAACTCCAATACTACTTTCATTATGCATATGAATTTCTATAAGGGCCCAGGACACATAATCAGCATGCCTATGTATACGCCACGCAGAGGAGCAATGTATACCATTCTAATGAACATTGCAGACAACCCGGATGGAGGTCCTAGTAAAAAACAAATCATGTTAGTTTTATTTGATATCTATGGAAATAGAATCGGACCTAAAATTGAACCTTTCACTATTGACAAGATTAATCTCTCTCGTCAAAACATTAGTTGGCAATTAATGTCATGTAAGTTGAAGGGCACTGGTGATGCAATAATCCTTTATTTGTCTTCTCTTGTGTTGGGGTCCTACGGTTTACTCATAGCAAATGTGCAAGTTAACCTTGACACTTTGGTTGACAATGGAAGCTTTGAAAATGTGAATTGGAATGTTGTGGTTAACAATGTGAATTACACTACATCATTATGTGCTCCTTCTACAGCTATAACTAAATGGAACTTGGAAAATGGGTGCATTCGGATTTATGCCACAAGCCTTGGATGGTTTCAAGCTTCCACTGACAATTCAGAATTGTTCTTGGAATTAAATTCAAATTCAACAAATGCAAGCATTAGCACAAATGTTCAAATTAATGGTAATGCATTTAAATACACTCTTTTATTCGACATAGCAGCAAATCCAACATTACCTTATTCTCTTGTCGGTGTTCTTGTTGTGCAATTGGAAGGGCAACCTAGTGGGAAAGACTTGAACACTCAATACTTCAATTTGGATAGCACAAGTTACTCCTCATATAGCATTGGTTGGGAGACCAAAAGTGTTGATTTTAGTGCCACAAAAAATGACACAAATGTGAAAATAACTTTTAGAAGCCTCTTCATGGGTAGTTATGGTCCTTATATTGACAATGTTCAAATGTTCAAAATTGTGTAACTCAAATGATGTTAATTATGCTTACAACCCACTTATTTACATTGGCTAATTAAGATACAACAAGACAATTTATTCTTGTTTTATCATTGAAGAATTTTTTAAATGGTCTAAACTCATTAGCAAAAAAATTCATGAACTTAAATTGTTATTGTGGATGTGTAAAAAAGACTTTGCAAGTCCCATGTATTCTCTACAAGTCTTCTTGCATGAATCCAAAAATTGCATCACATATTTGGAATTTTTTTTGATAAGATTGATCTCCACATTGTATAGTAAACAAAAGTTGAGGTTTCATATCAAATTTCATATCTTGACCCATTTTATCATGTGTGCATAACCCAAAATGTCTAAATGAATAAAATATAACATGCCACTTAAAAATAACAATTCATTTAAACGATGTTGATAATCTTGTATCTTTAAAAAGGTTACGTGATAATTGCAAGTAGTATCATTGTGAGTTTTGATGGCTCAATGCCACTTATTTGGTGATTGTGAATAATCCATTTGACAAGTTTTACTTCACCCATTAATTCAATTACACCCATGCAACTTGCATGAAAATTCAAAAATGATGATAATTCTATAAATAAATCAAAATGTGTGCATTTCAACAAAAGTAAACATCTCAACATTTAAAATATATATTTGTGTTTAAAACTATCATTGCAATGATATATTATACATCAAGTTTATCATTAATGACTTTCTTCAACATCATTCTAAATATAACAATTCATATTCACCAAAAAAACCAAAAAATCCCACATAAAACATCCAATCATGAAAATGCACCCTTGCCCTTGTTTACATAACAAAAAACATTTTGTCTTCGAAAAAGTCTTTCAAATTATGTAGTTTTAATGGTCAAAAGCACATTCAAATACTAGAAAAAGACTATAGTGGATAACCATATTAGAAGGTATATTCAAAATTTTATCATTACTATATTTTGATTCATAAAGGTTTGCATGTGAATGGTGAAAGGTCCCTTCAATCGATGAAAACATCATGCGTGTTGGGATGTGTTCTCAAATCCAAAGAAACAAAAGTTTAGATTGTTTTACAAATGGAAGTAATTTTTTTGGGTTATTGAAGAAAAAAACTTTGTGTTCAATGATTTTGAACTTTTATGAAATTGTTTTCATCCAAGTCCAATGGTACTATTTAATCTTTTTTAATATATCATGTTTGGTGATTAGTATTTTTTATGTTTCACATAATACCACAAATTTTGGTGATTTTTTTCTTGAAGATTTTTGTTGGGTGGAAAGAAAAGGACGTGATGGGAATGAAAATTCATTGGATTTAATGGTTATATTATTGTTATTCTTCATGAATATAAATTGTGTTCAAATTCTACGTGAAAAATTGTACCAAGCCCTTTCTTCACAAATGAAAAGGTTGACAAATTACCAAATTTGCAATGAGTTGTTATTTGACATGAAACTTGCTAAAAAAGACACACACAAATGAAAATCATTCAAACATATGAATGGGAAATGTTAAATACCATCATTGAACTTTGTGGGGGCTGAAAAAAATGCTTGCACAACATGTTGAGTAGTTTAATATGAATCATCTAAAATTTGTTGACATTATGACAAGTTACCATCATAACAATGAATGAGCACATGAAATTTTGCATACTAGTTTTGAAAACTTAAATTTCCAAATTGTTAACATTTATATCAAGATGCATTATTCGTGTCCTGAGACATCAATCTATGTGCCTATTACTCATGTTATCTTCCATCACACCATCATTGATCAAGTGCAAATACAACATTGTTCTAAAGCCTTGGAAATAATTTCATTGCATGATGTCATGGATGTTTTAGGTCTAGATTATCTATCTAAGTATTAAATTTTAACAATTACAGTAGCACTTGATGTGAATATTCTAAACTTATAGTCTTTTTTCTTCGAGATTACAATGATGTCCAATGCTCGATGGCCTATGAATCAATCGATGGATTTGGATTCAATGTCCAAACTTTGGAATAAACTTTTTAGTAATTAATATGTTTTATTATGTGCCCGATTTTATGAGTTCATGAAAGTGGCAAAATATTAATTGTTCATCAAAATACATTTCAAAAGCCACATTTTGTCCTCCATCTTTGTTTTCACAAATTTATCCATCGTATCAAAATTATTTTTAAAAATAATATTAAATATTAATTATTCAAGTATCTAAACATAATATTACTAGGCCAATTATTTTTCCAGAATCTATTAAAATCTATTTGTCTTCACATTAATATGCATGGTAATCAAATTTTGCTAAATTAATTAATTGACAATAATTATTTTGTTTGTTTTCACATTGTTTAGATCAATAAATTAAATAATTTTTTATAATTGCATAAAAATTTCAAAAATATTAATACATATTAAGTCATGATTCTTGAAAACTTGACATTAACTTGGCCAAATTTTTGTTTTGAATCTAAATTGTCTTCCCTATTTTATCCATAATTTGGTTCAAATTTTCTCTAAACATAAATAACTTGTTTCAATGGTCCATCAAGTTTGTCTTCGCATTGTCCATATCAATGTATCACATTTAATTTTTGAACAATAAATATTAATATATTCCAAACAAATGAAAAGTCAAGAATTAACAATGACCATTTGGAAGTTGGAATTTTTTTTAAAAACTTTCATTTGGGGGCCACCAAATGATGCAACAATAAATATAAGTAGTTATTTTTTCATGTTTATCGAGAACATGGGTTTGGGGAACATGTTTTTTACTAGTTTGTGCATATTCAAGTTAATATTTTGCTTGAGTATACATCAATGATAATATGGTTCATGGCGACTAATTAAATGAAGCTATCGATGTTTGCATGTCTTTGGTGTGCATGTATGTGTGGTGTCTCTATCTCCTTTTGCTCTTCTCGTGTTCCAATGTTTGGAAGACGATGAGTAACACCAAGTACCACATTAGTTCAGCACCATGGTGTCCAATAAGTCCAATATGACTAAGGCCTATTTCAAAAGGTTTCAAGTCAAGTACATGCACATGCAAGCTAGGAAAACTCACTATTAAGTTTTGATACATCTAACCACTTAAGACAAAACAAGTACAACACCCTGAAGTACCATTATGTTGTCCAATTTACCAACAAAGATATTGTGGCTCAAATCATTTCATATGCCACTAAAATTTGCTAGTGATATGAACATGTTATAACCATGAACTACTAGAAGGCTTGAAGGGTGCTAGGTTTTAGCAATAATTATGTTATCGTGTTGCCAAGGTGCCTTTATGAATAGAACATGCAATGTGAAATCCTATGACTATTTTTCAACATATTAAGCAACAAAATGGTGACCCCAAACCGAATTCCAACTTCGTGTTTTTTCCATTGTAAATAGGACTAAATTGTGGTGAACAAGAACTATTAGATGACAACAATATCAAACCAATATTAATCTTACAAAGTTTTTTTTTGATCATCAAAATACTTTGGGCCACCAAGGCAATACTATTGCCAAGCTTTTGCCTAGCTTCTCCTTTTCCAAACCCACTAATGCCTGCACTTGTTTCAATGGCTTCAACTATGACCTTCCACACTCCATATTTTTGTTGGCCACCAAGTGATGTAACTACTAATGAAAATTGTTATTTCATGTGAGTGGAAGTCAAACTATCTATTCCATAATTTTAAATTGTTGCACACATGTAAGAAAATTTATTTATGATGATTTTTTCACATAAAAACCTATAAATTATAATAAATTTTGCTTAATGATGTGTTGCCATCCAATTTGTATGGTGTCATGCATGTTTGTTCTAATTTTTATACCAAACATGAATAATATAAAACAATATAATATTAACATTAATCCATAATTTTGATGATAATAACATCTTGATAAATTTGTTTGAAGTTTTCCAAAATCTCAATCATGCAATTCAATGACAATAAAATATAACTAAGTTCAAAGATGTAAGTTAATATCTATCCAATGAATTAAAAATACTCACACATTGTAAATTTTATATGTATATTATATATGTACTCACACATGTACTATACTTTTACATTCAAGATCAAATTATTATATTGATTTTAAAAAATGAAATCCATGAATTTTGAAATTATGTTTTGTGTTTAGACTTATAATTGCATACATCAACAATGTCAAGTTTAAATACAAAAACATCATCCAACAATTGTATTAGAATTTTTTTTTAAAAAATGTCCAATATAATATCATTTTGAAACAAATCTTCAAGTTTGGTAGAAGACTTTTTCCCACCACATTGTGATTGGTGAAATAATATTCAAGGGTGAACTTGGCAATGTGGAACCTGATGTACTTAATAGCAAGACATAAAGTAAATTAATCAAGTGAACTACATTGATGTACAATTAAAATGTAGAATTATTTAATTTCTTTGCATATAATTTACTTGAACATTGTCATAATCCATTAATGTCATGATTCTCCCAATGAATACAAGACATTGATCATTGTAAAATATTAATATTATTCTTGTGACATTGAGTTTTGATTTATTTTTTCCTATTTTCAAGTGGTAAATTGGGGAATTATACCAATAAATTAGTTGTGAATCATTTATAAGAATAACCTTGAACTTTGTCAAATTCAAGATTTTAGTCCATTTCCAAAAAAAAAAGCATAAATATGAATATTTTAAATTAAATTCATAACAATATAATTTTGGAAATAAATAAGGACCATGGAAATCAAGTTGAAGTCTATTATATTAACCCCAACTTAATATATGTCTTTGTATATTAAACCCCATTTATATGTAACACTATAACAATTCATTATGTATGACGATTTCTTCAAATTTTGACAATTTTCAAAATTTCAAAATTTCATGGCCATCCAAAATTTCATTTGGGTACCTTTTTCACTTCAAAAATAATTCCCAATTTTACAAAGCAATATTATTGGTTAACCTTGCATTGCATGAATTTTTTTTTTATAAAATGTTTCTTTTACTTGATGCTTAAATTTTATCCAATAAAAAATGATATTTTAAAATTTCTACTTGAATTTGCAAATAGGAATATTAACAATCCATGTCTATATAATTGATTATCAATACTAGGGAAATTATTGTGTAAAGAAATTTAGTCCAATGAATAACAATATATGCACTTAAATAATAAACAAACTATTTAACAACCAATGAACTTTGCTATGAAATGTTTATTGAAGTTGACAATTAATAAGAATGTTCGCTAGTTACTACATATAAATCTTGTAAACCAGCCAAGCCTTGAATTTAAATGTCTAACACTTAAATGGATGAAATAAGGTTCAAACCCTTTTGTCCATATAAAATCATCTTGGCAACCCAATCTAGAACAGAGGCAGGATGGAACATTTCAAGTTGTGAAAGTTACGATTTAAGGTTTTCAAGCATCTTTCTCTCCAAGGGAACTTTCCAACGTTTGGAAAAATTGCAAGTTAGGGTTTTTAGAGGTCTTTATTTCCTTTCATGTCAATGTGGTCAATTGTTTCCTTATCTACTTTTTTCAAGTAATTCCTCCCTGGCCATAATTTTGTTTGTTTCCTTATTATCTCTTCCTGAATTACTTTTCTTCTTTCATGACACCAAGCTTTTTTACTTCATCTTTTTATTTGTTTCATTGTCGTCTCTTTCTTTCTTCTAGTTTCGAAAAATCCAAAAGCTGCAAAATCAAACAATGATATTATGAGTGTCTTCTACACATTTATTTTTTCCTCAATTTTCTTTTTGTCAATCCTACAAAACACAATGATCAACAAATTTTTCATTTGGATTTCACCTTTACACTAAAAATAGGAAAATCATAGCTTCTCATCTTTTTGTGAAATAAGTCATGTCAGAATTTCCAACCTCTCAATGCTTCTTTTCCCTTTCCATCTTTCTTTTTGTATCTATTATGATGTCTGCCCACATTATAGGGAGTAATAGTAAACACCACATCTTTTTAATGATCATTCAATAAACACAATGATGCATTAGTTGTTATATCATTTTTCATTTTGATTTCCTCCACGCATTGTTTGCATTTAGAACCTTTAATCATTCATTCAATTGAGTAACAAAGAGTAGAAGTTTGGTACCGCGTTACTAGAAGTCATTAAGTACTAAGAAAATTGGTATCTATTTTTCATCTGTCTCAATTTCACCCCATGGATTTTCTATGATTTTGATTACTATCCATGAAACATGGTTTCTTCAAAGCTCATTTATATTGCTTATTTCATTGGTTTATCTTTCGTCATTTCAATTTTTGTAGTCCATTCAATAGCATGACATGAATCCACAAATTGAAATCCTCATAGTGCCAAGTCACCATTACACCACCATTACACACATGATGGTCGATCCTAAGATGCTGCAAAATCAAATGGTTTAACAATTGTCACTTCAACATTAAAGTAGAAGGTTATTTTTAAATAATGAATTAGCAGCCACCAAATATTCCATTTCAAGTACATCTCGAAAAAAGGATCTGGTCGTTAAATAGTCCATCTTACAACCATCATAGGAAAACGACCCAACGGCCGCCAAATCATCATCTCGAAACCTTCACGAAAAAATGACATGGCGGTTGCTAGATTTTCTTCTCATTACCATCGTGAGGAAACAACCTAATGGCCATTAAATCATCAATATAATGACCTTTTCAAGAAAACAAAATGGTAGTTGTAAAATCGTCAATTTGACGACCTTCTTGAAAAAATGACCTAATGGCCACTAGATCATCAATTTGACAACCCTCCCAAGAAAACAACATGGCGGCCATAGATTGTTATTTCAAAACCATCATGAGAAAATGACCTGATGGTCGTTAGATTGTTTTCTTGCTACCATTACGAGAAAACAACATGGTAGTCGCAAGATCTTCAATCCCATGACCTTCTCGAAAAAATGATCTAGTGGTTGCCAAATCATCCTCTCGCTACCATCATGAGAAAATGTTCTAATGGCTTCCGAATCGTCATCTCCCAATCATCGTACAAAAACAATATGGCGGTCGCCAAATCTTCCCTCACACAACCCTCACAAGAAAATGACCTAGTGGTCGCAAGATAATAGTTTCAATACCATCATGAGAAATGATCTAGTGGTCATTGAATCATAGTTTCAATAGTATCATGAAAAACAACCCGGTGGTTGCAAGGTCGTCCTTGTCACATTAATCTTGAAAAGTGACTTGGCGACCACCAAATCATCCCTCTCATAACAATGGTGAAAATAAAGTCTAGTGGCCATCAAATCATCCTTTTCACGACTAATGGAGTTTTTTTCTCTCAAGGATCAAGGACGACAATGACAAGCCTCATGGGTCCACCTTTATTGAAGAGGATTTATAAGATTTTATTTGTAGTTAGATTACATTTCCTTCTTACATATGTTTCAAGTATATTAGATATTTTAAGGAATGATAAAAATCATGACAAAAACATATTCCAATTGATTGTCCACCTTTTTTGATTGAAATAACCAGTACTTGTAACTCTTTAAAATATTGTCGAATGGTAAATGATAGTGTCCAAATTGACATCTGTAATTAAAGCCATTCATTTGATTCTTGTATCTTATGCTTTGAGTTTAAAAAAACATTTTATTTTAGGATTAATAAAAACCATGGAACATTAAATGTTGGAAATCTAATTGATTTGTGGGAGTCATGAAACAATTATGGAAAACTTCACATTGGTTATGGTGTTTGTGTAGACATGTCTATTCTTTTTATCTATGGGGCCCAGGGACCGAAGGAATGCATCATTATCTCGCCGAAGATTGTATTTATCTCGTACTAGGAACGAACACTCTTTAGCTTGAGTCTAACATTGCAGAATTTTGGATTAGTTGTAGGAAAAAAAATTAGCTAGTAAGCCAAATGACTATTAAATTGGAGCATATTGGAGATGAGACTATCAATAATCTTACTACGAAAAGGGTGGTTTGTCCAAATGCGATCTAGAATGTTGGCACAACTAGAAAACACCAAAATGATCAAGTTTCTACCCAAGGGCTCCTTGCATTTTCGGGAGGTGAATATAGTGAAAGTAATGAGTCTCTTAATGTTAATGAAGATGATGTGGCAAGTTCGCCTAATTTAGAAAACATGCACTGAAGATAAGCTTCGCCAATAGGGCATAACAGTTGGCATGGAAAGGAATGCAATGTTCAAGATCTTGAAAATGTTTTCCTTGCGAAAGGTCATATGACGACATTTGACTCGAGGGAAGCAATTCTAGATGGCATTTTTGGAGATGATAATTTCGGCTTGACCATTCTCTACTATCTTGGAAACATTTCAGTGATAATGACTATTTGGAAATGGTTGTTGGCTTAGACAACTATGGAGGGATTCTTGTTGAAGGAGCTCTTATTGTAATACAATGAAAGCTACCTACCTAAAGTGGATGTAGAAGGAATGATTGGTGTGAAGAAAAAAAATATAACTTTAGTGAAAGAAAATGGAAAAAGATAGTGTCTTTAAATTTCGTTTCGAGGATAAAGAAGGTGCAAAACGAGGAATCATGTCATGGTGTCGGAGCAATGATGTGTTGTTCCTTGAATTGCTATCAACATTTCCCTCGGCAAATGATGGGATTACTTAGACAGAAATTTTAGAACAAGTTGTTTGACGAAAAAACCGCCCACTCGTTAAATATTCCAAAAAGGTTGCATTGAAGAGGAGATTACAACCATGCAAAATTTGTGACGCGTCAAGAAAGGGACGTTTGTGAAACTATTTGGTACAAAATCATGGGGATTTAGGTCAACTTACATGAGTTACAAGTAGGAAAACAAAAGAGGGTGTAGGATTTTACCACATCAAAAAAAGGGGAATCAAAAGTAGCGAACCTTAATGATATAAGCCGAATCAAACATTTAATCTTTGATTGAAGAATGTGTTGATGTAATGCCACATCAAATGAAGGGCATCGAAGATGTGAAACAAGATGTCCATTTTCTTCTTCCAGATACCTAGAAAATAATGCGGGAGCATAGTGACCAAATAAGCTTGGAATGATTCATTTTCATTGTGTTGTATGAAGACATGTTATATTGTTCAATTAAAGCTTTGTCTGGTGGCCACCAAATCAAGTAATGATGTGTTTATTATTTTGTTTAGGCATTGTTAAAAGTTGATCATTCATGGAGTCTTAAAATCCTATAAACTTTTGACCGTTTGTCGACTTGGTGGCCACTAAGTTTAGAGTAACATGGCTTTAATTGAAGTTGCAATAAATATTAAACGTTCTTGTTTTTCATTCTAATAATTGGTTTTTTCTACACGTTTGCAAATTAGCAAGGAGTTGCAAATTGGAAATATCTTGCAATTTGCTATGAGCTAATTAAGAAAGAAAAAACATCTATATGTGGATGTGTAGAAGAGAGGATCTATTTTTACCAAGTGTACTGTTTATGAATCCTTAAAGGATTTGATATCCAAAGTAAGAAAAAAACAACCTTAATGTGAAAGAACATGAAATTAAATTAAAGAAGCATAACATTCACCAAAAATCTTGTCAACGTCTATAACACATTTGGAGAGTTAAATTTGTGCAATCTAAAGAAGATTTTTTATGTGTAATTCATGATAAGATGGACCATTCTAAAACAACTCTTCCTTGGCTTCAAGTGAAAAACAAAATGGTGTCCGGATTGGGGCTATTGCCAATGACATTAACTGGAATGATTATTCATGGCCATGGGGATGAAGCCTTTGCTCAATATTCTAATGAGCTCTAGCCCAATGATCCTAATGTCATAATTGGGTCATTTTTGCGCTTGTTTTGTAACCTTGAAAAAAAGCCAGTTAAGGAGTCATGGGTTTTGTTTGAGTTTGAACTTGAAAACACCTTCTTCTAACAAATTTTGCAAGGAAATTCCCATTGTTTGATGCAATGAAGCCTATGAACAAAATTATAGATGTGAAACCATTGCCAAGGAAATTGCTTCTTTAAATGGACAATTTTGTGAAAGATACAAAAATTGTCACCTATTGGCGTTTCTTGCCTTATTAACTACTTGAGAAATTTTCAAAGAAGTTCAATTCAAGTTTCTTGTAGTTAGGCAAACATATGAAGATATTGACGGAAGTTTTGGATATTTGTCAAAGAAATTGAGAGAACAGAATAATTATGTCATGGTGGATTTGATGAAAACATTCATGTTTTTTCAATATTGTCCATTTATTTTGCAACTCATTCAAGAAATCCTTGATTTCAAATCTTGGGTCAATGGATATTTGAATGCAAGCCCAAATGTCTTTGACGGTCATACAAAGATGCATTTGTTTAGGTTTTTTGTGGGCAAAGTAGGGTGGCCAATGATGCAATACAAAGTATCTCCTACTGATGTTTTGTGGAGCCCTAAAGGTGGCCCGACCATACAATTGTGGAAAGAGGATGGCACATGACGAGCAAAACTGTTAGAAAGGTTCCGAATCTTGTTCCATTTTGCCCAATATGGGGAAATGATGAACAGGGGGTAGGTGAGGAGGAAAGGTTCATTGGTAACAAGATTTCAAAGTATATTGAGTTTTGGAAGCTTGGGATGTCAAAGGACAATTCAAATTCTAAAGTTATGGGTCTTTATGTGAAATATTGGGAAAGCATTTTGGAACTGTTATCAAGACTTATCCCATGATAGAATTTTGTTCTATTGGAAGGCTTTTGGCCTTCTAGCAATTGGAGAGTTAATTATGAGCATGCATCCATTCATACTGTTGTTGATGTTGACCTTGAAAATCTTGTCATCCTTCCATACTATGGGCCTAGAAGGAGCCAATAATGATGAAGAATTGTATCATAATTGTTGGTTGAACAAGTGGGAGTGTAATCATGCGGACCCAAAACAATGGGTTGAAATATTTTCTATCACATTATTTTTTCGGCTAGAAGCAATATAACAATTAATTCCAATATAAATATTAATGCGACCCATGCATCTAAGGCAAAAGTTAATCTTGATGCAATTAACAATAACTCATGTGCATTGTAATTGTAGATTGAATTTTTTATGAAGATGAAGTAGAAATGTTAGTGATACTTTATGGTTTTAAAATAGATTTAGTTTTTTTTTCAAATGGGATTTTAATGTTCTAGAAAATATTCAATGTGCTTATGTGCGTTCATTGAGAAAAATATTAATGTTTATCCTCTTTCTAAACATTCTAATGTCCTGAACTTTTGTTAATATGGACATTGCTTGTTTTAAAATGTCATCTTAAGTGTGCATGAAAAATTAAAGAAATGATATGTTAAAATTTTTCTTTTTAATGTCATGGGTGTATGAAATTTTTGTCAATGTTTGCTAGCATTAATGATACACATGAAAAGTGGCAATCATGTACTTAAATTTATGATTTGTGCTCGGCAAGGTCTAACCTTCATTTCAACCAACTAGTTCAATTTATATTGAATCCAACAAATTTTAATTTGAGGATATTGTTTGCAATTGACGATAGGAAAACGAAAATAATTATTTGAAATTTGGTGAGCACCACATTGGTTTGACTATGAACTTTGAAGAGTTTGGTTCCAAACTTAAGTTCTTGTGCAAATTTTATGCAAATTAATTAAAATATGCTTGAAATTCTAGTAATTCGAAAGCCATTAGACAAAATCATATATTTAATTTGAATGGAAATTCAAGTTTTTAATGAAAATTTATGAAAGTGCATCTTGGCATGGTGGCAATTTATTTGGTGGCCACTAAATGGGTTGCAACATTTGCACCATGTTGAATTGATATCAAATTCATTTTTTTCTTGAAAATTTATGAAGTTGCATGAAAACTTGGTTGAAATACATCTTATTTGGTGGTCACAAATGGGTTTTGTTCCCCAACATGTTGAGTTTGGTGTCAAATTTAGCCTTTTGTTGAAAATTTATGCAATTACATGAAAAGATGATTGAAATATGTGTTAAAGTCTGGAATTAATTAAATAAATGTTGTATTAATGTTGGTTTGGTATATAGAAGCCTACACATATGTGCACTAGTATTGAAATTCATTATTAAACATATATGTGTTGGGGGAATACCAATATCATAAGTACTACTCTCTTGAGGACCAACTTTGGGTTTAGGGTTAATCACTTTTGTAAGTTAATTTATTTGATTATGAACTTTTGAAAGTTCAATAATTAATCATTTGGAAGTTGGGAAAATTAGAGATTTTTTCAGATTTTGGGGGTCACCAAATGCTGTATGAATAATTATTAATATATTTTTTTTAAATAACAAAAAAAAATTGATCCAAACCATATTAGGTTAACAAAATTCTAAAATAAATAAGTTTAGAATTAGTCCAAATACATGTAACTCCCAATTCGGATAAAGGTTAATAAGAATTGGACTAGAACCACTCCGATCTTATTTTTAAAACTAGAACTGGAATTGGAACCTTGTTTTATTTATCCAAAATCACATTCTTGGTTTCATTTATATTTGAGAGTGAAATCAAGATAATTTTTAATTTTAAAAAAAAAATCCAAAATCAAAGGTTCTTCATAAAAGTAAAGAACTACCCAACATTGGCAAGGATTTTTGAAATGTTGAAAATTCCCTTGTCTTAACACCAATATATAATAATATTTGCCTCATATGAGATTTTAAAATTTTAATTTTGAGGACCCAATACCAAGCTAATATGAAATGTTTTTTTTAAAACTGATTCAATACCAAGACTAGGATGGTAATAGGTATATAAATTTTCTAAAATGTGCACAATACTAATAAGACCAAGCTACCAACCCTAAACCCTAAACCCAACAATCTTGTCCCAATAGCACCTCAAATTTACCCCCATATTGTTTGGGCACAATTCAACTTTCAATTATTTGAGCTGAAAGGGGGGGTGGGGTATAGGTATGGGATCACAAGTAAAGCATAACTTTCGTTAAATTTTAAATTTTGGGGAGTGTCCAATGTTCCAAAAAAAATAGTGATGGGCCAAATCAATGGGGCTCCTTCAAGGAAAAAAAAAAAGCGGGGGGGGTGGATTGGGGATTGATTTATTTTTTCTTGGGCAGGTAAGAAATATTGACCGGAAAAAAGGGGCTTAAAGTCAATGGTAAAAAAGATATTGTCATTGGAAATAAAATAAAATTGGGGAAAAAAAAATTTCAATGGAAAAAAAGATATTTACATTGGCAAAAAAAAACATTGGTAAGACCATTTACATTAAATTTATATATATATTATTTATTTATTTATTTATTTATTTATTTACTTATTTATTTAATTTATAATCCCATAGGAATTTTGGTAGGTATGAAGAAAAAGAGGAACTAGCAAATGGACATTGCGTGGGCAGTAGGTTTGGAAGCTACTAGGTGCCCGATGTTTTCCCGGGTGACCCGCCCCACTGCAGCCTGCCTCTCGCCTCCAGGCTCCTCTTCCCACAGTGTCTCGCGCACGTAAGCCACAAAACCCCTTGCACACGCCCGTTCGCTTTCCTGCGGGCTTCAGATTTCCGCCCTTCGCGCTCCAGAGAGAACAGAAGAGAACAAGAGAGTGTGCTGTGCACCAGAGCTCTCGAGCTCGACCGACAGGAACAGAGATCTGCACATGTTGCGACAAAGATCTACAGCAATTTCTTGTCGAAGCAACGGATTCTTTCTGGAGTATTATGCAGGCGGAGATGCACCGGTGAAGAAGATCGAACCAAGTCGACTTGTTAGGAGGATGCTCGATGAGACTTGTGTCTCGACGACAGCAGTTCCGAGCTTGATCTAGTGGGGAATGAATGCGGTGAATTTGGAGGTCGACTTTGTGTATACCAGCCAAAAATGGAGCTTGAATTTTGAAGAGGTATGTATCTCTGGATCTGTTGTGGATGCTGCCTGCTGCTGAGACGTTTTTGTTGCTGTTTTTTTTTTTCTGTTTTGTCTTCGTCTGCAGTGCTTGTTTGTTGTCTTGGATTTTTGTGAGCCGTTCACGTGACTAGCCAGGCGTACGGGTTTGAGCTGAGGCCCCACTTTTTGCAAGTGGTGTACGGGGGAAAAAGCAAAACCCTCGCATAGCCGCAATCTAGGGTTTTACCCAGCCCCTAACCCTAACTTTCAGGGCGTTGATGGCCACCTTGCTTACGGTTTCTGGTTCCGATCGCACCAATTGGTATTTGATCGATTTCGTCAGTATGTGTCTCCATTTGCAATGAGAGTTCACACTCGTTGGGAGCTGTTCACGGGGTTTCAATTCCTCGGGGACGATGTGTTGTTACAGTTGGAGATCTAAGCTTGACTGCAACTTGCATGGTGCTCTTGCCCTAAGTGTGATGTGAATAGATTGTTTAGACAGTTGTTCCAACAGGTGGCAGCTCTGCTCCCATTATTCATGTTCCTCTGATGTTGTCCAGGTGTTGAATAATGTTTTTCCTTCTTTGATGGATTTTGTGAATTTTGTTCTTGCTTGTCATGTGCTGATGTGCAGGGCCCTGTTCTGAGGTAATGCTCCAGTAATTAGGATCCACAGTGGTTTTGAACTGCTGCCACTGGCACTTTCTCTTGGATTGTTTCCCACCTAGCAGAGGAGACTAATTAGCAGCCATGCCAAGGAGACGGAAGACGCCCCGACAAGGTGAGGATGTTCCTCAAGGAGATGCACCATTGGTGGCTCCAGCTCAAGCTGCAGTTGCTCCAGCTGCAGCTGCCCCACCTGGAGCTGAACCACGACAGCAGCCTCAGCTGCCTGCAGCTTCACAGCAGTGGCGTCGACAACCTGCACCTGTACAGCAACAGCCAGGTAGGCAGGGGCATTATGAAGGTGAAGCTCAGGCTTCTAGCAGAGAGCAAGGACGTGGCCCAGGCCCAGGAAGAGGTCGTGGTCGAGGCCAAGGGCCTCAGTACAATGTGGCCAATACTTCTCTGTCTGGTGGAACAGGCCCTTCTTCTGGCCCTCAAGTTGAGTCATACAGGGGTCAAGCACCACAGCAGTATGTGGAGCCTGTGGCTCAGGTCTATCCTCCCCCTACGATATATGCTCCCCAGTCTGCTGCACTAGACCAATCTGCAGAGTTTTCACAGATGATACCATTGGGGATGCAGCACAGGGCTCATGTGGCCCAGCCAGCTTCCTCATCACAGCCTCCACCTGTATATGTAGTGCCGCAGCAATATGCAGCTGCCCCACCTGCTTTAGCAGTGGGTCCAGCAGCAGCCGTGGGGTTTGTTCCTGGCCAAGTGATGTTTGAGCAGCAGTTTGGCAGTCTACAGATACAACCCATGCCTCCACCTCCAGTTCACATTGCACCTGCTGAGGATACAGGCCCCCCTTCACCACAATTTGGAGAAGTGCCAGTATCCAGCAAGGCTCTTCGATTTCCATTGCGGCCTGGTAAGGGCAGGTTGGGCCAGAAGTGTATGGTGAAGGCAAATCATTTTTTTGCTGACCTTCCAGACAAAGACCTTCACCAGTATGATGTAAGTTTTCTTGGTCCTCTGCAGGTTATATAAGGAGCATGAGCTGCTTCTTACAAAATTAGTTTTGTCAGACTCAGACTTCAAGGGTGCCTAAAACAGGTAGAACTTGTTGTGAGGAATGCTACTTGTAGCAGTGTGGGGGATTAGTTAGTCATGATAGATCATGCCATATTTTGGGGTTTACTGGTTCTCAGAATTGTGCATGGGCCAGATTACCAAAATGGTTGACATTCCAAATGTTGAGTTTTTTGCAGGTTGCAATCACACCAGAGGTCACATCTCGAGGTGTTAATAGGGCTGTTATGGAGCAATTAGTGAAGCTGTATAGAGAGACTGCCTTGGCCCACAGGCTGCCTGTATATGATGGCCGAAAAAGCCTGTATACTGCAGGGCCTCTGCCATTCCCGTCCAAGGAGTTCCAAATCAGCCTCCTTGAGGAAGATGATGGTAGCAATACTCAAAGGTGAAACAGGCTCCTGAATCAAGGCTATATCAATCACAATTGGATTGGCGGTTTTCAACTACTTGTATATATATGAAATATAGTTTCCTTAGGAGGGAATATGTCTGGACGTGCAACTCATGACTCTTCAGAGTAGAGTACAACTGAATGCATCTTTACAAAGTAGGACTGCAGTGTGGAGGCTAAAGCTTTTATTACTACTACAACGTCAGTTTGTGGTCTATCAGTTGTTTGTCATCCTGATCACTCCGACATTTCTGATAGTTGTCACGGGTGTTCCATAGATGTTGATATGCTTAGAAAACTATGGCGCTTCACTGAGGCCAAGGTGCCATATCTATCACTTTAATAAAATGCTGTCTTGCACACATCAGAGGTTTGCACTAAAAGCAAACTGCATTGAGTTTGCCCAGATTGTCCTATGACACTGGATTGATCTGGATGGATCAAAGCTGAAGTTTGGTTGTAATTGCAGAAGGGAACGGAATTTCAAGGTGGTGATTAAGTTTGCAGCACGTGCTGATCTGCACCATCTTGGTCAATTCTTGGCTGGCCGCCAAGCAGATGCTCCCCAGGAAGCTTTGCAGGTTCTTGACATTGTTCTCAGGGAGCTTCCAACTCATCGGTAACAATACTGGCTTTCTCATCTTTCCTTTTTCATTCTAGATGGGTTCCACTCAGTATTCTGAACCTCATTTGCTGAAAGAAAAACCTAGCTTATGATATTTCCTTAATTCATGAATATTGTGACTTTTATTGGTGTGGAGTGTCTGTGATGTTGATTTGTAGTTTCCCTCACAATGCTTAGGTGTGGACTAGAAACTTTAATTTGGGTGAAGGGCTGGTTTGGACCACAGTTGTACCAAGAGAATGTGCTAGATGGTCACTTTCTTTTTTTACAATCAAATTTGATTTGCTGAAATGAGATTTGTTTGGGAAACATTGTATGCTTGCTGGTTGTGCAGATACTCCCCTGTTGGCCGCTCCTTCTATTCTCCAAACCTTGGTACCAGACAGTCACTGGGAGATGGACTGGAAAGCTGGCGCGGTTTCTACCAAAGTATACGCCCAACTCAGATGGGCCTGTCCCTAAACATTGGTAAGAGGAGAAGACCCTTGACCTTCAAGTGGTTATTGTACTTTGACTTTTGCAACATGTTGCAAGCAGACTTTGGCAACTTATGGCAGCATTTACATGTCGGGTCAGATTTCTGCTTTCAGCACATGCTGTCCAGGAAATTTGGCAATTTTGTACCCTGTGATGGCAAGTACTTGGGGTTCACCAGTCTGGATGCTTTGGATTCTTCAAATATGGAGTGAATTCTAGATCTCATGGCTTGTGGGTTTGTCACAGACATGTCATCAACTGCCTTCATTGAGCCAAAAACTGTGATGGAGTTCATTCGGGATCTTCTGAACAAGGATATATCAAGGGGATTAACGGATGCTGACCGTATAAAGGTCTGTGATTAGAACCTAGCTTATATACCTGTGCTCTGTCAAAGTGGTCATCAGTTAATCCCGAAAAGAAAATCTTGATTTTGGATTTGGCAGCAGCCTCTGTTGAGACATCTCTGAAGTTCACTTCATACCTTATTGGGTGTCTGTATCATTATTGAGGAATTTCTTTGCCCATGGAATCAATTAAATTCAATTTGTGCACTAAAGGGGGACTGGACTTGCAGATCAAAAAAACCTTGCATGGTGTGAAGGTTGAGGTCACACATCGTGGAAGTATGCGACGGAAATACCGAGTTTCAGGGCTCACAAAACTAGCCACAAATGAGCTTGTGTATGCAGCATCCTAACTTACTTGTACCTTTAATGTGGTATGCTCATCTTTTCATTTGCAATTGGATGAGTCTGGAAAAGGTCAAAGTAGTCATGGGTGTTTTGGATAGAGGTCACCAGGTTCACAATGAGTTCTTCCTGCAGATTCCCTGTTGATGAGAGGGGGACTATGAAGTCTGTCACTGAATACTTTAAAGAGACATATGGGTATGTCATTCGCCACCCATTCTTGCCATGCCTTCAAGTTGGCAATCAACAAAGACCCAACTATCTTCCTATGGAGGTGTGCAAAATTGTGGAAGGTCAG
>Ga0116231_10007216_pt1 | contig 20537 bp, 17 predicted proteins | sample S1TSphgellanicum_2_FD_89695 | JGI IMG/M metagenome (GOLD analysis project Ga0116231, IMG submission 89695) | Host-associated microbial communities from peat moss isolated from Minnesota, USA - S1T2_Fd - Sphagnum magellanicum MG | ecosystem: Host-associated > Plants > Peat moss > Unclassified...
CACAGCACCAGCTTCACGCCGAAGATCACCCTGTCCTATGAGTTCGACCGCGATGACATGGTCTATGGCACGGTGGCGACAGGGTTCCGCCCAGGCGGCGGCAATGCGCTCTATCCAACGACGGGTATTGTCTGGGGCGCGGCCTTCGCCGAGATGCACTACACGGGGAACAAGTTCCCAAGCAGCTATGCGCCCGACACCGTGATCAGTTACGAGGTGGGAGAGAAATCACGGTTCTTCGACCGGAGGCTCACGGTCAACGCCAGCGCCTATTACGAGCATTGGCGCAACATTCAGCTCGAGGCCTATCCCGACGACTGGGCGCTCAACATCAACGGCAACTATGCCAATATCTACGGTGCTGAACTCGAAATCGCCGCCATTCTTGGGGCTGGTTTCGATCTCCAGGTGTTAGGCGGTTATGTTCACACGGAGTTGAACGGAGGTCCACACTGGGACATCACGCCGCTCAATATCCTGCCCGAGGTCGCGCCGGAGAGCGGAACCGCCATTCTCAACTATTCCAGGCCGCTCAGCGCCGACTTCACCTTCACGGCGAAATTGGAAAATACCTTTACGGGCAAACGCTATTCGCTGGCCTTCCCGGAGCCCAATACGCCCTATGGACAGTACGTCCCCATGGCCGCCTATGACCTCACCAATATCAGGGCGGGGGTGAAGTTCCGCGATGTATGGACGGCTACGCTCTTTGTGGACAACGTCTTCAACAAGCACGCGCAACTCGAGAGCCTGTATCCCGAGAATCTGGGTGACGCCGCCTTCAACCGGGTGATCACGAACCAGCCGCTCACGGGGGGCGTCGACCTCACCTACAGGTTCTGACCCCAGGCCGGACCAAGCTTGAAAGTAGCCCGCGCGAGGTTGCCATCCCGACAGTGACATCGGGAGAGGGGCGCCGGTTTCTTTACGGCTCCTTTATGGCGCTCCGCGCCAATAAGCATGGCGCTTTTATGCCCCACCTCGTTAAAGGAGGACGGGTGACGGCGCGGCTCCGTCAGAGGGGGACGTTGCGCAAAGCGCGTTTTTGCCGGCGCGTCGTCCTCGAAGGGCCAGATCGACAATGACTGATCCTCGCGTGGCCACACTCTTGGCCACCGTCAGCCTGCTCTTGTGCGGCGCGACCGCGGCGCTGGGGGCAAACGCCAGCGACTCGGTGGCCGCTACAAACGCCAGCGCGACAGGTCCCGCGCCTGCCAATCCGCCGCCCAAGCTGAGTGAAAATGTCATTGCGCGCTTCTTTACGTATCAGGCGTGGGAGCTCGGAAAATTCGGTCCGCCTGATGATCCCAACGCGCCCGCGGCCCGCAGACCGGCGCCCTGGGGCGTCTCACCGGAATCGTCACCTCCCATGCCCTTCACCGAATGGCCCTATGGCGGCGCGACGGATATCGGTACGAACCGGGCGGCTTCGGTTGATAGCCCCTTGATGGTGGCCATCGGCGACACGGGCCTGGGCAAGGCCATGAGCGCCGCGCACATCCAGGCCTATGGTTGGGTGGATGTTGGGGGCAACATCAGCAGCAGCAGTGTGCGGGGCGGCAACGCGCCGGGCGCCTACGACTATGATCCCAATCGGATCCAGCTCGACCAGGCTGTAATTTATGTGGAGCGCACTCCTGACACAGTGCAGACAGACCATGTGGACTGGGGCTTTCGAGTCTCGGCGATCTACGGCACCGATTATCGCTACACCACCTCCTACGGCCTCGCGAGTTATCAGCTCCTGAAGTATAATCATGCCTATGGTTATGATTTTCCTATGCTGTATGGCGAAATATATGTTCCGAAGATCGCCGATGGACTGGTGATCAGGATCGGGAGATACATCGCGCTCCCTGATATCGAGGCGCAACTAGCCCCCAATAATTACATGTATTCGCATTCTCTAACCTACACGCTCGATAACTATACGAATACGGGCGTTCAAGCGACCCTGGCCGCGACCAAGAACATCTTCCTGCAATTTGGCGTCAGCGTCGGCAGCGACACGGCCCTCGGCAACACCGGCGCGCGTTTGAGCAATCTTTACGTCCTGGCGGGCAATACCGACCCACTCTACCCCGGCAAGACCTTTCAAAAGGATCCTGGCGCCAAGGCGTCATACACCGCCTGCGTACGGCTTCAGAGCAATAGCGCGCGCGATAATATTTATCTGTGCGCGGACGCCATCAATCACGGCGAGTACGGCTACAACAACTTACAGTGGCTCGGCGTGACCTATTACCACAAGTTCGACGACCACTGGCATATCGCCTTCGAAGCCTATCACATGCAGGAAAACGGTGTGCCGAATGCGGAAAACCCGACGGTGCAGGCGATCATCGCCGGCGGCGGCGAACCGTTCTCACCGCAATATCTGCCCTACAACGCGCCAAATGGCGCCCAATGCCGCGACCCCAATGTCTTGACTTGCAACGCCCCGGAACAATCAGCGGTTTTCTATCTTAACTACAGCCCAGGGGCGCTGGATAACTTCTCCCTGCGGGGCGAGGTCTATGACGATATCGTCGGCCAGCGCACGGGCGTGGCGACCACCTATTACGAAGCGGGCGTGGGTTGGCAGCATTGGCTCTCCCCGCAGATCGAATTGCGTCCCGAAGTGACCTGGTACCATTCCGCCGACGCGCCGGCCTTCAACGGCAACTCGAATCTCGGCATCGCTCCTGACCGTAGGACCCAGGTCGTCGCCTCCGGTGACATCATCGTGCACTTCTAGAGGGCTACGTGTGGATAAAAGCGGCGTGCGGGGCCGAGAGGTCATTGAACCGTCACAGCCACGCCCTTTAACGGCGGGGCTGGCATTATTCGCGCGACGGGATCGCGCGCACGGGTGGGATCAATAATGTGACGACGAGGACCGATCATCCCGCCGCGCCGCCCGCGCGCCTGCCTCCACGCCGCCAGTGGATCATTCTAGCCATTATCGCCGCCGTGGCGGTGGCGCTGCTTCTGCTTGTTCCGGTTGTGGGGCGTCTGTTCGCTCCAAAGCCCCCGCCGCCCGCGGCCGCGCCGCCGCCAGGAACGTTCGAAGCCACGGCGCAGCAATGGGCCACCTTGCGCCTAGCGACCATCGAGACCCAGGACTTTTCCCCCGGCGCCGACACCGAAGGCAATATCGCCGTCGATGACACGCGCACCACGGCTGTCTTTTCGCCCTTCACCGGTCGCGTCACCCGCGTCTTCGCCAAGGTTGGCGATCACGTGAGGGCCGGCGCGGCGCTCTTCGCCATTGACGCGGGCGAGGTGGTTCAAGCTCAGAGTGATCTCCTCACCGCCGCCGCCCAGGTTCGCCAGACCGAAGCCGCCCTCAATCGGCAGCAGTCCCTGCTCAAGACCAGCGGCGCGGCCACCAAGGATGTGGAGCAGGCGCAAACCGATTTCGCCACCGCCAAGGCGGCGCTCGAGTCCGCGCGCAACCGTCTGAAGGTTCTGGGCTATTCCGCCGCTCAGGTGAAGGCGGCCGAAACCGGCGCCGCCGCCCACGGCATTACCGCCGATACCGTCGTCGTCTCGCCGATCGCCGGCGTCGTCACCCAGCGCACAGTGGGCATCGGCCAGAATCTGGCCAGCCTGGCCAATAATGGCGGGGGAGGGCCGCCGCTTTTTCAGGTCAGCGATCTGTCGGTGGTCTGGCTGGTGGGCCAGCTTCGCGAGGCGGATGCGCCCGCGGCCCGGGTGGGTGATCCCGTGGAGGTCCGCATTGCCGCGCTTCCCGGCCAGGTTTTTCACGCCAGACTCAATTTTGTCTCCCCCATGGTCGATCCGACCTCCCGGCGGGTGATGGTGAGGGCTGAAGTCCCCAATCCGCGTGGTGAACTCCTGCCGCAGATGTACGCCGATTTCGACCTTGTGACCGGGCCACCCCATCCGGCCTTGGCCGTCCCCGCCGACGCGGTGATCTATGAAGGAGAGGACGCGCGGGTATGGGTCGCCAAGACAGGGCGCCTGCTGGAGCTCCGCCAGATCAAGACCGGCCAAACCCGGCACGGTATGGTGGAAGTTCTCTCCGGCCTCTCCCCCGGCGACAAGGTGGTGACCTCGGGCGCCCTCTTCATCGACCGCGCGTCCAAGGGAACCTGACGGTCCATGAACGGGGTCATCGCCTTCGCGCTCCGCCGGCGCGCGTTGATGATGCTGCTGCTCGGCGGAGTCATCGTCGCCGGGGTCCTCGCCTTCCTGCGCCTGAACATCGAGGCCTATCCCGATCCCGTTCCACCCCTGGTGGAGGTGGTGACCCAGAACACCGGCCAGTCGGCCGAGGAGATGGAGCGCTACATCACCATTCCCATCGAGATTCAGATGGCGGGCATTCCCCACATCACCTCGGTGCGAACCATCTCGCTCTTCGGCCTCTCCGACGTGAAGGTGCAGTTCAGTTACGATTTCACCTATTACGAGGCCGAGCAACGGGTGATCGACCGCCTCACCCAGCTTGGCAGTCTGCCCAATAACGCCCAGCCGCAGATTTCCCCCGAGAGCCCCATCGGCGAGATTTATCGCTACCGGGTGGTGGGGCCGCCCGGCTATTCGGTCACCGACCTCAAGACCCTGCAGGACTGGGTTCTGGAGCGCCGATTCAAGGCCGTGCCGGGCGTCATCGATGTCTCCGGCTGGGGCGGCAAGACCAAGACCTATGACGTCAACATCGATAAGAACAAGCTCATCGCCTATGGCCTGACCCTGCCCCAGGTCCTCACCGCCGTTAACAACAGCAACGTCAACGTGGGCGGTCAGACGGTGAATTTCGGGCCCGAGGCCGCCATCGTTCGCGGCGTGGGGCTGATCCATTCGCCGGATCAGCTCGCCGACACCATGATCACCGCCAGCAACGGATTGCCGGTCAAGCTGCGCGACATCGCCACCATCGAAGTCGGACACCTGCCACGTCTGGGCATCGCCGGTCAGGATAACGACGACGACATCGTCCAGGGGATCGTGCTGATGAACCGGGGCGAAAAGAGCACGCCAACCATCAAAGGCGTCGAGGATGAGGTCAAGAAGATCAATTCAAGCAATATTTTACCACCCGGCGTCCAAATCAGGACGATCTATGACCGCAAGAACCTGATCAATGTCACCACCGAAACCGTGCTGCACAACATGGCCGAGGGGATCGTCCTGATCTTTCTGGTTCAGTGGCTGTTCCTGGGAAATCTGCGCAGCGCCGTGATCGTCGCGGCCACCATTCCCTTCGCGCTCTGTTTCGCCATCCTGATCATGACCGTGCTGGGGGAGTCGGCCAACCTCCTCTCGGTGGGCGCCATCGACTTTGGCCTCGTGGTGGACGCCACGGTAATCATGATGGAGAACATCTATCGACAGCTCTCCCGACCCCATTCCACGCCGCGGGGTCCCGCCAACCGCCTCACACGCAAGCTCGCCACCATCCGCGAGGCGGCCTCGGAGGTGAACCGGGCCATCTTCTTCTCGGCGGCGATTATCATCACCAGTTTCATTCCTTTGTTCACCCTGGTGGGCGTGGAGGGCCACATCTTCGGCCCCATGGCCAAGACCTACGCCTACGCCATCGGCGGCGGCCTCCTGGCCACCTTCACCGTGACGCCGGCCTTGAGCGCTCTAATCCTGCCGCGCGTGGTGGAGGAGAAGGAGACCTTCCTCGTGCGCGGGCTGCGGCGGCTCTATGATCCGATCCTCGAATTCGCCCTGACCAACCGCATCCTCACCCTGGGCGGCGCGGGCCTCCTCATGGCCATCGCGATGCTGGCCGCCACCGGTCTCGGTCTTGAGTTTCTGCCTCACCTCGAGGAGGGCAATTTCTGGATTCGCGCCGAAATGCCCGCCGCCGTTTCACTCGAATCGAGCAACCGCTTCGTTAACGACATGCGGCGGGTGATGAAGACCTATCCCGAGGTCGAGACCGTTATCTCTCAGCACGGTCGTCCCGACGACGGCACCGACACCACCGGCTTCTTCAACGCCGAGTTCTTCGTGCCCTTGAAGCCCTTCAATACCTGGCCTGCGGGGATGGATAAGGCCAAGCTAACCAAGGTCCTGAACGACGATCTCACCAACCGCTTTCCTGGCGTTGATTTCAACTTCTCGCAGAATATCGAGGATAACGTCGAGGAAGCGGCCTCCGGGGTGAAGGGCGAGAATTCGGTCAAGTTGTTCGGAGGCGATCTCGAGACTCTCCAAAAGACCGCCGAGCGCATCAAGGATGTCATGGCGACGGTGCCCGGCATTACCGATCTGGCGGTGTTCAATTCCCTGGGCCAGCCCACGGTGAAGATCGAGGTCGACCGGGCCAAGGCGGCTCGCTATGGCCTCGCCCCTGGCGACATCAACAACACCGTTCAGGCCGCGATCGGCGGCCAGGCCGCGGGCAACCTCTATGAAGACGGCAGTGACCGTAACTTCCCGATCATGGTCCGACTCGCGCCGGAGTATCGCCAAAGTCTGGAAGCCATTCGGCGCATCACCGTCGGCGCCCCCTCGCCCACAGGGACGGGAACGATTCAGGTTCCCCTGACCGATGTGGCCGATATCCGCCTCGTCTCGGGCGCGTCCTTCATCTATCGCGAGCAGGAGTCACGTTACATTCCCATCAAGTTCAGCGTGCGCGGTCGCGACCTGGGCGGCGCCGTGCTGGAAGCCGAGGCCAAGGTGGCGCGCGAGGTCACCTTGCCCGGCGGCTATCACGTCGAGTGGGTGGGGGAACTGGGACAGCTCCAGAGCGCCCTATCGCGTCTTGAGATCATGGTGCCGGTCAGTCTGGTTCTCATCGGCCTCCTGCTGTTCCTCAATTTTTCCTTGCTCAGCGACACGCTCCTGGCCGCGAGTGTTATCCCCATGGTTTTGATCGGCGGCATTTTCAGCCTCTACCTTACCCACACCCCCTTGAGCATCTCCGCGGTGATCGGCTTCATCGCCCTGATCGGCATTTCCGTGATGAACGGCATTCTGGTCGTGGGGGCCTATGACACCCTGATCGAGGCGGGGGTGGAGCGCACCACGGCCTTGCTGCGCGCCTGCCGATCCCAGCTGCGCCCGGTGGTCATGACCAGTATGGCCGCCTGCGTCGGTCTGCTTCCAGCGGCGGTGGCCAATGGCATCGGCTCCCAGGTGCAAAAGCCCCTGGCCCTGGTGGTGGTGGGCGGAATTCTGCTCGCGCCGATTCTGATCCTGGTGGTGCTGCCGGTCCTCATAGATCTCTTCTCCAGGCGTGGTCCCGACGCCGCCAAGGTGGCCGCTGTGCGGGCGGAGGCGGGACGGTGAGGGCCCATCTGGCGCTCGCGGGCGCGGCCATGGCCTTGAGCGCCTGCGCCGTGGGTCCGAACTTCCACACACCGGCGCCGCCGACGGTCACCGCCTATACCCCCGCGACTCTGCCCGCCGCCACGCCGTCAGCCCCGGTCCCAGGGGGCGCGAGCCAGAGCTTTGTCGCCGGCATGGACGTCGTCGGGGATTGGCAGACTCTGTTTCAGTCGCCAGCCCTCACCGCCCTCGTCGCCCAGGCTATCAGGGCCAATCCAGACCTGGCCGCGGCCAAGGCGGCCCTGCGCGCGGCCCATGAGACCTATCTCGCCCAGCGCGGCGCGCTTTTTCCCAGCGCCGGCGTCGACTATTCGGTCTCCCGGCAAAAGGCGACCGACACCCTCGCTCCGCCTTTGAATAACAATAATAATCTCTTCACCCTGCATACCCTCACTCTTACCGTGGCCTATACGCCGGATGTCTTTGGCGGCATTCGCCGGCAGGTGGAGACCGCCGCCGCCCAGGCGGAGAACCAGAGATGGCAAACCGAGGCGGCCTATCTCACCCTGACCTCGAGCGTCGTCTCGGGAGCTATTCAGGAGGCCGCGCTTAGCGATGAAATCACAGCCACCGAGCGGGTGATCGCTCTGGGGCGCGAGGCCCTGGCCGTGGTGAAGCGCCAAAAGGCGGAGGGCCAGGCCGCCGGTCTTGATGTCGCGGCTCAGGAGAGCGCTGTCGCCCAGGCCCAGGCAACCCTGCCGCCGCTCTACAAACAACTCGTCTTGCAGCGGGATCAGCTTGCAGAGCTGACGGGGCGCTTCCCTGCCGATTTCCAGGATGCGCCGATCAATCTGGCGTCAATCACACTGCCCACTGATCTTCCCGAAAGCCTACCTTCCAAGCTCGTGGCGCAGCGTCCAGACATTCTCGCCGCCAGCGCCAATCTTCACGCCGCCAGCGCCCAGGTAGGCGTCGCCATCGCCGCGCGCCTGCCGGCCTTCACGGTTACCGGCCAGGCAGGCGGGGCCTCGACACTGTTTTCGACGCTGCTGAGCAACCAAAACAGTTTTTACACGATCGCCGGTGACGTGGCCCAGCCGATCTTTCAGGGGGGCGCTCTCTATCATCGCCAGAAGGCGGCCGAGGCGAGCCTTGATCAGGCCAAGGCGCAGTATCGCAGCACGGTTCTCTCCGCCTTTCAGAATGTCGCTGACGCGCTGCAGGCCGCGGACGCGGACGCCCGGGCTCTCACCGCCGCCGCCCAGGCTGAAGCGGCGGCCAAGACGACCCTCGATATCACCCGCCGCCAGCAGCAGGAGGGACAGGTCGCCGGCCTCGCCGTCATGCTCGCCGAACAGGCCTATCAGCAGACACTGATCACCCTCATACAGGCTCAGGCCGCGCGCTATGCCGACACCGTGGCGCTCTACGTGGCCTTGGGCGGCGGGTGGTGGAACCGCAAGGATCTGTGAAGGATCTTAAGCCCGCTTCGGCGGCCTTGGGATAAACACGCTCACCCGCCGCTGATAGGCGCGATAGGCTTCGCCGCGGGATTTCAGCATGGCTTCTTCCAGGGGCGGCACGCCGCTGGCGAACCGCACGGTAAGGAACATGATCACCGGGGCGATCAGCGAGAGCCAGGTCACGGGCCGCGACAGGTCGAGCGCGATCACCGGATAGGCCAGCCAGACCGCCGCCTCGAAGAAGTAGTTGGGGTGCCGCGACCACGACCAGAGGCCCGTGTCGCAGACCTTGCCGCGGTTGGCCGGATCGGCCCGGAAGGCGTGCATCTGTCCGTCGGAAATGCCCTCGCCCCACAGCGCGCCGGCGAAGACGATGAGGCCCAGCACATCCTGGACCCCGATCCCGGCCCGCGGCGTTCGCGCGGCCAGGATCGGCGAGAGGCTCAAGATGGCCGAGACCGGAGCCTGAACCAGCATCAGCCCCACCATGCGCTTCTGGAAATCCGCGCCCCAGTCCCGGCGAAAGGCCGCGTAGCGCGCGTCCTCCTCCGGGCTCTTGGCGACGCGCCGGGCAATGTAGACGCCGAGGCGCAAGGACCAGATGGCGACCATGGCCGCCACCAAGTCCCGCCGCCAGGGAAGGCCAGGCGTGGCGCTGAGGGAGAAAAGGGCGGCGGCGCTCAAGGTCGCGCCCGTGCCGAAGGTCCAGAACACGTCCGTCCAGCCGCCGTTCCCGGCCGCCCTTTGGACGAACCAGCCCACGCCCATGACGATTGTCATGGCCACGAGAACGCCAAACACAGTATACAGTACACTGATCATGTTGGCCCTTGGTGCTAACCGTTTTCAGTTTCGTAGGCCGATCCGTCCTTGTGAACAAACCGGCCGTCGGAACTCGCGCTCATCATGTCAATGTCCGAACATGTGGTGAGATCGTCGGGCGAGCGCGAGCCAACCTCCAGATAAACGGCCACGGCGCCCGATTTGTTGATCATGTGATGACCATCGCCCGAATTTCTTGGAAAGGCCGCGGCGTCGCCAGCGCGCAACACGGTCTCTCCATCGTCCTCCACCAGCGTAAGCTCCCCCTCCAGCACGAAGACGAATTCGTCCTCATGGGAATGCCAATGCCGCTGGCTCGACCAGCCGCCAGGAGGCAGACGCATGAGATTGACTCCGAATTGTGTGAGCCCGCCCGCATTGCCGAGCCGCTGACGAGTCCGGCCGGCGCAGGGGGCGTTAAAGGGTGGCGGGTAGCCCGCGCCCTGGCGCTCGGGGACGGCGGCGATATCGATCTTGGGCACGGCGCATCTCCCCGCTTACCGGTCAATCTTTGTCGACAGTACGATAGTGGACGTAGTGCGCTCCACCCCCTCCAAGGCGCCCAGGGCGTCGATCATCTGGTCCATCTCGGCCACCGTGGGGGTGACGACCTCGGCGATGAGATCGAAGGGTCCGCTGACCGATTGCAGGCGGCGCACCGCCGCCAGCCGCCGGATGGCCGCGAAGACCTGGGCCGAGTGTTTGTGGGAAACCGTCATCAGAACATAGGCGTGGATCTGGCCGCGTTCATGGGTCTCGCTCAGGCGCAGGGTATAGCCAGTGATCACGCCTTGCCGCTCCAGGCGCTCCAGGCGGCTCTGCACAGTGGTGCGCGAAAGGCCAAGGCCCCGGGCCAGACGCGCCGCGGGGGCGCGGGCGTCGGCGCGCAAGGCGTCGATGAGGCGGCGGTCGATCTCGTCCATTCGCCAATTCCTTTCGGCGTTACGACGAGATCTGTTCGGCGTTAGGTCTGTTTGGCAATGGAAATCGACGCGCGCAACCCGCCAGCTAGGGGCTCAATCGATTCGAGAGAGGAGTGGGCGGGCGATGAAATCCATCCTTGTCGTGGGCGCCGGCCATATTGGCGTGACGATCGCCGCGCTTCTTCAGGCGAGCGGTGATTATGCGGTCACCCTGGCGGACAGATCGCCTCAGGCCTTGGCCGGGACGCGGCTCCCCGGAGTCAAGACGCGGGTCCTCGATGTCGCGGACGCGGCGACTTTGCGGGCGGCGATGCAGGGCCTCCATGCGGTGGTCAGTGCGGCCCCGTTCCATCTCACCGTGGCCATCGCCGAGGCGGCGAGGTCCGCGGGCGTTCATTACCTCGATCTCACCGAGGACGTCGCCTCGACCCGGCGGGTAAAGGCGTTGGCGGCGGGGGCGTCGAGCGCCTTCATCCCCCAGTGCGGTCTCGCCCCGGGCTTTATCTCCATCGTCGCCGCGGATTTGGCGACGCGTTTCGAGACTTTGGACGAGCTTCGCCTGCGGGTGGGGGCGTTGCCGCAATATCCAGCCAACGCCCTGGGCTACAACCTCACCTGGTCGACGGACGGGGTCATCAACGAATATTGCGAGCCTTGCGAGGCCATCGTCGAGGGCGCCTTGCGACAGACCCAGGCTCTGGAGGGCCTCGAGACGTTCGCCATGGATGGAGTCTCTTACGAAGCCTTCAACACGTCCGGCGGTCTTGGAACCCTCTGCGAGACCTTCGCCGGCAAGGTGCGCAATCTCAACTACCGCACGATCCGCTATCCCGGCCACGCCGCGGTCATGAAGACCTTGCTAGACGATCTTCGCCTTCGTGAACGACGTCATCTTCTCAAGGACATTCTGGAGACGGCGCTTCCCGCGACCCTGCAGGATGTGGTGATCATCTTCGTCACCGCGTCGGGATTTCGCGACGGCGTCCTCGCCCAGGAGACCTATGCCCACCGGGTCTATTCCGGCCAGGCGGCCGGTCGTCCGGCCAGCGCCATCCAGATCACCACCGCCTCGGCGGCCTGCGCGGTGCTGGATCTGCTCAGCCAAGGCGATCTCCCGGCGGCGGGTTTTGTGCGGCAGGAGGACATCGCCCTCAGCGATTTCCTCGCCAACCGGTTTGGCCGGGCCTATGCCGCGCCGCAAATCGATCTCGCCCCGCGTCGATATGCGCCTTTGGAGCAAGCCGCGTGAATATCGCCGTGAGATTGAGCGCTGATGTCGTCCACGAGACCGCCGAAGTCCTTGGCCGTCTCGGCGTTTCCGAGGGTCTCTGGACAGACGGCCTCCACGCCGTCGCTTCACCCATCACGGGCGAGGTCATCGCCCAGGTCCATGACTCGACCCCCGCCGATATCACCCGCGCCATCGCCGCCGCCGAGGCCGCATTCCTCAAATGGCGCGCGGTTCCGGCCCCCCGGCGGGGCGAACTTGTGCGACTGCTTGGCGAGGAACTCCGCGCGGCCAAGACGGACCTTGGCGCCCTGGTGACGCTGGAAGCCGGCAAGACCCTTTCCGAGGGGCAGGGCGAGGTCCAGGAGATGATCGACATCTGCGACTATGCGGTCGGTCTCTCGCGCCAGCTTTTCGGCCTCACCCTCGCCACCGAGCGGCCCCAGCACCGCATGACCGAGACCTGGCGCCCCCTCGGTGTGGTCGGGGTGATCAGCGCCTTCAACTTCCCCGTGGCCGTCTGGTCCTGGAACGCGGCCCTGGCGCTCGTTTGCGGCGATCCGGTGATCTGGAAGCCCTCGGAAAAGACGCCGCTCACGGCCCTGGCGGTTCAGGCGCTTTTCGACCGCGCCGCGGCGCGTTTTGGCGATGCGCCCGCTGGTCTCTCCCAGGTGCTCATCGGCGCCGCCGATGTCGGCGCGGCCATCGTGGAGTCGCCCGCCGTGCGCCTCGTCTCGGCCACGGGTTCAACCGCCATGGGCCGGGCCGTGGCCCCCGTTCTGGCGGCCCGGTTCGCCCGGGCGCTCCTCGAACTGGGCGGAAATAACGCCGCCATTGTCGCCCCCTCCGCCGACCTCGACCTCACCGTCCGCGCCGTGGCCTTCGCGGCCATGGGAACCGCGGGCCAGAGATGCACGACCCTGCGTCGCCTGATCGTCCACCGCCAAATCCGCCATGCGCTCCTGCCGCGCCTCAAGGCCGCTTATGCCTCGGTGAGCTTGGGCGATCCGCGGCGTCCGGAAACCCTGGTGGGACCGCTCATCGACGAGGCCGCCCACGCCGCCATGGCCAGGGCGCTCGATCAAGCCCGGGCGGAAGGCGGCGTCGTCACCGGCGGCGAGCGCGTGACCGGGTTGGGGCAGGGCGTCTATGTCCGCCCGGCCCTGGTGGAGATGCCGGGACAATCCGATGTCGTCAGCCGTGAAACCTTTGCCCCAATCCTTTACGTGATGACATATGATACCCTGGAAGAGGCAATCGCTCTCAATAACGACGTCCCCCAGGGTCTGTCCTCTTCGATCTTCACCCGCGACCTTGGCGAGGCTGAGCTGTTCTGTTCAGACATTGGCTCCGACTGCGGGATCGCCAATGTGAACATCGGCCCGTCGGGAGCGGAGATCGGCGGCGCGTTCGGCGGCGAAAAAGATACGGGCGGCGGACGCGAGGCCGGCTCGGACTCCTGGAAAGCCTATATGCGCCGCGCCACCAACACCGTGAACTATGGCCGCGCGCTGCCCCTCGCCCAGGGGGTCAGGTTCGATATTTGACCTGATCCGCTGAGCTTCACGGAACCGCATTAACATAACGATGGAATTCCAGGGGCGCGGCGAGATTGGCGATCGGCTCCAGCCCCGCGCCGACGCCGCGAATGGTGATGGCGCCGAAGTCCAGCAGGCGGCCGAGAACCCCTTGCCGCACCAGGACGCTTTCGACCTTGTCGAGGTTCATCTCGATGGTCTGCCGTCCGATCAGGCCCGTCTTGAGGATGATCCGGCGGTCGGTGACGATGATCTCGGTGGAAATCCGTCGCACCCAGCCCCTCAAGATATCGTAGGCGCCCACGAGAGCGAGGATCCCCGCCAGGCCGAGCCACGCGACGCGCACATAGCGCGTGTCCGCGAACCACGCGCCCAGGCTGAAGACCGCCGCGAGCATGAGGACCGCACCGCCCCTGGCCATCAGGATCCAGTGCAGCCGCGCGCGATAAGCGATCACCTCGCCGGGCTGGAGGATGCGCTGTGCGTAATCCATGGGGGTCTCCAGAGGCGAAGCGGGAACCAACGCGTCCCCGCGCCATTAACTTGACTGTACCCACCCCTCAAGGAGATGGCCTATGAGCTCGAACCGTATCGAAGGCGCCGCCCACAAAGCGGCGGGCGCCATCAAGGAAGCCGCTGGCAAGGTCACCGGCAACGAAAATCTCGAGATTGAAGGCGCCGCCGAGAAGGTCGCCGGGGATGTTCAGAACAAGCTCGGCAAGGCCCAGGACAAGATCGCGGACGAACTCAAGAAGTAGGCCGCGCGAAAAGTCTTAGCCCAGGACGAGGCGGCGCCCCTATCCATGCGGGGAGCGCCGCCCGCCTCCCGCCATCAAGGCGTCGCCTCGCCCCCCACCTTGTAACCATCGGCGCGAAGTTGTTCGAGGACGCCACCCTGAGCGAGCAGTGTGCGAAGATTGACGACCGCGACCACATGGCCTGGCGTTTGTAGCGCTTTTTCAATGGCGTGTGTCTCGTCGGTCATGCTCCGACGGATAATGTCCGCCCCGGCGGGAATGGTGTTGAAGCAGACTTCATAGCCACGCGGCGTCGTCAGGGCCGCCCTGACATCCCCCACTCCCCAGCCGCGCGCCGCCACGGTGAAGGCGCCAGGGCCCTGGGCGATTTCGTCCACGGCCGCATCAAGGCATGTCCATTCCCGGTCTGGCGTCACTTCGGCCACGCCGGCGCGCAGGGTCGGCATGAAGGGGTAATTGGCGACGTCCAAGACGGGCACATGCCGTTTTTCCGCCGCCCGACGGATGGCTGGCAGCGGCGCGAAGAGATCGAGGCCGGCCTTGCGTTGGAAATCGACGCTCATCATGACCCCGGCCATCAGCCCGTTCCAGTGGTCATAATCCTTGGGCGCGCGTCCGAGCGCGGCGGTGGCGGAGACGAACCGGGCGCCAAGCGGAGGGGGCGCTCGCGTTTCCAGCGGCGCGCGGCTCTTCAGCTTGCCGCGGGCCGAGAGGATGCCAAAAATGTCCAACAGCCCGGCATGGGCCACCGGGGGCATGAGCACCTCCCGCGCCTCACCCAGACGCCGGTCCAAAACACGCTGATCCCAGGCAAACCCTTTGGGCAGTGCGGACGGCGCGCCCAAGATCCAGACCGTGGAGTCACCCTTGGTGACCCGCCACCAGGCTGGGCCGCCGCCGGGCGCCGTGACGATCAGCTCTTGCACCACCGCGGCTTCGGGATCGCCGCGGGCTTGGGCGTTCGCCAAGGCCGGCGTGAAGATGAGGAGCGCTATCCAAGCCTCGAGGACGGGCCATCCGGGTTTGGGCATGGCGCCAGGAAGCCTCGCAATTGCGGTGAATCTGCGGTGAGCGGGCTGTCGGGGCGTAAGTCCCGCCCGCCTCGCTCAGGGCGCGGGTTTCAGGCCCGCGATGGCCATATAACGGTCGCGAAGGTCGAGATCGCGGTCGCGGAGGGGCTGCTCGACGCCCTTGACCAAGATCGCCGTAGGCGCGCTGAGCGGCTCCAGCGGGTCGCCGCTCCACACCACGATATCCGCGTCCTTGCCCGTTTCCAGGGAGCCGATCCTGTCCGCCATCCCGAAGACCTTGGCGGGCGTGATGGTGATCGAGGCGAGAGCGACGCTCATGGGCAGACCATGAGCCACGGCGCGGCCGGCGTCGATGCGCGGGGTGCGGGCGCCGGTATAGAAGGAGGGGTTCTCGACGGCGACCTGCACCCCCGCCGCCGCCAGACGCGCCGGGTTGGCGAGGGTCGCGCCGATCTGGTCGAAGCTTGAGGGCAGGTCCTCGAAGGCGTGGACCAGAACCGGAACATGCGCGGCGGCGATCTGCTGCGCGACCATGTAGCCCTCTTCGGCGCCTTCGAGAATGATGGTCAGCTTCTCCTCTCGGGCGAGCTTAAGCGCCTGCAAGATATCCGCGGCTCGGTGCACGCTGACAATAAGGGGCTCTCGCCCCTCCACCACGGGGATGAGGGCCGCCAGATCGGGCTCCGAGAGACTGAAGGCCCGGCTATGGCCCAGGTCATAATTGGACTTGTTCTTGGCGTAGTCGCGTACCTCCTGCAGCAGGGCCTTGAGGAGCACGATCTGGGCGGCGCGGGAGCCTCCAGCCCGCTGGGCGCCATCCTCACCCATGTCCAGGGCCATTCCCGCCTGGGTTTTTTCCAGGATCTCCATGCTGGAGGCCAGATCGATGACCGCCGCCTGACCGTTGAACATCAGAGCCTCGGAGCGCGTGGCGCGGGATCGCCGTTCGCCGGGAATGAGCACCGCGTCGGTGATGCCGCCCAGCCTCGCAATCGGGATGACCAGGGAGTTGGGGTTGACCGCATATGACACGTCGAACGCGGCGCTGATCTGGTCGCTGGCGGTGGAGGAATCGTCCGTCTCCGGCACGCCTTCGCTCACTTCGGAGAGGCCGATGGGGGCGCCGATGGCGATGAGGCCCGGGGTGGCGATCCCGCCGTGGGCGTCGATGATCCGGGCCCCGGCGGGCGCGGCGACGCCCGCGCCCACGGCGGCGATCTTGCCGTCCTTCACGACAATCGTGCCCATGGCGATCTCCCCGGCCGGCCCCTCGGTGAGGATATGGGCGTTGGTGATGGCGATGGTTTCCGCCAAGGCGAAAGGGGCCGCGCATATCAGGGCCGCGGATATGAACAGAGACCGGAACATCAGGACGCCCCCCCGGCGATGGCGATGGCGGCGGGCTGGCCCAGCATGAAGTCGGACTTAGGCGGATAAGCGGGGTCGCGGACGTCCCATTGCAGGTTTCCGTCGATATAGACCTGATCGGGCACGGAATAGACGCTGAAAGGATCGCCGCTCCAGATCACCACGTCGGCCATCTTGCCGGGCGTGAGGGAGCCGGTCTTACTGTCAATCCCCAGCACCTTGGCCGGGTTGAGGCTGATCCAGGCCATGGCCTCGGGGCGTGTAATGGCCAGACCCGCGCGGTCGCCCGCCGCCATGGCCAGAGCCGCCTCCAGATTCAGGTGCTGGATGAGATTCTCGTCATCGGACGAAAGGGTGACGCAGGCGCCGGCTCTTTGCAGGATGGCGTCATTCTCCTCGATGGCGTCAAAGGATTCCATCTTGAACCCGAACCACTCTGCCCAGGTCACCGAACAGATGCCCTCGCGCTTGAGGAGGGCGGCGATCTTGTAGCTCTCCGTGGCGTGGTGGAAGGCTGTGATGTGGAAGCCGAACTCGTGGCTGATATCGATCATCTGGGCCATTTCGTCGGCCCGGTAGCAATGGTTCTGAATGCGGATTTTGCCTTCCAGCACCCCCACCAGGGTATCGAGCTGGAGGTCGCGCAGGGGTGGATCGGCCTTCTCGCCGCGCGACACCTTGGCGCGGTAATCATCCCATTTGCGCTTATAGTCCCTGGCCCTGATCCAGGCGGCGCGATAGCCGGCCACATTTCCCATATTGGTGGAGGGCGCGCGGCCCTTGGAGCCATAGACCCGCTTGGGGTTCTCGCCACAGGCCATCTTCAGGCCATAGGGCGCATCGGGAAACTTCATCCCCTGGGCGGTGTCGGACCACACATTCTTGATGATCGCCGAGCGGCCGCCGAAGAGATTGGCCGAGCCCGGCAAGATCTGCAGCGTGGTTACGCCGCCCGCGAGCGCTTTCTGGAAGCCGGGATCTTGCGGCCAGATGGAATGTTCCGCCCAGACCTGCGCGGTATTGGGGTCCGTGGCCTCATTGCCATCGCTCATGGCCTCCACCTGCGGCGAGGCATAGACGCCCAGATGCGAGTGAGGATCGATAAGGCCCGGCGTGACGGTTCGGCCCTTGGCGTCGATCACCTTCGCCCCGGGGGGAACCGCGACGGCTGGCCCCACCGCGACAATCTTCCCATTCGCCATCAGCACCGTGCCGCGCGGAATCTCCGGCGCGCTGGCGTCCAGAATATCCGCATTTACGATCGCCACGGCGGGCGACGGCGCGGGGTGATAGGTGGACGGATAAGGATCTGGATTGGCGTCGGGATCGAGGCCGGGTGGCAGGGGCTTGGAGGCGTCGGTCTTGGCGGGCGCCGTGTCCGCGGCGGGCTTGCCGGCGACGGCCCCGCTTCCCGCCAAGGCCACGAACGAAAGGGCCACGATGGCCGCGGCCGCCCCCCAAAAACGCATCAGCCCCAACTCCACCTCAACTTTATGGAACAAGGCTACGACGCCGGGGAGCGCCGAGTCGAGGGGCCGTTTGTCCTGCTACCCCCGCGTCGCCGTAAAGGCCCCCGTGCCGCGCGGCGTCGTGATCGTTCCGTGCATTTTGTCGCCCGTCTGAACGCCGTCATAGGTGACGTCGAACTTCGTGAACAAGAAACTCGACTGATAGGCCCACGTCACATGGTCGCCTTGCACACTTCCTGTGATGAGGGGGTGGACCTTGCCGGTGGCCACCTTGGGGTCATTGGTTGAGGCGTCCTGACATTCACCGGTGAGGCGTGCGCCGTCGGACTTGAATGTGCAGTTGAGGGTGAAGGCAAAGGACGAAACCTTCCCCGCCACATGCCAGACGCCGGCCGGTTCGGCGCGGGCGGCCGAGGCCAATCCCGCCAGAGCGGCGGCGGCCAGGGCGATGGCGTAACGGTTCATCGGTCGGTTCCTTGCGTCATCTCACGAGCGATAAGCCGCATCAGGGCGACGGGGTTGCATGGGCTGTCTCGGCGCGCAGGAGGGCGAAGGCGAAGAGAACCGCGTTTCCGAAGACGATCACCGCGGCATAGGGGATGGCGGTGAGGGTGCGCAGGCCGGTGATCAGGGGAAAGGCCAGTATGTAGAGCACGTCTCCGAACAACCCGGGCAGCGCCATCACCACGGCGACGGTCACCGCCTGCGCGGCGCTCGCCCCGCGCCACGACATGCTGGCGTTCAGGAGCAGACAGACGCTGGCGGCGATCACCACCGCGCTGATCAGAACCCCCCAAGGTCCGCTCTCAAACATCAGATGGCCGCCAAAGCGGAACATCACCGCGCCGGAGAGCCAGACGCCAAACCCCAGAAGGGCGAAAACGCCCAGTTGGCCGCGCGAGAGGGATGAGGTCATTCGTCTAACTGCTCTTGGTCGCGGACAAAATCCAGTCTGTGACGCGCTTTAAGACCGACGGCGCCAAGGTCTCTTCGATCTCGCCATATTCGGTGACCCCGCCGGTGACGGCGGTCTGGAAGAGGTGGTTCAGGCCCGCAAGCTCCTCCACCGTGGCGCGAGGATCGTCCGCCAGGGCGGCGCGCAGGGCCGGGATGTTCTGGTTCGGCGGGACCTGAAGGTCTTTTTCGCCGATCAGGGCGAGGACGGGGATGCGTAAGGACCTCAGGGCGGGGGCGGGGTCGTAGGTGAAGAAGACCCGAAACCAATCGGAATCGATGGGGACGTACTGGGCCTCGAGGCGCTCCAGATCGGCTTTCGAAAGATGATGGGCCGCGCCATAGGCGGTCACGGCCGCCTTGAGCTTAGCCGCCCGCGTCGCCGGATCTGCTTCGTCGCGCACGATGGCGATGGCGGTCTCGCGCAGGGCGGAGCTCTTGGCGATATCCGCGGCCTTCGCGCCCATGGCCTTGGCGATCAGCCGTCCCTGCTCGGCCAGCACCCGCGCGCCATCGACTCCGGGGCCGGCCATCAGGACGACGAAAGCGACCGAAGGGTCCCCCGCGGCGACCATGGGCGCGATCAAACCGCCCTCGCTGTGGCCGATCAGGCCGGTCTGTCGGGGGTCGATCCCGGGTTGGGCCGCGAGCCAGTGGACCGCGGCGTCGGCGTCGGCGGCGAAATCCAGGCTCGTGGCCGTGGCGTAGTCGCCCGTGGACTCGCCGATCCCGCGCTTGTCATACCGCAGCACCGCGATCCCATGGCGGGTCAGATAATCCGCCAGGACGAGGAACGGACGGTGGCCAAAGATCAGTTCGTCGCGGCCGTGCGGACCCGATCCCGCGATCAGCACAACAGCTGGAAACGGCCCCTTGCCCGGCGGGAGGGTCAGGGTTCCGGCGAGCCGCACGCCAGCCTTGGCGTTATCGAAGGTGACGGTCTCGGAGACATAGGGGAAGGGGGGATGCGGCGTCTGGGGCCGGCTCAGGACGGGTTCGGCCGCGCCGGGCGGCAGGTGGAAGAAGGTGAGGCCCATGGCGTGACCGCCTTGCCGCCAGGTCCCGGCCAGGGTCTTGCCATCTGCCGCGAGCACGCCCTCGAAGACGCCCCCCACCATGGGAACCGCAAATCTCACATGGTCGCCATCGCGGCGGAGGTCGGCGACGAGAAGACCCAGGACCCCCTGATCCAGGCTGTCGAGCTTCGCCATGGTGGTGTCCGGCGTACTGCGCACACGCAGGGCCAGGCGAAGCTTGACCCCGCCCGGCGCCAGGAGCGCCCCGGTCCAATCCCCGTCGAGGCCCGCGATGGGCGGCGGCTCCTTGGCTTTGCCGGCGGTGAGGCTCAGTGGCAGATCTAGTCCGCCCTGGGACCATTGGCCAAGCCAGGCCTTGGCCCCCTCATCCCACCGCCCCTTGTATCGGCCGTGAATGGCTGGAACCGTGAAGGCGAGGGCGCCGTCCGCATCGGAGACCTCGGCGAGGGGAATGCCAAGCGCGCCCTGGTCGAGGCTGTCCATTGCACCGTCGTGCCCCCCGGCTACGGTCGGATGAATATGAACCGCCAGATGTAGCGTGACGTTCGGCGCGGCGTTGAGCGTTCCGAGCCAGTCGCCGTCAACGGTCTCAGCCACGGCCGCCCCACCGATGCCCAAGCCGATGGACACAGCCAATGTCAGGAGTCGCAGAGGCATGTCTTTCTTCCGCCTTGCGTGGCGCGCGGAACCTTCGTCTACCACGCTCTTAG
>Ga0116231_10007217_pt1 | contig 20536 bp, 16 predicted proteins | sample S1TSphgellanicum_2_FD_89695 | JGI IMG/M metagenome (GOLD analysis project Ga0116231, IMG submission 89695) | Host-associated microbial communities from peat moss isolated from Minnesota, USA - S1T2_Fd - Sphagnum magellanicum MG | ecosystem: Host-associated > Plants > Peat moss > Unclassified...
ATTTATGAAAGTTGAAGGTATATTGAACCATGTCATTTCACATGGTTTGAACCATGTTTGGATATCATGTGAATAATTTGAAAATTTTCATATCAAAAAGTGAATTTTTTGAGCAAAAATGTAGTAAATGTGTGGTAAATTGAAAATTTGACAAGTAATCACATTCACATGGAAGATGACAAGCATAACTAGATGGTCATTTTAAAAAATTCCATTAAAATTGATTATTTTAATGATTAATGAAACTTTAAAATTAATGTAGTCAAAACAAGTTAATGGCCCAATTATACCAATGTGTATTATAAATATATTCATGGATCTTTCAATATAAATAATGAAATCAATAATTACTATTTTATGACATTACATGACATCACTTTTGTAAAAATAATAATTATAAAGCCCAAAAACCAAAATCGATACCCAAAATTAAATGTACCATACTTTTGGAACAATTATACTATGTGAATTATAATACTAAACCCAAAAGTGTGCCAAGGGGGAATCATTGTAGTGTGCTTTCACTCAACATGTGTTCCCTTTGGCTATTGAAAACAAGGTTAGACATTGTGTTTACATTTAAAGAACCTTTGAATAGAATGCTCGATATTGCATATCAAATATAGTTATATCAAATATACAAGGAAACCATTTTCTAGGGGAATCATTTGACAAACATTGTTTCTTGTTCAAAATGTCCATATATGATCTTGGGAGTGAAGTGGATTTGGTGAAAATAATGACAAAAGTTGATCTTGAGACTTCATGGGTGATGTTTAATCACATCAAAAGAGTGCACAATTGGACAACAATGAAGGTGCATATTTATGATCCTTTTTGTCATCATTTGTGGACTATTGCTCTTTGTGAAATGAAAGCAAAAGATCTTGAACCCCAAAATTTGGTTGTGGATTCATGGCTAATGTTGTAAGTGCTAATTATAATTTAATTTGCAATTTTTATGCGAGTGTTCCAAATGTTCGTTTGGAGGGCAAGGAATGCACATCTTGTACAATTGGGAAGTCTAAAACTTATGAATTCACACAATGAAGTTGATATTTCTTACATTTTAGACATGCCACAATGATCTTGGTATGTAATGGGTTTGATCCCCGACTAAAATGAAATTTGTTATTATGAAGAATGCAGCAAGGATTGAGGCTTGGCAAAATGATTTGGGGCAATGATGCTAACTAATATTTAAAAAATTTCACCAATGGTTGTTTTGGTGGGCTAAAAATTCAACATATTTGGTTTATTATGTTATAGGGGTTTTTATGAAGGATGTAAAGTTGTTTTTTTAAGGGGATGTGGGTTGTTTTAGGAAGGATGGTTTTTATTTAAGATGGAGAAATTAAAAATTTAAAGGGGTGTGGGTGGTTTTAGAGAATATTGTTTTTATAACAATGTGTTTGTTTTTGGGATGAGGGTTTTTATAAGGTTACATTTAATTTTTACAAAGTTGGGGTATTTATTTTATTATTATTATTATTTATAGGGATGAATGGTTTTTCGACAATTGGGGTTTTTTTCATAACCAGAGATTTTTTGTTAGGCGATGTGGGAATTGTTTTTATAAAAGGATAAGGTTTTGGTAAGGATTAAGGGTAATATTGTTTATTAGGGAGTTGAATTTATTTAGTTATTTTTAGGATGAATTAAAAAAAATTGAATTTTTTTATAAAAACAAAAATATTTTTGTTACAGGATGTGAAATATTATAGTTTAGGGTTAGGATAAAGAAAAGGTTCAAAATTCAGAACCTAGTCATTCAATGACATTAACACAATTTAAAACTTTTAGAATGAACAAGCCAATTGTTGAAAATATCCTTTAAACATTAGGAAATCCACCCAATCTACTAAAAGTAAACAAAACATGTAGGAAATAATTGAAAACATGCCTTGGAACTTGCCACATGCTAAACAATTCCCTCTAGGTGGTTGGGTAGGCACACACTCCCTCAAATTGTTAATCCTAATGCTCCAATCCTCCACTTAATGCATTTTAACACATATGCAACAACTTATTCAAGGTTGCCATCAAACCAATTTGTAAGAGTTGAGCAAAGGTTTAACCTCATAAACAATGGTTCTTTTGAGGAAGTTAAAACCATTAAGAGGCAATGTGAGTTGACAAATACTTCCTTGATTACAAACCCTTTATACCTTTAACTAAAGACGAATCAATTTGGCTATTTCATATAATTGTCAAGTGGAAAATTTAGGTTTTGATCCCAAAGATTGACGACGGGAAGTCTCAAAGCCTTCAACATCTTTGACTACACAATAGAATTAGGTTACAAGATTGGCCAACTTGAAAAGCCATTTGATGCCTTTCTATCTATGAGAGGATTCAGCTCTAATCAAATATTGAAAATCTAGCTTAATCTTTTAGTACCTAATTCCCTCCCCCTTTTTTCTACCACAAGATATGGCCTCCCTTAATAAATGTTTAAGAAATTCCCATCCCTTGATGTAAATTTGGGAAGAAGACATAAAGGTTGTAGTAGAAACCTTTTCTGACATAAATTTCAATATACTATAAAAGGAGACTAAACAAAATATTGGTTAGTCATTCATTAATGTTCATGCCAAAAATGGCAACTTTTTTCTAGCCCCCTTTTGCCCTCCTCCCCTTCATTGGTTGAATGTTCCCTTTTCCCCACCCTTTACCCCCTCTTCTTCTTTTGTTGGAAACTAAAGTACCCCTTGGTTGCTACCTTCACTACCTTTTCATCCCTTTTGCCATCTTTGCTCATCTCCATTTCTTTTCCATCATCATTTCCCATTGCCTTTTTCTTTTTCCCATTTTCAACTTCCCCCACCACCATATTTTCCTTCTTGACAACAAATAATCCAAACTCAAGTGGCTTCGCTTATTACTAACATTTGGCTACAACCAAAAATTGGACTTTGCCAACAACCAAAGCCCAACAACACCTTGTCAAATTGTTCAAAGTCTACACAATGTTGCATGCTACTAGCTTGCAACTCACTTGTGCCAACTTTTGCAAGGAATGTGGACAACACAACTTCTTACAATAACCTTTCTACAATCACACCCCTTTTTAGCAATGTTGAGACTACAAAGTGTCACATTGGCCTACCTCTCTGTGCAACAATTACCTTTAATTTCAACAGTTGAGTGGGAAAAAACAAGACCTTACTTTTCTTGAAGTACAAAACCAACAACTCCCTCTTCCTCCAAGATGTCAAAAGGTTGCAACTCAACAACTAATCTTCCCACACCATGGCTAGCAACCTAGACCTTGGCAAACTTCTACTTTCGAGGTGCAAGTCTCACAAGCACCAATATTTCAACAAGCACTAATTTGCAACTCACTTTAGAACATGTCACCTATGTGTAACTTAAGCAAGAGGAAGTTAATCAAGGCGTTTTTGTTTAACATTTCTGCGAAGAATTCCAAGTCAACTTGAAAGAAGAAAAAATGTTGGATTACATTTGATGTAATAGGTGGGGTGTCAACCTTTAACATCATTACCCCATGTGCAATATATTGCATAAACAAACTTTTTGAAGATTTATGGGTTGAACATCTCTTGGACAAATCCTAATCAACATTTTACCCTTTTAAGGAAGAGATGCTTAAGCACATACACCTTCGTGAAGATTGTAGCAAAGTCTGTAATAAAAAAAAAGTTCCATTTGAAGTGCAACACTTGTCACTAGCACATTTTAAGAATTTAGCCTGAAGTGGCAATCATTTGAAGAAAAATGAATCAAAAGTGGAGATCAGCAATAGGAGAAATTTACCCAAATCTGGCTATAAACCAAACATAAAGTTCAAATCTTTAATCATCCTTCTACATTCTGGCTACTTACTGGAAACCAATTCTAGAAATCTAGTGATTTTTAACTGATATGTTTTTCACTTTTGGCTATTGAAACCTTCTAAAAACACTTCATTTTCAAATTTCTGATTTTTAATTTTTCTTTTTGACGAAATGTTGCCAATCAGAAAGCACTGGTTGAAATCAATATATTTCTTTTGGACAAATTTTACCAACTTGGTGAGATGAAAAGGGGGTCGCTAAAGGTACAAAGGGTTTTTTTTTGGAAAATATGGGCCTCGATCACCAAGTCATGAAAATCTGACATGTGCCATAAACCAGGGTTTTTTCCAATCAATTTTGTGATGTAGCCAAAGTGGTGATCATTCACAGGAAGATTTAGCCAAATTTTGCTAGAAGCTAAATATGAAAGCATCATCTTTTAAACATCCTTCTACATTTTTGGCTACTTCCTTGAACCACGTGTAAATTTTTGCGATTCTGAGAAAATTGGTCTAATTATGGCTATTGAAAATCTCAAAATTTACCACTTTCAATTTTTAATATAGGTTTTTGGCTATATAATAGCCAGGGAAAAAGAGACCGTGGGCTTAAACCCTAATCTGCAGCAGCGAGGTTTGCAGTATAACAACACAAGGACGATCCATCTTTCTCGTTTGTAGCGAAATTTGGAGCCAAGACTGACAGATTTTGTCCGGGCTTTCGGAACTCGCGGCAGGAAGAGCAGGGTCGCCGAGATCAAGGTGCTGGATTAGATTGGGTGCACTCTGAAAAAGATGAAGGACTGGGGACTCTGAAGGCTGGTTTCGTTGGAATTGAAAGACGAAAGTCATACTCGTGTGAAGAAGAGGCTGTAATCCGTTGTTACAGCTCTGTTACCACGTTCGGATTCCACAGTCGTTTCGCCAAGGTTCGAATGCGCGAACTGGCAGGCTCGGTATGGTTGCTCGTCAAGAGGGTGATGACGGGGGCCGTGGTGGGGGTCACCATCTCTGACAGGTTCGAATGAAGTCTGATTTCTTCTTCTGTATTTTTGGGGTGATTTTGCAGTCGGGTATTTTGTAGCTGGAATAATTTTATTGACGGCAAGTAATCAATCTTGTTATGTGTCCGAATCCAAGTCTTTGAGTCTCTGTATTTAGTCAATGCGACAAAGATTTGAGGTGGAGGGACATTTAGGGTTAGGGTTTAGAATGAAGTCTCGTTTCTTCTTCTGTTTTTTGGGGTGCTTTTGCAGTTGGGTATGTCGCGGCAGGCATTATGTTATTGACGGCAGGTAATCAGTCATGTAACGTGGTCGAATCCAAGTCTTTGAGGCTTGGCATTTGCCCAATGCCACAAAGATTTCAGGAGGACGGATGTTTAGGATTAGGGTTTAGGTTTTAGGGTTTAGGGTCCTGCATTCAGAATGCTGACAATTACAGTTGTGCATGATTGCTTTTTGGTATATGTGTGAACAGATTTGGCAGTGTTGCAACCATGCATGGGGGATCCATGGAGCCTACCCTGCATTCTGGGGGGAATGAACCCTTTGGATATCTCAAAGCTGACTTGCTATACCTAGACAAGATGTCGCTCCGGAACTATTCCTTCTCTCGAGGTGATGTGGTGGTATTCAGGTACAGCCCATTTGTATGGTGTGAGATGTATGCTATGCTTTGTGCTCACTGTTGCTGCAACTGTGGGAACCGATTGAAGCTCTGTTATTTTCCTTTGGTTCCAGGTCACCTTTGGAGCCAAAGATGTGGTTGGTGAAGAGATTGATTGCACTCCCCAGTGACTGGGTGACTGTTCCTGGCACATATGAAATCCTTCAGGTTTGTTTTAGCTTCAGTATCAGTTCTATCTGTATATGTCATGAATCCTAAATGTAACCCCAAGTTTAGTAATGTGAGCTGCTCCAAATTACCCCTTTGCAGGTCCCTAAAGGCCATTGCTGGGTTGAAGGCGACAATGCAGAGGTCAGCTTTGACTCCAAGTCATTTGGCCCGGTGAGTGTCACTAATGGTCTGGAACTTTCCACCATGAAGATTGAACTAACTGAAGCAGTGTACAAAAGCCTGCTTTTGCATGTGGTTGCAATTGCTTTTTTCATCCTTTGGCTCGGTTCCAGATAGAGGCTATGAAGTATTTGCATGCTGATCTCCAAGGTATTGGGGCTTTGGATGCAGATTCCATTGGCCTTATTAAAGGGAAGGGTGACAAATGTGATCTGGCCACCTAGCAGATTTGGTCATGTGGAGAATCGTCTTCCAGAAGGGCGAGTTTTGTCACAGAATCGAGGGACAAGTACATACTCTTAGTGTATCAGGGTGTGTCCATAATTGTTCTGTTGGCTATTACTTCCTTGGTTAAGCTACTTCCAACAGTTGCAGCCAGGTTACATTCTTTCTGTCACCTTGCATAGAAAAAGGTTATGACCTTGGGTAACTCCTCTGAGACCTCTGGATTAGCCATTCAGAAGATGCAGCAAGTGGCAGCACAATGGTTATCATTTGCAGTTAACCTCTCTGGTTGCAATGACAGACATAATCTGTGTTCTATCTTTACATCTCTATCTCTATTGAACCAGAGGTTTCTTAGCAAACAAAGATTTATGTTTGGTGATGTCTTGACAACAATTAGTTCAAGGGCTCTGGATACCTAAGTGGGGAATTTTTCAAAGTTTACTTTGTCCTCAAGAGATATTACTCTTGGAATTCTCCATGCTTTCTCTCTCTTTTCTTTGTCTTTCATGTTTGGTATTTTCTGTTGTTTTCGTTTTCATTTCTCGTTCTTCTTGGGGATTCTCTTATAAAAAATTCATTTTATACCATTGGGCTTCTGATTCTCATTTAGGTTTTTAGGAGCTGCCCAGTATTGGCGCTCAGTTTTCCCATTACCAGCAACCTTATGACAAACTCAGTAAGTTGGTTAATGTTTGATATTCACCTCCACCAACTGCCAATAGTTGATGAAGTCAGTGGGAATAGCATGGAGGGTGATCAATACCACACTTGTTGCTGTTAAAGGTCCCTGAACACCATCATTGTCCAAATCACTCTTCAAATTTTTCTTTTCATTTTCTCTTCTGTTTGGGGTTCAATTTCCTCTTTTTTTTTTGCATGCTGATTTGTTGCTATTATGTTGTTAGATTTGAAACATCTGTAATCTTATTAGTGGGTCTGTCAATTATATAGTTGTTGACCCAAAATCATTAGTATGAAATGAATCTCACTACTTATAGAGATTAATATATCTTAGTATATCTTCGAAGGAAAAAATTGTATCTTTTTTTTGGCGGGGGGGTAATTTGGGCATGGCACAGGTTGCAATATCCCAACATTGTGGACTGTGGTGAAACATGCAGAATCTTCACATGTTTTGGACACAACTAACATATAACCTTTATATCAAACATTGTGCAAATCATTGTTTATTATTTCATGCATATTTATAATGAACATGATTAAGTGCTAAGGTATGTGGGTTTTAGGTAGGTGGGTGCTGGTAGGTGTGTGAGTAGCATAGGTGGCAACACATAGGTGGTTATTGACGAGGTTGGGGCACATAGTTGGTTAGTTTGTACACAGGGGCTTGTTAGTGGATGGTTTTGTAGGTATCTAAGTGCATGTAAATAGTCTGTACCTAGATAAGGGCCAAGAATGTTGTCACTGGGTAGGTATTGACTAACTTTGCTGTAACCCCATGGAAGTGGGGTGAACTACCACAAATCTGCAAAAGGTTCATAATGCAAAGTGGAATATTAGTATCTGTGTTAATGAGCCCACATAAAACTGCAAGTTCTTCAGTATGGTGACAAAAGTGAAACAACATGAAACAACAAAGCTTCTTCATTAACTTGGTGTAGAGAATATGTGCAGAATGCTTCATAGTGTGAACTCTATCTATGAAGGAAGGTAGGTGGTTGTGTTTTGTTTGTCATGGTGAGATCTCCCAATCTATGGTGACCTGTGTGGTGCACACTTGGTAATGTTGAAAAGCCTTGACGAGTAGGGGTGCCTCAAGGTTGCTCCACAATGTTTAGATTTCTGATGTAGGATGTATTGAATTAAAAAATAAATTGACATTGAAATTTAATGAAATCAAAACAAAATGTTGTAGGCAAATTGGGTGCATTCTTGGTATTGGTGTGAATCCTTCAATGAGTTCAATGACTAGGATTTAATGGAGGTGATTTTGTAATTTTTGCGCACATCAAGGATAATGACCAAAGAATGTGTGGGCTGACACATTCCTGGGGCACAACCCTTCAATAATGGTCTGAAAATTATCATTTGACATCGACTGAGAAAAACCACCCTGAGCCCATATTATTAATCAAACATTTTTCCATTTCACATAGGCAAATTTGATCTAAAGGAACATTGCATCCAACTCTCATTGATTGATTTTTGCACAGATGGTTTTCACTCCCTCACAAACACAATCATGTATCACAAACTTCATCTAATATCCCTGTTTCATTTCTAAAAATATTATGCACTATTTACTCTCCAATTTTGGTGAAAAGGGTTCAACCCAAGTTTGGTTAGTGCAACAAATGAGAGGTATTGGCAGCTGAATCCAAGTGAGGCAATTTCTTCTGATGTATACACATAAGCTCATGGGACCACAACAATCCATATCTCTAAAGCAGAGTAAAAGTTTGAAATGTAGAATCACTCACAGGATTGTCCTACTTTCCTGATGTTAAGACTCATGATGCCTCTCTAGTTGCATTAAGCATAGTGAATCATATTAAACTTTACAAAGCATTTCCAATGCTGAACCATTGTCATTCACTTGACTTCAAATTACCAAATTATCAATTGATATTGCCCTCCAATGTATGATCACCATCCCTATAAGAATTGTGTTTCCACTATTGGGAAAAAAACACTACCTTGAAACCTAACACTCATGTTTTTATATGGTTACACAAGGCTCACTCTTTTCATCTACCCTCCCAAGATGCCCTGCTCCAACCCCAAAACATTGCTTGACATATTCATGGACATTTTGGCACAAGGTGTGTTCTACAGTGTACCAGCATATCATGTGTCTGCAAGATGTTGCTCTAGTCTGTGGTGGTTTTGGTGAAGAATTGGCATATGACTGCCTAGGTATGTCAATGCAAGTCAAGCAATAGAACTGATGATTACCACACAAAACTGCAAATTGTCATAAATGTCAATGTCTTTGATATGATATGTTTCTGGCACCTGACAATCATTTCTTGTCATCATCATCTTCTCCTCTGGAAATGACAGTTCCCATTCGCCTCCCTCTTCTTGCTGAAGGAGCAGCATGAACTCCAGGACCCAATTTTTTTGGCTTGCTGACCACTTTCTCAGCTTTGCCAGCTTCTGGAATCCCTACAGCAGAGAGTGGGCCAAAACTTAAAGAGAGAATGGAAGACATGAACACAAAATTGGCAACAATCAACTGTCAACTGAAATAAACTTTACTCATAAGAAGACTTCAGCACCAGACTTATTGGTTCAGAGCTGAGGGTGATTACTGTTTCCTACTCAGTCAAATGTCACTTGTCCAAGGCAAATGATTTTGTTGCTGACATACAGCAACGGGTGTAACAATCCTTACCAGGTTGAGTATGTGGTAATGTGTGTTCCTTAGAGGCAATTTCTCTCCAGAAGGTATTTGAGTGGGAGGGAGGTCTGGCAGAGGGAGCACTGCATGCTGCTTCCTTTTTCCTGAAAACATTGCAGTGTCAAGTTGCTCTTGCATCCTATCTGCCTGTGCCCATATGACATATAATCCCCACAATAACACAGTTACAGACACAAATCCATTTTGCAAATTGATATTCTGTATCAAACTTTGGCAGGTTTAGGTTTATAGGTTTAGATGAGTTCTCACTGATTCTGAATGAGTGAGTAACGAAAACATGCACCTTCTGCCCCACCAGATGACTGTGTTGAATGGAACAGGAAAACAGAGCTGGTCTACAAACTGATGCAGGTAAGGTGGCCGGGAGGTAAACCTTTTCATTTGCCAGGGCTGCAGATAAGTAGGCAACACGTGCATTCTCTGTTCCAGTTATCACACAAAACTAGGTTTTAGAATGTGCTTGTGAAAGTGTTTGTGATTGGGTAAAATTGTTGCCATATTCTGACAAAAAAGCCAGGAGGGAACAAAAAAGACCTGCTGAGAGAGCACTGGAGCAAGCTTGAAAGTCCTTGAAGAGATTATTGGAGATTGCACCCATGATGTCATGGGCTGCATTCCCTTCAAGCTTGTTCAACTTGAGGGAAATTTGAGGCATTGCCTTTTTTTTTTGTTGTGCAATGACCTTTGCAGATGTATGACCTGTCACATCCATAAACTACCAAGCTCCTGAGATGCTAGGTGACAGATACAAAATACTGCAGAACAACCCTCAATCATAAACATTAAACCCACCAAACCATAGCATAGAGAGTAATTCTTTTGCATGCATTCAATTACACAGATAAACAATTATATACTCTTTGATACTAAAAAGGTTGTTGAAAGTGTTGAAGACCACCATACCACAAAAATGTTGCACAAAAATGTGAAGAAGAGAACTCACCACAGCTGCCCATCAGGCCTCCCAGCTTCATCTCCACATTCCCTGATGCAAATGCAGCTCGTGTACCCTATAAAGTCTTGCCAACTTTCCTCTCAACACACCAAGTTCAATGGATCAGAATGCAAAAACATTATGTCAATCCCTTCACTGTCGAGACTGTTCAGGGTCTAGTTTGTATTTTTAAAATAGTCTATAATTTCAAAGGCATGGACAGACCATGAATTTTTTGCATGTCTTTGTCAATTGCAAACAAAACTTTGTGCCAGCAAAGCAACCTAACCCTTATTCATAGCCACAACAATGTGCTCGCTGGAGCACCTAAAGGAGGAAGGAAGCAGGGAAGTAACGGACTTTTGAGCTGTCCCTGTCAGATTTGAGAAAGAATAACAAAATTTTTTACCAGTTCTCCAAGCTCCCCCATGCTCTTCTCAACCATCCATGTGCTGGAATGGAAATCTGTTATGAAAATTTGTAGATGACTATCATCATTTGCTGCAGGCAAAATAAAAAGGGATATAGCTCCTGGAAAGCTGCTTCTTCACTCTGGCCTTTTGTTGTCCCGTATATTGGCTTGAAGCCTTTTAAAGTTTCCCCCATTACTCTATTATGTAGGCATACAACATAAATATGTGAAAACACCATTCCACCTAAACAAATCAGCAGTGTAATCAGAAGACAATGATAGCCCTAGCCTTGATGACACATACTCTGCACCCAGATAAACAGACCACAGGGAGTTCAAAGGAAGAGAAGGTCACCACCATAGGCATTTGCATTTTGCAGCATAGCCATGAGAGGACTGCATGGAAAGGTGGAGTGATTGCCGAAAAATGGGCATGTTGGGCCTTATCAATGTCAATGGAAAAGGTCTAAACATATAGTGGAATACACTGGAGCTGACAGAAAATTCTAATCACTCCTGCCAAGTCAAGATAGAATTTCTAAAAAGATATTTGACCTCAAAGCCAGGGGCAAGAGAGAGCATTCATACCTAGTCCAATGGATGATGCTACCCCAAGGCCTACCCACCAAAGTCCAAACCGCAAATATGCCAGCACAACCCTCACATACTGAATTATCATAAGACCCAGCAAGAGTGCACCGTTTAAGGACACACTAGAATAGTCAGAGCCTGTCGTAATAACAGACATTTGATGTAAAACATCGGAAGCAATACTTCCATAGACCTAGAGATTTTGAAAGAACCATATTCATTTGACATGTCAAAAGGGTTGTTCAGAGGCCTATTAGACTCACATAGCATATGACAGCAGAAGTATTGATGGTAGCATGCTGATCAACATAGAGCCAGAAAAGAGTTAACTTGCTGTTGCAAGACCTCTACGACGAACGTAAGGTATGTGAAGACTTTTGAGAAGGAAAATGACTTGAGTATCCATCATTCAAGGGTTTAAAAGGCGAAGAACAACAGGAGGAGATGGGTATTGAGAAAATTTCAAATCTCAAGAGATTGTCTGTTCATGATCTTTGCACCATCAGCATGGGGTCATGTTGTTTGTTTAAGTGAGCACGATTCCTGAGACACCAAAAATAGCATAAATGCAGTATTCACACTTCAAAGTTTAACATAGACATTCTCGGTCATTCCAGTTCACTGCTCTTTTGAGAAGCTCATGTATGCAACTAGGACAGTTATGACTTAAGACGAGAAACGCTGCAAAATCCCCCGTACCCTAATCACGATATTGATGAATAACAAAGTTCTTTGAATTATATTGACTTTCGGATTTTTTTGTGTCATATTGTAATGTAAAGTAGTGCAAAAACAAAACCAACACATTAAGAAAGCAGCAAGTTAAGATATATATATTACGTGGTGATGTTAAAATGGCTGGTATGTCTTCATGGATTTTTTAAAATATTGGGAGTGAGAATGGTAGGGAATGGTGGGGGTAGGTGAGGGTGGAAGGAGCCTCACTCCAAATTAATTCTTATTGAACTGGACAGTTATTTGAAACCAATGCTACGGCACAGCTTGATACCTAGCATTGTTGTAAAAACATTAATTGTTCTATAAAGATGTGTCAAACCCAACTATATTGGAATTGCAGGGTAATTTAGTAATCTAAACTTGCACAATGGTGAATTTTTTTGCGTGATTGGGCAAACATGTTGTCCTTGTTATGGCACTGAAAAAGAGTCACTTTACAAAGGAGGCCATAGATAGCCCCAAAAAAGGTGAAGATATAATTGGCAGTGATCGGCCTCCAAGTTCAACTTGGAAGGTGCCATTGTTGGGCATTGTGAAATGAAAACCAACCACAAAGAGTTGTGAGAATCATTTACAGTGGGAACATTGACCACACATGAAGTTTATGAAAATTGAACTTTAAAAGCTTTGAAGGATTTATGTTTGCCTCTCCTTTATCAACTCTAATGACAAATTTGTTGAACTTGAGGAACAAGTACATGAGTCTGCCACACATACTTCACTTCAATCATATTACTTATATTCACTCAATTATGTGTTATCTTGACTTGTCGAGCTTTTCTTGCTTGGAACCCAAATTAGACCTGGAGTCTTGTCCTTGGCACAGGTTGCCAGTCACTGCCATATACTTCACTTAAGAACTAATTCACCTTTGGCTTGGTTAACTTGGACAGAGGTTGATTCCATTGTTGGCATGATATTTCTTTTTGGTTGTAACAGGCTGGGTAGGTTATCCAAAAATTAGACCCATTGGTTATCAACATCACTGTCAATGTGAAACCCTCAATTATCAATGTTGCTTGATGTTTTTTAGGTCACAGTCATTGGTTATGCATAAGGGTCAGTTCTCAAACATTCCCCATTGTGCGTTCTGCACTTTGGGGTGTGGTCTTTTGTTTGAACTTCGATCCTTTCCTTTTTCTTCTCTTGTTCCCTTGCTGGGTGTTTTTCCTTTATTTATTTATTTATTTATGAGAAATTATGTGGTAGGTAAAGCCCGAGGCTATTGGGCTTTGCCTTTTGTAAAGACCACAGCTGCACTGCAGTATGGCAGCCACAAGATGGGAAGTGGGCTTTATGATTTTTGTAAAACCTGCTGAGAGGGTAGGTGGTTTACAAAAATCATACTTAGCCCGCCTGAGAAATGGATGAAATTAAAAACTGCTGGTCTTTTATTTCAATCCACTTTTGCAAGAGAATTTCTTGCTTCTTCTGGTAGGCACTCCAATCTTTCCATCTGAAGGTGTTTGTGATCCTCCAAGGCTTTTTTTGGTCTTCCACTTTTCTATTTCTCACAATCTTCCCCTGGCAAATGAGAAACTCTTCAGGATTCTGAAAATTGGCCTTCCCTTTTGCTATCCTCACTGAACTTAGCGTTGGGTTCTATCAGTCTTAGTGCCACACCTCAGAGATCTGAGTGTAATGCATGGAAGTCCTGCAGTGGTTATATGAGAATTGGTGTGACGTCTTCTCTCCTTTTCTTTCCTTTTTTTCAATAATCTTGGTTTCTTGGTGTTTTTGTCTTCTGCATTCATGATTTTTCATCTAGTGCACATTGTCACAATGAATGGTGAAAGGGCTTTTCATAAATCACTTTAGGTTTGGAAAGAACACAATTTCAAATTTGAAATGTTCAAGTGCAGTAGCTGATAGGTTACCTATAAGTAAAAGAAACACAAGATGGTTACTAAGTTTATTGTAATAAGCTTCTGACTGATGACTAATTGTTGCAGTGGAGGGAAACCAAAAGCCATCGGAAATGAAGTGTTTTGGAGGCACTAACAGGCTGCAACAATGTTTTACCAAGAGGCTTGGATGTATAATCATGTATGCACATGGTGACCTGTGGTGTTGCAGCTTGTCCAGATGCTAAAGGGGTCCAAAGACTCTGAGCCGATTGACTGGGATGAGTTTCTACATATGGTTGCCACTTTACAGATTTTGCAATGATTCACAAGGAGTCTATTCAGGTATGCTCTAACAACTCAGATTCACATGTTCAGTTTACAAAGTGCAAGGGATGGTTAATGATTGATCATGGTTACAAGAAAACATGTCTTTTAACTTAATATATGAAGTGGCTGAGCTGAAATTGGAAGAGAATGATTTCTTTGTCAATTGGTACCAAACTTCATACTAGAGGTTGCAGTAATATTCACTCTTACATGTCATTTTCATTGGAAGAATCTCTCTTCTGTTCACGCGACTAGTGGATTGCATCATGCCTTTAGAGATATTGCCTTAGATTTGTACAGAAATGGCTAGACTAATGTTATCCCTGCAACAGGTTGTGTTGTATCCTTTCATCCTTGAAGAAAGCTTTCTGGTCTGCTGGATGCAGGCATAGACAGACCACAAACTCACACACCAAGTATATGCACTGAAAAATGAGCAAATTTGCTTTCAGAAATGTGCTGCAAATATTCTCATGAACATTTGTGGGATTTATGGGGTCTAAATTTGAGGTGTACATTTGCTGTATGGAGACTGTTGTAAGACATAGCTGTGAACAAGAGCAGCTGGGGAGCTCTCAACAATGAAGAGAAGTTTTTCACACAGTTTACCTGTAAGAATCACTTTCTCCTTCTAGTTTATACACCAAGAACCCAGAGACTTGAATCTGCAAATCTCAACACTAAGACTTGTACTTCTGTATTGGCACAGCATTCCAAGTTGTTTGGGCCCATGTCTGGACTCATGCAACAGAAGCTACTGACTAGGAAGGATATGTATGGATTGCCAAAGTGGTTTAGGACCACTTCTGTCTACATTTTCAGTATTCAAGGTGAATTCACACTTGATGTTAAGTCAGTGTTAAGTGAAAAACTAGGTGACATCCTAGGTGGCACCCAAAATTAAATGGGTGATAACTTAATGTTATGTGAATGTTAACTTAACATAAAAGGTTCATGGTAAGTAGGTGTGAGTCGTAAAATGACTATGGTGCTAAGGTACTCAACACTAGAGTCCTTAACACTAAGTGTAAATGCACCTTCAGTAACAGGTAATCTATCCATTTAGAAGGACTTTCTACTTTCAAAATTGAGGATGAAAGATGATTAGGAATCCATTTGTTTTTTCCATGATTGGAATATTGCGAGTGAGTAGTGAGCCTGGGAAGACAAAGTAGACTTATGACCATTAACTTCAGATTATTCACATTTGAAAACAGTGGAGCAACTCATAGGTCTGCACTGTTGAAACAAAAGACATTCCCCTTTCCTTATTCGATATGCTTCTCCTGACAGGAGGGGGTTGGGGAACTTGAAGTTCCCTTTGTGGTTCCTCTTCTTGGGTGGTTCTTTTGTCTTCTTGGCAGTGGATCCTTCCAATTTTTTCTTTGTATTCCCCTTTTATTGGGTGCTTTGATTTATTTATGGTTGGCAGGGTTTCATCAAAGACATTCATTCCAGGATAGGCTTCCAATCACTTAGCAATGTTCAAGTATATTTCTTTCAAGTAGATTTAATGGTTCTAATACACAATTAAACAGGATTAGACCAAACTACTTGAGCACAATTCACATTTCCTCAATCACAGTGTGGTAGTGAGTAGGTCAAACACAGTCCACATCATGGCTTGTATTACACAAAGAATTCATTACACATTATGTAACAACCTCTGAGTATTTCCACTCTGTTATTTTGAGGGCACACCCCAGGCCTAACTTCTGTCTCTATGTTTGAAATGGGGCAGTTTTCCGTATTATCCCACTTAGGGGGTATTATGCTGGTGGTGAACACTGACAATAGATTTCAATTAATCTTGGCTGGCCACTTGGTTGTGATGCGGGAAAAAGCCTTGCTGTCAGTCCGTTACACCCTGGACCTCTCTCCGTTCCAGGCCATAACCCCTAACAAGAGGCCCTTCTCCTTTAAAAAAAAGGCTCAATTCAATACAAATGAAATCACTCAACTACAGTACCTTCCAACTGTAATCAAAAGTCTCTTCACATTAATGAGTGCTGCAATCCTACTTCCATGTACACATGCACAAGCATGATATTGTAGGAAAGTTTTGCATAACTTCTCTAAACACAAGCATTCAGGATTTGATAATTCACACATGACTACTGTGTTCATTCTCAACTGTTGAGTACCCCTATTTGTGGCTAATGTGGTGCATAAATTGGATATCTTGGATGCATTTCACTTTAGCAAAGGATTTTACCATGGACAATGCCATGCCTTGAAAAACATGTTCTTTGTGACTGAGTTCTCGGGTCATTAATCTCTCTCTTTTCTAAGTAAAGGAGTTGCGTATTTGTTCCAAGCAGAGTTCGCACAGTAGCCTGTGCAAGTACTTTCTCAATGAAACTGTTAGTCTGTTGATTTGGAAGATAGCTGGGACGTTAATAGAGATATCCGTAAAGTAAGAAAAACACAGCATGAGAACCCTGAGTTTGATCATAAGAACCCTGAGTTTGGTCACACACAGGGTGAGATTCAAACAAAACCTACAAAAGAGTACATTAGCATTCAAGGGGGGATGAAACTCAGAAAACCATCAATTTTCCTTTCTCCTGAGCGCCTACACTCATGCTGAATCTATTTTCACTGCTCCTAACTGTACAACTACTATAATTAGTCTCGGACCTTGTGCCTTAGATGCTGAGTTTCAGCATTCCATACTGAGATTTAATAAAATGTCTTTACTTTGCAGATACCACTGGAAGAAGGGATAGGGGTGAGAGGAGGCCCAAAGACAGGGTGAAGACAGGGTTACTTTACTCTATTTTCTCCGGACTGTCTTGTAGACTATTTTGTCTTTGAGGGAAGCCACACATTATTACTTATAACCTAGATCTCCATTGGGAATTGAACCAATTCCACTAGAAAGCTTGCCTGTAGAAGGCTTTATCATCCAAAACATAAAGCCACATCACAAATTATATTGTAAACTCCTCAGAAGGAAGTGGGGCTGTAACCAAAAAGGAGGGGCTGACTAAGTTCCCAAAGAACACTTTAACTATACACCAACAACCCAGCATCAGCTGTATACACAAAGTTCACAGCCTCAACAATGTATTCATCAATTTTCCAGTGGTACATAATCATGAAGGATGGATGTTTCATGGTTATCAAATCTACTAGATATAGGTTTACAAGGGTCGGACTACTTCGATTTCACTCTCTTGAGCATCAATTGACCAAATTGGCACATCAAGAGCTTCCCTCTTAACACCAACCACCCATAACAACAACATTTGTAGCAAAATACCCCAATGTTACTCAAACAAATCCCACACTGAAAACTGTTACTAAATCCCTTACAGACAACAAAATACACTTCAAGAAAATACATGAAGCCCAATTTCAGAATGTTGTTGTCCCCATTCACTATGCAAAACATAAACACGAAGTTTGACAAATGTTGCCTCAATACCCAACTAGAAATAATTCTATAGAACCTAATTTAATAATTCAAGCACACATTCAGAGGTCCTAGATTGTTGGGTATTCTCTTCCTTCATCCAAAACACTTAACATCCCCATCACAATGCTCACTCACACATGTTTTTTTGCCAATGGGCCGCCCACAAAAGCCTTATATCTTTCATCATTCCCTTGATCATTGACCTATGTTTGTAAAGATACCCAATTTTTTTCTAAGAGATCAACTGCGTAGTAGACAGAACAAGAGCAACCTCCCAGAAAGACAAACAAAACCTACTTATTTTGAACATTCATCCTTTCATCACAAGTCAAAAATGTTTCAACAATTCTGAATGCAAACTTTACCACCAAAATCCACACAAAACTAACCATTATATTTAGCTTCAAATCCCACATCCCCTTTGTAGTTGAGTTGCTTCCCACACTCCACAACTCACACCATTCTCCTCCACTCAAGAGTAAAACAACAAACATTATACTAAACCCTAAACTTTTGCACAAATTTAAAAACAAGCTTATCATCGCATCTAGGCTTCCTTCGAAAAACCTTTCTGTGAATAACAAAACGACAAAATAGAAGACAATTTTTAGCATCATGACTCTAATAGAGATTAGTCTATTCACATAATAACCTTAAGAACTTCCCATCCAACCTTTTTTGTTACACCTATAACTACTCCTAAACTTTTTTGATCGAGACCCTCAGTTATCATCACTTCAAAGTGCAACATGAAAAAATTGTAGATCCTTCTTAGGCTTGTCCCATAATTTTTCATCCTTACTTTTAATAACACAAATCCTGCCACTTTCATCTTGCTCCTGAAACCCCTTGTTGTCCAAATATTTCATAAATAAAAATGGCCCTTCCTAGCTAGAAGCTAATGTCTTTTTCTTTCCAAGCTTTTTCATTTTGACATAGGTTTCACCTTCAACAAAACCAAAAAACATTTGTTTGTCTTTTTTTAATGCATATGTTCTTTTCTCTTTGCTTGAGCCTAATTCACATTTTCAACCACTTGACCATGTATGCTTGCAATCAACTGCATTTTTTCAATCATTTGTTTAGGAAGCATTGTTGGATCATCATCATCATCATACATTTCAACCAACAAGCTCAAAAAATTATTAGCTCATAGTCTTGGAATTTGGCCAATAAGAATCATGTGCAGTGAGAAGTGGCTATTAGCATGCACACCACATTTGTAACCAAATAGGATACGTGGAAGATGTTCATCCCAATCTTGTGGATGTTTAGTTGTGGTAGATAGTACTATTAATCCATGTTTTAAAGTCTTCACCAATCATTCCACCATGTTGTTGCATCTAGGCCATTGAGGTACCGTATATTGGTGTGTAATGTTATAATTCTTATAGAGCTAATCAAATTCAACTACCCATTCACCTCCATTATCAGTCAAGATATATCTTAGTACTCCAAACTTAAAGATGATATCATCTTCCAAGAACTTGGTGGCAGTCTTAGTGTCATGTTCTGTAACAACATGAGCTTCTACCCATTTAAAATAATGATCTATAGCAACTAGAATATACTTGTTGCCATTGTGTATTACTGGTAATGGTCTAGTTGTGTCTAGTGCTATCCGATAAAACTGATCCCAAACAAGTATACTTTTGATTTCCTCTGGATCTATCCTAATGCTATTAGTTTTTTTTACCAACTGACATTATGTATTGAATAGTTTTTGCTCATCAATTCCCTTTACGTTTATTGCCATTTCCAATCTTTCCACCCAATTGTGAACATCTTCAAATTCCTTTCCCCAGAAAAGTTCATCCATGCCCTTTGGGCTTGTCATCTTGTGGTACCTATTAGATCCACTACATTTACGATCACTGTATAGAAAGACTAGAAATTGTTTTCTTTTGATCAAAGTCTAAAACAAATTCAATGCTTTCTAAATTATCCCTAACCCATACATTTTTTTCATTTAGATTCCAATTTAACATTTTTGAAACGGTTCTAAAATGTTCAACCTTAACAACCTTGTCCTTTATCTTAAATATATTCTCCATCCTTGACCGAGAGAATCCAATGTAGTGTTGCTTTGTCTCTGGTCATCTAGGAATCCAAATATTTCCTAATCTAAGAGTAGGTTTTCCATTTTCAAGATTAGGTATTTCAAAATTGAATAAAGAGGGATCAAGGCAATTATCTATCACGAAACTACTTTCAAATGTATTGGCCATTTCCATCCATCATGAATTCCAAAATCAGGCTTTTTAAGTATAACTCCAATTCCTGATTGGGGTCATCATTGATGATTACATATGACCAAGCCGATAACTGATGAGACTCATATTGTATTCTTTCATGATGTTCAAAGTTTCACAACCATTCCCCATTAGTATTTCTTCCTAGTTGCCAAACTAGGGCCTTTGACTCCACTCTTGAATGCTCAATTTCAACTATTTTGTCACCAACCACAAATAACATATCTGTCGCGCCCCCGCTAGTTCCTCGTGGACCCACTTGAGGGTCCAAGTATGCGGCGATGCGGAAGTGGTTGGAACTTGGGGCACGATCCCGACTTCTAGCACTAAAAAGGGGTGAGAGGGGCGTGCTAGAAGCCCCGGGAATGACTAGGAAGAGTGGACAAGCTTGACTCACTCACACGGACCCTCCATGAACCACTCCAAGTGGTTAGTCCAAAATTGAAGCACCTTTGGTGCTAGGAAGAGCCACGGCCTGGACTTTGGGGAAACCATCACCTTCCCCTTTAGAACTCATCATGGAACCTTTTTGGTGTTGGGACAAGCCACGGGTGAACTCAGACTCACTTTGAACACACACACACTC
>Ga0116231_10007218_pt1 | contig 20536 bp, 10 predicted proteins | sample S1TSphgellanicum_2_FD_89695 | JGI IMG/M metagenome (GOLD analysis project Ga0116231, IMG submission 89695) | Host-associated microbial communities from peat moss isolated from Minnesota, USA - S1T2_Fd - Sphagnum magellanicum MG | ecosystem: Host-associated > Plants > Peat moss > Unclassified...
TTACCATGGTCATTCGCAACTCACCGTATTTATACGCTATGAGTGTTATCAAACAAGTTGCATGAGTTGTGACTCACCATATATACAATGTAATTCATTCAAAACAACTCATTTTCAACTATTGTGCAACTCCATTATAACGGTAATCATAACTTTATGTTAACGGTATTAATTTTCAACCATCCACTAAAATTTGACACATGGCATTATGAGGATTTTTCAAGTATTGATTTTTCAAGGATTATTAATGATGGTCTCAAAATATGACATGTGGCATAATAATTGCCACATGGCATATTAATTGGATTTTGAAAATTTTTTTTAAAAAAAAATCTATTTTAATAGTTAAGTATTTCAATACATAGCTATAAATAGGTAGGTTGGTAAGTCCTAAGACTACATACCTACCTATTTACATAGGGAGGTAGAAAAGTAGGACTCACTTAGTTACTTAGATAGGTAAGTAGGTAGGAAAGTATAAAATTATGTGAATTAAAAATAATAATGTAAATGTTTTTATTTTATTTTATGTTTGCTTTTAGGGTTAATTTCTTTTTAACTCATCCAAAAATGGCACATATATTTTTATGTGAAAACATAATAGAAAACACATTTTTTTGTATAGTTTGTGACATGGGATTCAAAAACAAAACATATTGGTTAAATCTTTTAATTTTTTTTAGTTGCAAATTGAGTGCAACTACAAAAAGATTTTCCCACATGCTTTGTGTTTTTTTTTCATTATGAAAGTCATACAATTAAATTATTAATTATCTAATATTTATATATGTGAATTATTTTTAAAATATTTAATTATCTGAAATAATGATTTTAATTAATTAATTAAGCTAAGATAATTAATTATCAAAATAATTTATCTAAATTTATCTGAAATAATTATTTGAAAACTTAATTTTTGAATTAAATATTAAATATTTGGCAATTAATTATTTGGATTGATTATTTGAATTAGTTAACCGGTGAACTAGGTATTTAAATTAATTAGTATAATTCAAATAATCAATCATTTAATAAATTTAGAAAATTAATTATTTTAATTAACTAAATAGAAAATTATTTGAAGTAATCAATCTAATTAATCTAATTTGTTAGTTAGTTACTTCAGATAAAAAATCATTTTAATTAAAATAGTTTATTATCAAATGACTAATTATGTATTCATATAATTAATAATTTATTACATGATTAAAAAAAAGTTATTAGTTATTTAAATCAATTAACAAACTAATTACTTGAATCAAACTGATTTATAATTTATATTAATAGTTAATTATTTAGTTTAAGTAATGAAGTCATAATAATTAAATAAATTACATAATAATGAATAATTAATAAATCATGAATAAAAATTAAAAATTAAAAAAGAATTTGGGTAAAAAGCATCAAGGTATAAATAAGCATATTCGCTTGTATAGACAAATTGAATTTTTAATATAATATACACATTTTATTTTAGTTTCACATTTAAATTAAATGTATTTTTCTAGATAATTAAAATTTTAATGAATTTAGATAATTAATCATTTCGTAATTATTGATGAAATAATAATTATTTTAATTAATCGATTTATACATTATTAAATATCCTTTACTCAAATAAAAATTTATCTGAATATTATTTGATGAGTAATTATTGTTCCTATACATCCATATTATTAAGTTTAATTGACATAATTACTTATTTTGTTAATTTAAAATTAATTATATAAATTACATTTTTTAATTCAAATTAATAGTCAAGTTATATATATATATATAATTTTATTTTTTACATATGAGTTTGTATTTTTATTAAATTATAAGTTGTTGCACAATAGTCCCATGATAGCCATAATACAATTGAACATTAGTAGTTCAGTAGTGGCACATTAGTGATTCTACTAGTTGTATGAATGGGAATCATAGTGGAAAACTAATTGCAAATATGTCTTATAATGGGCGGTGGAAATGCAAACATGTGGCATGATCACATGTATGTACATTGTACAGTTTAAAAATCATTGTCACATGCAATTACAATGCAATTTTTCAAAAAATCAAACATGGTTGATCATGGATGTATGTATGGTGTGTACAAATTATCCTATAGAATACCCATTTTCAATTCACTTGCAACTATAATACAATTAACTGATTGTCACAATTAACCATAGTTTTCATATCTAATTATGGTTCTCAAAATTGAAAAAAATCAAATAATTCATTGAAAAGCATTGGCTTTTTCATGAAACCTATAAGTTCTTTAAGGCTAAACAAATATCATTTTGGTCTTTCTTATCCTATCCCAGTTGAATCAAGAATGATCTTCTTTCTATGGAGTCCCAAACCATGGATCTCTACCAAACAAAACAACACATCTCCAACAACACATAGTCATGAAACATAGTTGAAACTTGGTTTTAAAACACATGGGAGGTCAAGGGGATTATGGGGCATGGCCAAAATTAATGTTGTGCAAGTATATTGTTTTTATATATATCCTAAGGTAAGGGTATGTGCAGAATTTCAATTTATTTACCCAATGGATAAGGTTATATTATAATTTTTTTGTTCCCATTAGGGTAGGGTATGGGTAATGTTTTAAATAATTTTGGTTAGATGGGTAGGGTCTAAGTATCCCCTATCATATACCCTTGGTTAGGGTAAAAAAATGATAAAAAAGGTAATTTTTTTAATTTAATAAAAAATGGGATTTTTTTTCACATTTTGGAATTTATTTAAATAAATTTCATAGGCCTAAATTTAGTGGGACAATGCACACTTGTGATGTTAGATTAAAATTTAAAAATTGCATAAAAATGGGTCAAAATATGGTTGGGGTACCAAAAAGGACCATCCCCTTTTGTATCCAATGGACCCCGTCACTTAAAACATGTTGCAACTTAATGACACATTCATATTGAAAAATTGATTTTGTACATGGATTAAATTGTTAAAATATTATTTTATGAATAGCATGTCAAATTTGAACAAGTTTTAGGATTCTTACCAAGTCCTAGAAAAAAATCCAAGACTTTATTTCCTAAGAAAAAAAAGTTCAAGTACTCATAATGAATGTCCAAAAAAAACATTTTGGCCAAAAATTCTTGTCACAAACACCTTAAGTACTAATGCACATAAAATGTACGAGTGTCAAAAATCAAATGCCTTATTACAATGTAAAAAGTTTCAAAAAGTGAAATTTCTTGAAATTTTGAGCCATTGATAGAAAATGCCTCACATTGGATAATTTTTACTATTTTTACTTTCATGAGTGAAAAAAAATAAAATTAAATGCTTATATGAAATTTGAAAAAAAAAAATCATTTGACATGAAAAAAAAGGGAAATTTAAAACATGTCATAGGAAAAATGAAGAAAAACATGAATATGAGTCCCTAGGAGTGAAGCTTTAATGTTCTTGAAGGGGTACCCCAATCATGCTTTGACCAAATATTTCAATTTATTTATTTTTAAACATGCAAAAAATGAGAACCATTGAAATCAAATTAAATTACATGCTACTTGCTTTATTAAACATAAATGCAATCTAAAAACCGAAATATATGATATTAATAAGTTCAACATAATGATCTAATTGATTTTCAAACTCCTCTTCAATCCAATCTAAGAAATTTGTTTCAATATCTCCAAAGACATCAAAAAACTTAGTCCCTACAAATGTTTAACAACTGAAATGTGGATCAATTGGTTAGTTCTTGGAAATTAATATAAGTTAATTTAAGTTTTGGGTTCGAATCAATATCTATGAAGCCCTATTAGGATCCCATCAATAGAAAAAATCCATTTTGCTCCAATTTGGCCTCCCACAATACTTAAAATCTAATGAACCAAATATCCAACAATAGGAAATTGCACTTCATTCTTTCCACCATTTTAATGAATCTTCACAAGATTTTACAACCAATTGTAGATTTCAAAAATATGCAAGTTCCCATTGCACCTATAGTCAAAGACAAATTGTTAGCATTACACACTTGACTTAAGTATGTTTGATTAAATTCGATGATTATAGAAATAAAAACTTAACATGTGATTGCAAAAAGCAAAAACTTACAAGTTCCACAACAATTTGATCTTGAGTTGATCTTACATCAAACATTGCTAATTGGTTGTTCTTGTGGGCTAGAATTTGATGGGTGTTTTGCAAAAGGATGAACTTTTTGATAAATTAAAATTAAAAAGGGAATTATAGTTTCAAAATCATACCTTGTTGCAATTGTGGTTTTTTTATTCTCACATAGTTACTCAAATATAAAGATATGTGAATTTGGAATCAAACATTAGAGCCAAGATCATGTGATTGTTTTGAATCAAATTGATGCAAACGATCCAAAAAAAACAAACACACGAATGACTTCCAATTGCATCCTAATTGTGAATAAAAACAATTTTGCATCAAATTGGAATGGGGGGATTCAACTCATTTATATTTCCAATTCAAGTTTCTCATTGATCAATTTCACACAAAGGATAATTGCATTAACAAATGCATCACTCAATAACCACCACAATGTTAATTTAGCACACAACTTGATACGACTAAGGCTAGAGTTGAAGCAATGATTTTTATAATGGCCCAAATTTGTGTTGTTGGAATTTTACCTTTTAAAACCAATGTTTATTGATTGTAACAATCATGAATAACAACCTTAAATTCAAGGGCCTACTAGAACATCACCACTTTGGAGGCAAACCTTGGGTGCGATCATAGTCAAATAAGCCAGAAAGCTTGTTGGGTGACCAAAAAAATTGTAATTTTGTTTCAAATATTTATGTGATGCCACTTTCATGTCATGTTAATCATGGGAAGTTTTGTTAAATGAGTAATATGAATGTTTAGGAATTCAACTAAAAAATTCATTTAATTTATTTTTGGGTTTTAGTTTAATAACTTGAAAAACAATTACATCAAAAGTAGTACATTTTACAAAGGACTAGACCAAGGACTTTCTTAGCTAAAAAAATTTGATGATAAAAAAATTTACTTGATAGTAACCTATTACCCACACTCAAAAAGCACTCATAATTAAGAATTTATGAAATTTGATTTTTTCTAAAATTCAATGTATGTTTTTATAATCTCAAAAGTTCAAGAATGTTTTACAACATGCAAATGGTGTGTAATACACATGACATATAAAAAAAAAGTTAGAACTTATGATAAAAAAAACTAAAACCCAAATATTTTAACATATATTAAAATGAATTGAAATTATGATAATTTTCAAAATGAAATGTAGAAGTTAGCAAAAGTTTACACTTAAAAAATAAAATCATAGTCATTTGAAAAATATTAACATAATAAATGTGATGTATTAGAGACACTATAACTATTTTTAGTAACAAGTTATAAAAGATTTCATTTGAAAATTTTGTTATATGTAAAAGTCATGAAGACTAAAAAAAAAGGCCACAATCCTTTTGCAAAGTAATAATGTTGGCTCATTTGATTGTGATCGCACCCTCATGTATTCATAGGTGTGTTTAACTTATGTGGTCACAAAATTTAGCCAAATGAATTTTTGTCCATTTCACCCTTCATTTTCCTAAAATTTTAACCATGTTATATAAGTTTGAATTGAAGATTTTGTAGATCTTATGCTCACAAGTTGTAGACTTAAACTTACTTTTTCATTAAAAATGGCATATTGGCAAGCTTTAAAAAGGGCACAACAAAAATAAACACTTTCAAATGGCCCAATATCCCCAATTTTTCATATGTAACAATTAGTTCAAATCATTTGTCATTGTCAATAGATTTGTGCCATCATTTTTCACATAACAAATCATTTTGTTAGTCAAGTTGTATCTTCAAAAAATTCTTGTAAATGATTAACAAGATTAATTTTTAGTAATATCTTTTGCCTCAAATAGACCAATTGTGGCATGTTTTGGAACTTAATCCAATGTTAAGAGTTTAATCACAAGGACAAAAATATCAAGTGTACCTTTGTTCATCCAAAGGTAAAATGTTGTTGTGAGAAAAACTATAACATTGACATAAGGAAAGAAACTCTTCAAATGTGCGTTTCATCATACAAGGCAATACCTCTTTTATTAGGGTTTTGTGTGATGGAAACACCAATTGTGGGTCTCTTTGTAAGCCAAATCACTTCACCCATACATTTTCAATTATGTTTAAGGGAATAGCCTTTTCACAACAACCAACAAAAGATCATCAATAAATTTTTTTTGTTCTTCATCTAATTTTTTATGTGTTGTGGTATTATTAAAAAATGCAAAAAAGGATCTTGGAGTTACCACTTTTCAAACCTTGGAATGTTGTTTCTCAAAAGCATTTCTTTTAACAAAATGTTGTTGTACAATCTCACTAATGTACATTTTAAAATGTCAAAATGTTTAGCTTCACAATTTTTTTTCAGGGATAAAGTTCCATTCTCAATTTTATAAAAGATTAATCATTTCTTACCTCAAGTTTTTGATCCCAAAACATACATGAACACCCAAAACAATTGAATGACACAAAGTACAATGAAGAACCTATTTTATTTCAAGTGACACATGTTATCATCATTTGGCTTGAAGAAAGATCAAGGAATAGGTTTTCGATCCTATAGAGCCCAAAACTTTGCTTGCTACTAAAACACAGCTAATTTGTCAACTTGGCTTAGGAATAAGTTTGGTTGTATTATATCTACCAATGATGAAGGACTAATAATAATAGTTGTGGATGAAGGTACATCGCCATCTGGAAAGGCTTACTCTTTTGGGTTGTTGGGGCTTTTGTTTGCCATTTGAAGCTATATGGAAAAAAATGTATTCAAATTTCTTTCTTACATTTTTATTTCTAAAGTGTAGTTCTCCCCCCACACACACATATTGGACAAAAAACACACAAATTGGTGGGGATTGGAAACACACACACAACTAGATTGGATTAACCAACATTGATTGGAAACACACACACGCACACACAGATTGGACACCTGAGGAGTTATTGGAAACTAAAACCTTTACCAAAAAACCTAAGACTGTTGCTATTAGAGCTTGAGGAGCTATTGGAAATTGGAAACTTCATGTGGAAACATAGTGGTTATTGTTTTTGAAAACCCAACCAACTTGTTGTTAGCAACCCAATGTTGTTGGCAACCTAGTGTTGTTGGTGGTTGCTATTGCTAAGCTTGTTGTTGTTAAACACCTAATGAGTTCACCCCTAGCTTTGCGCCCACACATTCATGGAAACCTACTATTCTTGTCAAACCCTAGGCTAAAACTTGAGCACAAGCAAGAACACAACTTGAGCACACACCCAAACTAGAAACTTAAGAACGAACTTTGAGCACACACATGAATGGGAAATTTAAATCCAAAATCGAAAAACTTGCACCCATACACATAAATCGGAAAGTTGGTTACTTGAATTGGAAGTGTGAATCTTGAGCACAAATTGAAGCTAAAAGCTAAAAATGTGAACGTTATGCACACTTGGACACCTGGTTAGAAACCTTGCTAAATGCACATTATGTAACTACTTTGCAATAACACACACAATGCACACACTGTTAGTTACAAGAGCACACACATATGTCATCACACTTTTTTTCAATATTGGACAGCTTGCATAACAATCACACATAATAACCATGGTGATTTAGGATTTAGGTTGAGATTTTAAGGTTTAGGTGAGACTTACCCTAATGAGATTTGCCTAGGTTTGAAAACATGGCCGGTTTCAGATATGAATATTTTGGAGATATATTTAAGGTTATGAACATGTATATCTTTTCAAATTTATAAATCCTTGGGTATGCATTTGACAAAGGTATATTGATTTTTGAAAATAAAGAGAGGATAAATAATATACTCTACCTGTACCCAACATGTATATCCAAGTAAATAATATACCCACACAACATTGGCCAAAACCTTGCTCTGAAACATGCACTTTGAAACATGATGCACAAGTTTCGACAAACCTTACCCATGCCTTGAAAGACACGAGGAATGTGTTAAAACCCATGTCACATTTACAACTTGTCACTTTGAAACACATGCATGTTAAGCAAACCCTGCCCATGCCTCAAAAGACATGAGGGCTGTGTTAAAGCCCATGCCACATTTACAACTTGTCACTGAAATAAATGTCTGGGTGATTACCTAGTTGTTTTGGGCCTAAAACAAATTCAGATTTTGGGCTTAAAGTTGTGCCTGAAGTTAGATGTAGTACCTCACACACACACAACATGGACATCATGATGATTTGAAGTGTGCACGCATTACTTACACATGAAAGTTGACCAAACCATATGGTAAAATTGAGGTGCTATTGGGAACGTCTTGGGGAACAAATTGAGAACTTGGGGAACCCCATGAAAAGATGATGGGAACACGTTGCGAACACATTGGGAACAAGGAATAAAAAACAAAAAAAAAAAAAAACAACTCCCAAAGGGAAAAAAACTGGGCCCATCATGAGTAACATGCTGAGCCTTCTCATTGGCTGCATGAAATTTCTATTTCCAAAACTGTTGGTCACCATTTTTGACTTGGGCTAATGGCAGGGGCATAAACTGTGGGACATAGTAATAATAACTGCAATTGGCAAAGTCTTACAAATCTGAAAGTGCAATCTCAATGCAAGTGAAGAGCTATTATAAAACCAATGCAGAAGAAATTTGCCAACCAACAGAAGCAAGATCAACAAAGGAGAAAAAATGCCCTCAAAAACGAATTCCCCAAATGGGAAGGATCCAACAGAGTTCAGAGTCGGGACTGGTAAGTGCTGATTGGTTGCCAACTGCAAGCCTTTTGTGCGGATTGGTTCCTTGCTTTCAAGAAGCTTTTTTTCTTCAGTAAAAAACATTGGACTAACATGAAGGGGAGAACTGGGACTTTTCTCCCTCCCAGAAAGGCAATCCTGAAAGTTTCTAACAAGAGACCAATTTGTCCGTGAATCAGAGCTATAGATAGACAAATCCTGCAGCCAAAAGAGCACTGAACTCAATATATCCAGATTATATTCAGTTCCATAAATGGAGAGAGAGCGAGAGAGAGCCAAAAAGCTCAACAAGTGCCAAAACAGGATAGTCCGAATTTGAGAGTTTGCAAGTCTTCCAAGTGGATCATTCTGACCCAACAAATGGAAAGTTGGGATTCGGGTCAAAGGTTAAGTGACAAATTGTTGTTGTTCAGAGTCAGAAGCACATACTAAAAACTGCATTACTAAAATGGAATCTTTGAGTCCCAAGGATTGGTATTTGCTAGTGACATGTGTCCCCTTTGCAAGTGCCCTGTTTGTAGCAAATTTGTGGAAGCTTTTTTGCATTCCTTTTCTGTATTTGCTGCAAACTGGAATCCCACTTACAGTAAAGTACTGTAGCCGAAGTAAGTATGGGCTTGAAAATTTCAAGCCTGTTTCAGATTTGCAAGTGGAATCAACCCATTGGATTTCAACCCAATTTGCTCTGTGTATTGTTGGGGATAATCTTAAATTATTAGGCTACTGGAAATATAGAAGAACCCAATGTACAATTGGGTTCTGTGTTCTGTGCTCCTAGATTTTTGTGTAGATGCATGCACTCTTGCAAGTGGATTCAAACCATTGCCTGCTGAGTTTTTCCGTTTTGTTTCAGCTTAAAAAGGAAAGCAACCCTCTGAGCTTTGCTTTGTACCGGCTTCCTTTTTGCAAAAAAAATAAAAAAAGGAAAACAACATTCCAATTTAACTCCTCTCTAACGCATTGGTTTTGCTGTCCTAGATCTCTGGGTTTTCTAATAGCTAACTTAACCCCAGGTACTTCCCTGCTCCTCCTCCTCCTCCTCTTCTGGTGCATGGTTATTTGTCTCACTTAAAAGGGGCTGGCTTTATAAGTTGTTTGACTCTCTATCTCAGAGTTTATGCTAATACTAGTTTCTCTTGTTAAACCCACTTGATGAAAAGTAAGAATCTAGAGCAATGAATCTTATGGGTATGGAGAGGAGATGAGGAAGTGGTAAACCTTATGGAGTTTTTCTTATTAGACCACTTGATGAAAAGTATGAGTCTAGGACAATTCTGATCATGGGTAGGGACTAGTGGCTTGGGGAGAGGAGATGAGGATTTGGTTAATCTCATGGGTGGGTAGAGTTGATGAGGATTTCTTCACCTCGTGAGAAATTTTGTTTCAGGTGGAGATTTTTGTTGTTGTTCGAAAGATGAGTCTCAGGATTTCACCACCCATCGTGATCATCTAGGCCTTCATCAATATTTCTCACATCCATTAATACTTGCCATAGTATCTTGGTGGCTTTGGCACAAATTATATTATTTTTACAAATTCTGAAAATTTCAAATTTTACTTGAGAATTTTATTATGAAAGAAATTGAAAAAAATTGGGAATACTTAATTTGTTTTTTCAAATAGTATCTTTGAAATTAATTAATTATTCTGCAAACATATGCTGTAGTTGCAGTTGTTGTATGATATTTACATATCCCAAGCCCCAAACTTGAAAATGAGACCTGAAAAGTGAGAGACCACTAATAGCAAAGCCCGTGGACAAATCAGATAATCTAGCCAATGGTCAGCACTGGGAGACTATCCCATAAGGACCAATCAAACAATCTAAGCTTATTCACAACAAGACTTAAATCGTGCAGTGGCTTTTGCTAGTCACCATATCTAGTGCAAATATGTTATCCCCAAACCATTTAAAAAACCAAACTGGCAAGTTCACTTTTTTGCATCCAAAACACACTCTTACAATGTGTGGGTGGGGATGCTCATGCACTGGTCTTATGATTTTGGGTCTGATCCAGAAAGAAGTCAGATTCTCCATAGCCAGGGTTGGCCAAATTGTTCACTTTGAGGAAATTATTATTATTGCACAAACTTGTTTCCTGACAAAGTTGTGTTTTTTTTCCCTGTTAAAAGATTGAATGCATCCACGTAAAATCTCATATGAACATGTTGTCTACTATCCTGAGGCCCTGCTCTCGGATGCTGTCTGAAAGAAGAAGAAGAAATGGGGTGAAGTCCTTCACAAAAACAAATTGACTGCTCACAAGCACAAATTGTTTTTTACATATGGAAGACAGATAACTGGAATTGAAACCAAAACTGCAAAGTCTATCTATCAACATGAACTCTGCTAAGTCTGGTAACTAGCTAGAACTTCTGTCTTCAGTTCTTTTAGTAATGGGAGAGAGTTAGGTGTCAGCTATTCCCTCACTCACTCTCACCCTCCTACTGTCAGAGAAAGCATTGCTATGACATCCATATTTCTTCCTTTAGAAAGTTTCCAAATTCTGCAGAGATAGAGAGGAGTTGGGGGAATTTCATTTGTGGGTCAGTAGCAAATAATGGCAGGTAGCCAATAATTCTCCAGCCTGCCCAGTGCCCTCTCTGGAACAGAGTGAAGCAGCAGCTACCAGCACACCATGCAGAATGGATGGATGGATGGATTGGTCTGTGGACAGGAAAACACTTTTCATTGCATTCCTGTCCCATAGCTATCCAAGATGGTGAACTATGTATTAACTACTAACCATCTACATGCAGGTAGGTACATACCTAGTAGCCACCAAGTGTCTCACCTACTTAGGGTAGATAGGCTGGTAAGCAAACAATTAAGAACTCAAACTCGTCAAATCCTCACACATTGTTCCTTGGATTCTTAAGTTCAAAGAACATTTTTGGCCTTCCACCTAGCACTTCCAACGCCACACAAACCTCTCAATTCAAATCCTCACACATGGTACCTTTGATTCTTAAGTTCAAAGAACATTTTTGGCCTTCCACCTAGCACTTCCAACGCCATGCAAACCTCTCAATTCAATAAGGAATGAGGAAAATATGGAGTGTTTGGTGTAAAGGGGTTCAATGTTTGATGATGGGTGAATTAAAATAGGTTAGGATTTCGAAGTTAAGATCTTTTGGCTAGAACTAGATTTGAAACTAGAATTGGCCTCAAGACCTAGTTTATCTGGGTTTTGGTTCTAAATTTAATTAATCATGTTTAGTTAATTTTCAAATTTCATTTTGACAATTTTTGCAATTTTTCTTGTAAACCAAGATATTGATACACAATTAGATATGTATGTGAAAAATCACCACCACCACCACACAAATATATTTTCTTGAACTATTCAATTTTTTTCATTTAAATTTGTTCCATGTAAATGTCATTTGCAAAAAGTAGCCTAAAAAAAGTCCTGGAGTCCTTCTTTCTTTTTTTGAACCCCCAATTGTGAATGGACTTCACTATGTTATATTATAAACATTGAAAGGGGTAGGTGATAGGTTAAAAGCACTAGTACAAAAACCCCATTTCATGAAAATAAAGTTGACTTGGATAAATTCTTTTGGTCATTTAAGATGTCTATAATGTGACAAAATATAACATCAAATTTTTTTATATATTGATAAGGCAAGCTTTGAAATCAACAAATACATGTCCGTTCAAAAAAATTGAACCTGAAACATATGTAATCATAATCATCATTGCAAGATCTAGTCCTAAAAAATTAGAATTCAAAAATTCAACCTTAAAGTGAAAGAACCACTGCAATAAAAAAAAAGATGGAATTGAAATTTTTGTAATTCCCAAACTTGCTTTTCACATATCACATTTCATCCATCAAACCTACAAATTCAATTGAACAAGGTGCATTAGTTCACATAATTGATCATTTTATCTTGTAACATCAAGAACATCAAAGTTCGTGAGCTTATACAAACCAATCTAAAAATACCACTTTTTTTTTTTTTCTTATTGAATGATGACCAAAGGATTAAACTCTTTTTATGCACCTCTTTTGAACTACCTTTTGAAGATATGACCTTCAATAATTGTCACATAACATCACTTTTCATTTGACATTTTGCATATTTTCATTCTAAACGTAACTTCTTGCCTTCTTTTTCTTTCAACATAATTGTTGCCACCAAATGCATTTTGGAATCCTAAATGTAGTCCATAAACAACCACCATCCCCCTAGATTTGATGTTAATCTTTAAATGTTCCTTTGTTGAAACCATATGATAAACATAATATAACACCCATTGACTTGAAATTCAATTGTGCATTCCTTCACAATGCTTGTAACACTTACCTTTTATTATTCCAATTCATCTCCTTGAAACCCCAATAGTTAGAAGTTCATACTCTCCTATGACTTAAAACTTTTAGGATTCACATCACTCAAACTTTTTGATTTTTGCTGTAGTTGTCAAGACCTAGTAACTCAAGGACCTAGACTTTAATATTACTTCCTCAAGTCATTGTTATTAAAAAATAGATAATGATTTTTACATTTAGAACTTTGTTATTTGGAGGTCCATGTTCACCTAGTGCAATGAAATCAAAAGGTAACCACATTTCAACAAATAACTAAACAAAAACATCATGCTAATGAAAGCATCAAAACTTTTTAGTTGAGTTCTTATACTTGAGATTGTTTGTATCACCATTCACAACATTTCCACTATTTGCACCTTTGCATCAACAATGGCACCATATAACCACACGAGAACCACACATTAGTAGATAAAAATCCTCTAGTGCCACAATCCAACATTATAACCCTTATCATCTTGCATGCCAAACTCCATAAACCAATAAAAATTTAGTACCTTCACCAAGACATTTGCCAAACACTTCTAATCCGTTCTTCACACAAAAATTGATTTTATCCTTATCAATGATGTTAACTCCAAAAGCTGAAAATTGGTATCAAACACAATAAACAAGTCTACACTTTAACAATGTTCTCCTTCACACAACACATCATCTTCTAGAATTCTTCAAAATCCTTCCTTTCCTTTTGTTGAACAATGGCCATTCATCAAATTTTACACATCATTCTCAATCATATCACAACCATATGAAAACTTAGGGTAAATAATTTACCAAGTTGAAGGAATACAAGTAGAATATTTGCCATCCTCAAAGAAAGGCCATGATTTTAAAGGTTTTATGTTTAAAATGCATACTAAATCATAAGGGTTTTTCTCTAGTTCAACATATATCTTTGACATGTGTTTCATCTATTTTGTTAATCATACCCTACCACAAACCTTGGTTATAACAAGGTTGATTCTTGATGTTTGCCTAACCCTCACATTTAAACCTCGATTCACACAAACACCCAAACATGGGATTTGCACCCAAGTGCATAAAACAATAAAGTTCCTTATGTGCATGAATACAATAAAATTTGATACATAATATTGTCATATATTATTGTATGATATAATGTATCATACTATAATATAATGCAGAATTTAAAGTTTATAAACGCATCTATTTTCTCCAATTGTGTGTAGGTCTTTACCATTTTGTTTTTCATCTTTTAAACTTTGAAAGAAGTCATTTCTTTTCTGGGGAAAAATTGCCAATGGGTGACACTAGGGTAGAATTGCCCATCATCGAACACATACCCATCATCAAGCAGTTTTCAATGGTTTTCTCATTTTTGAACGAAATTGAATGATGTTGGTGTCATTGGATGAGCAAATCAGAGGATTACAAATGTTCTTTCAGTATCAAAAGTAAACGACCAACGCAAGAAACACAGGAAGAAGATGAGTGAAAGTTTGCTTCAATTTAAAAATAAATAAATTCTAGACCCTTTTCTAATTCTAGCCTCATATCTTCCTCATTTTTAGTCCAGTTTGGATGATTTCAAACTTATGGGTGCACAACTAGGGCTTCACAAAACTCCTTTGTATTTCATAAGCAAAAGATGCAACAATCAAATATTTTAAGTTTAAAATCCTAATTTGTTTTAGTTCACTCATCACCAAAGTCTAAAACCCCTTACACCAAAACACCCTATCTTCCCCCATTCTTTTGCTCAATTGAGCAATTTTTGCAGTGTTGGAAGCACTTGGTGGAAGCCTACAAATGTTCTTTGAGCTTCAGAAGCAGAGGAACCATGCGTGCGTGAGGATTTGACCTCCTTTGAATTCTTAAGTGTTCGTTCACCGGCCTATCTGCCCTAATTCCCTTTTTTTTTTCTGGGAATTTCGCCCAAATGTTTTTGTTTTGGGCGAAAGTGTCATCACATTTCTGTCTACTGACTAGTGCTTTAATTGTCCTCGACAAAAAAAATTGTGGTCAATTAAGTCGAAATCTGTCTGGGGATGCTCGCCACTGTACCTGCAGACTACAATTACAAAATTGATAAAAAAGAATAGAAAAGAAGAGTGTTTGAAAGGGGGAGTGGAGTTACTTGCTTGGAGCATACTAAAAATTATTTAATATACTTTATTTCCTTAAAAAAAAATTTGTCATTATTTCTTTGGGGGCAGGGGCTGCTTGGGTGGGGATTAAGAAAGCAGATCTCAATGATTTGGCAATAATAATGTTGAGAGCATTTCGTATGTAAAAAGGTATCCAAAAACATTTCAAGTGTGCTAGCTAGGCCCAGGGGAATTCATCATTGGATCAGGAAGTCTGATTCATTAAATTTTTATTCCCATTTAGCATTAAGGATAATAACTTCCTGACACAAGTGATTGCCAAAGGATCTATTGGAATTTGGCATGATGAGTAAAACCCAATCACATTTAGGAAAGATTAGTTGAATTTATTAGAAAATGTTCCCTAAATGTCGCAAAATTCAACTTAACTTTGATGTACTAGTCGGGTAAATCGGCTCATCAGCGATCGCCTGCTTATGACCCAACACTTTGGCAGATCTTTGTCAATTCTTCTCCATTTTGAGCGATTTAAAATGTTATAAGAGCGCCTTCTCAAGCTCTACAAATCATCTTCGAAATGCAAAGGCAAAGGACCAGCCAAAAAAGAGTAATTAAAAAAAAAACGTTTTCTGTATTGCAAATTACATTTTTCTTCATTTTGACCCCTCTTACTTTCAGATCTCATAACTTTCTTATTCATTTTAAACGATTTAAAGTGCTATAGGAGTGTCGCCTCAAGTTTTACAAATCATCTTAGAACTCTAATAACAACAGAGCAACATATAAATTTGTTTTTGGAATATCAGGAACTGACTTTGATAATGTTTAGGTATTTATTTTTTGGAGTTCTTGATCCTCTCTACTTTGGGGGTTCATAACTTTCTTAATTTATTTCGTTTTTGACAAATTTTAATGCACAACAATAGGAGGGGTTCAAGATGCACCAATAGGAGGGATTCAAGTTTTGTTTGGACACCAGAAACAAGAGAGCCCTCCCCTTGGATCCGGCCTGCCGTAAGGGCTTAAAGGTTTGGTCATCGGCCAGTTTAGCATAGTAGCAATTACTAGGTAGCGATTTAAACTCCTTTGGTATGCTAATTCGGTACGCTAGGTCCAAGTCTGAAGTAACTTGTATTGAGTGCCAAAATAAAAATAAGTCTTTAAAATACCTAGTCAAGTACTCTAAGTCAGGAGCAGAGTGTTTTTTTAATGGCGAACTGGGGCAAAATTTCACCATCAGCTGGGGAGGCGCACCCACCACAACAACAGTTGGAGTTTATAGCTCCAAATCGCCAGACACTGTCATTGAATGAATGAGGTTGAAGGTGCCAGGTTGCACCCAGTAACTAAGGAATTTTTGCCAGTTTTTTCTGCTAGTTTTTTTCACTGTTTTGACAGCTTTCCGCCATTAAGGCTAAACCTTCTGTGGGATCATTGCCACTCATGATGCTAAATCTCTTGTGTGATGATCGCCACCTGTGTCACATTAAAAAAAATGGAAAAAAAAAACACACACACACACAGGTACTCTGGATGGCTATATTCTACAAGAACAAAAGACAGTTAATAACTCTCTTATGATCTTGAACTCCTGAAACTCAGAAAGGACAATATTATACTCTCTTTGGGTCAGTCAGATGCATCTCCACAACTGTAAACAACTCCCCTTTTATTTCTATGTGTACTTTGAGGGATCTGCCCCAGCAGAAGAAGAACCCTAGGGCATCATCATGCCTCCGAGGGAGCTCCCCAATTTTATACCATATGTTCCCATGTTCCTATGAAAATATTTTGCCACAGGAAAGAAGCACTGAAATGAAATGAGAGTTGTTTTTGTGAGGTGAGAGGAGGTTCCCATACTTCTTGTTCATTCTCCTGAGGTTGGGGAACACCCTGGAGCTCATGCCCTGGGGTGCCCCTCCCTCAGGAGAACACACTTGTACAGGAACTTCCTCTACAACATGATTCAAACACAAATCATGGGTTTCAAAATTCCTACAGATGTTCTCAAAACCAAAGCTAGTGATTATGCATAACCTTAATTTGGACTCTGGAGGTGGATAATTAAAGGTCTAAAGTGTAAACCAGTGTTGTGCTGGTATATCATTTACCCAAATATATCTGTTGGTTATGGATCAGTCAATTTTTTTGTGGCAAAAATTCACCATTTTGTTATAAAAAAAAAGGTCCCAAGCAACGCGGTCAAGGGAAAAAAAATGTCATGTTTCCAGGGAGAAAGTTATGAAATTGTCAAGATATTTGGAGGATTTGGGCAGATTTTCAGCTTTCTTATTTTGAAATTGTCATATTTAGCTAATACATTCTAGTGGTTCGCCAACATGTAATAGGATTCATAGATTTTCTATTTTAAAAATTTGTCTTGTAACCAGATTTGACTAAATTCTCTTGTGACCAATCGCCAGTTTTGGCCCAACATAAGAAAATTGAAAAAAGAAAAAACACTGGTGTAAAAAGGGGATATTATTTAGCTTAACTTACTTTCCTATTTAATCAATATAGCTAAATGAAATGCATACTTAAAAAATTTTAAATTTGAAAAATTATACTCTCTTCATATATATATATATATGAGAAATTCCCATCCCCAAAGCCAGATATGTTTGGGTATCCAGGTAAAAGCAATTAAGGTAAGTATGACTTAAACCCTAAACTTTGTTAGTTTTATTAATTAAATGGGGACAGAGGCTGTTGTCTCTTGAAGTCCTTCTCCAATTTTGGCAATTGAAAACCTCTAAATTCAGTGCTAACTCAAACAAATGATTTTTGTGAGAAAAAAGGCACCAAAGTTGCTAGATTTTCAGGAGTGTTTTTTTCTTCTGAAATTTTCATATTTAGACAATTGCTTCAAGCAGGTTGCCCAAATAAACATGATTCTTAATTTTTTTGTACTTTCCTCTCTGCCTTGTAGTCAAATTTGGCTAATTCCTCTTGTGATCATTCACCAATGTGACATCACAAAATTGAAGAAAAAAACACCCTGCCATACACTAGCTTTTTCACATGATCAAATTTGCTAAAAAAGACAATTTCCCTTTTTAAAAAATAATATCCTAATTTAATATTCCACACAGGAAAGATATTGGAACCCAAAAAAAAAAATTGTTCTCTTACCCAAAAGAAAAAGTGGGCAGAGTCTCAATAATTTGCTGGTCAGAAATTTTCTTGAAGTCTAATGGCAAGTTTGATCAGAACTTGGTGGAAAAATTAGCCACCACACTAGTTACAATTTTATCTGGGCTGATGATTGAAAATTTCAGACCTGGTTCCACATGACAGGGGCAGAGTAGATAGAAATTTCCTGGCCAAAGATACTTTTATGGGGGCAGCCCTTGAAAGGTTCTGAAATTTTTGTAATGTTAAATTTTTTTGGGCAGTTCGATCAATGAAATTATGTCTGAAAATTATACTTGTTAAATTTGCACACAGCTGGAAATAAAACATCCATTACATTGTTTGAAATGGGCTGGGGGGGGCAGCCCAGAAAAGTTTTGGATGATTTTTGAGTGAAATGGAAAGGAATAATTAAAAGAAAACAGGTCTCCCAGATTCTCAACCTTAAACCCTAAACTACCATTTCCTCCCATTATATAATAAACATTGTTTACCCTTAAAGATGAGTTTTACATACAAGAAACACAAGACCTCGGATGCTACATTCACACATGAAGTTTGTTTGGCTATAACTATCAATGTTCAGAGATGCAGAGGTCTGTTAATAAATAGGTGACGTGGAAGCTGATGTGGCAACATTAACATTTATCCGAACATTTAGAGTTAAGATTTGTGTTAGGGAATTCGTGTATTATCTAAAATCTTTGGAATATGAAGATTTTGGTAGCTATTTAATAATCTCATTATGTTTTCAATAAAAGGAGTTGACAAACTTGATAATTCCTATGGGAGAAATTAGTTTTGCATGGTGATCCCACAAAAGAACTCAACTTGCTTAACTTAATTTGTGTTTCTCTGGTGACAATTGTAATTATGCAAAAAATATTCTTGACCCTTAAGATTTGAAAGCATTAAATGGAAATTGGATTCTGTGTGTAAGTGGAAGATAAATTTGAAGCATGCTACATCATACATGTGTACAAAATGGGGAATTTTACTAGCAACATTTTTATAGCATTCCAGCACTTGTCAGAAGGATTTTATTTTTCATTTTTCCCAGGTTCCCAATGTGTTCCCACTATGTTCCTTTCAAGTTCCCAATGGGTTCCCATCAGGTCAATGGTTAGTATGTTGGGAGGAGAGGATTTTTTTCATTTTTCCCTGGTTCCCAGTGTGTTCTCACTATGTCCTCTTTATGTTCCCAATGGGTTCCAATCAGGTCCCCAATGTGTTCCCCAACATGTTCTCCATAGCACCTCACTTGTATCCCATATGCTTTGGCAAATGTTGTCATCCTTTCACCTATTTAGGTGGGCCAAAGGGGAGGAACTCTATACTTCAAAATAGATCCTTCTATTTTAGGGATCCTGGGTGCTCTCATTTTTTTTTGAGTGATGGGCCAATCAAATTGGCTCGTTGCAAAAAAAATTGAAATTGGGAAGCACCTCATTTAATTAATAGGAGAGGTTAATAAGGCTTCTGTATAGCAACTATTTTGAGTACTCCTGCATATTTTGAAAATGAAGACAAGGGAGGATTTAGGCCAGGAATAGAGACCCAGTGGAGGAAGGGGGTGGGCTTATAGACACAGGATTAGATCCTCAACGCCACATCCTTGGGATTTGGTTGGGAGCCCCAAAAAATAAAAATCCATCCAATTTTATTGACATCCAGTCTAGGGCTGGTTACAGAATAACTCTATAACCGATCCTAGACTGGACTTCGTCTTGAGGTTATTGAGGCTTTATAAGAAGGCAAAATGTTTGTCTGAAAACAGAATTGGTTACATGTTAACCCTAGAGTTGAGTTTGAAACAAAGTGAAATGGAAATTAGCTTCTTTTGTTGTAAACACAAAAAAAATGACTTGACATTTACTGTAACCTGTTGGAACATGTGTCCAAAAAATGGGTCGAATTCCAAAGGCTTCCACCCAGGTATGTACTTCAATTGTTTTTTTTTGCTTCGGAAAGAGAACAGATGCTTGAATCATCCAATTGGAGCAAAGGGGTACGAGTCTACCTCTGACATGGGTAGTTTGTGGTATACATATGGGAGGTCTTTTCTCTTTGACCAAATTTTAAAGAATTTGGACTCATGTTAAAGAGGACTTTTGGTTTTTTTTTTTTTTTTTTCCCCCTTTTTTGTGCATTGTTTAAAAGCTTTGGGGGCTTTTGCAATTTTTTTTATTATTTTTTTTTTCAGGGCTTTTTTCCTTGGGGTTTTTTTGGGAAAAA